>Ga0123356_10000263_pt1 | contig 60623 bp, 91 predicted proteins | sample TergutEmb28metaG_2_FD_92546 | JGI IMG/M metagenome (GOLD analysis project Ga0123356, IMG submission 92546) | Embiratermes neotenicus P3 segment gut microbial communities from Petit-Saut dam, French Guiana - Emb289 P3 | ecosystem: Host-associated > Arthropoda: Insects > Digestive system > Gut ...
CGAGGCCTCGAAGAGCCCCGAGTCGAGACTGAAGGGCGAGGCGCCTGCGCTGGCCGACGCCGTATTCGGCCCGAAGTGCACGGCTCCCGCCGGCAGCTCGAAGCCGACGAGCGTCATGGCGTTCGTGGGTGAAGCGCCGACCGTGCCCGCCAGCACGGACCCCGGCAAGGTCACGGGGGTCGAAGCGCTTTGCGCATCGAGCCTCAGCGTAAATCTGTGCTGCCCCGTATCGAGCAAACCCGTGACGCGCGCCGCGAGCATGAGAATGCCGCCGCCGTAGGTCGAGCTATTGTAGCTTCGCACGACGGCGACGGGCGGGGCCGAAGGGGCGACGTCCGGGTCGAGCAGGAGCGCGAGCTGCGGGCCGCTCCCCGCCGAAGCCAGCCCGAAGGCAAATCCGAGCACGATGAAGGTGCCGCTCGTCCTGGCGACTAACGGCTCCGAATCCAGGATAAGAACTGTGGCTCCGCTTGCGGTCGCCACGTTCGTCGCAAACGAGATCATCCCCGCCCCCTCGCTCGCCCGCACGAGCGCCCCGGCGCCTCGCGCCCTTCGGGTGAGAGCCGTGGCGCGGTTCATGGGAGGACCTCGGGCATCGACCCGTGGTAGTTTGCGCAGGGATGACCCTTCAAGCTCCCTGGATCGGCGTGGACCAAGACGGAAACATCGGGCTCGATTGGAGGCACGAGCACAGGCGGCTCTGCCTGACGTTCACGGCGGAGGATGTCGAATTTCTGGCCGTGGAGGGCCCGATGACGGAGGCGACCGAGGCGACTCAGAAAGAGGGCGTCCTCAGCGACATTCACCGGCTGCGAAGGTTCGTCCGCTGGCTCGGCGGCTTGGGGACGCTCGAGGAGGTTGACGAGTAGCCCCGAGACCTTCGGCGGGACTCTCCGACGCTCGCCCCCAGAAAGCCGATGCTCGCTCATGGCAGCTCCCATCCAAAAAGGACCATTCCATAGAGAGGGGGTCCGACGCTCCCGATTGCAGATGCAGGCACAGACGCGGTGCCCGTGTCGGCGTCGAGCTGCAATTGCAGGACATCGCTCGCACCGACCGTAGAGTAAAAGAGTCCCATCGTGGCGAGCGTGGCCAAAGCGGCGTTGTACTGCCTTGCCGTGGCAATGACGCTGGCCCCAGTATCCGGATTGGCGAGAATAGACAGTTGCGGGCCGGGGGCCGACCCCGCTATGCTGGCAAAGCCGAAGACCACCCATTGCCCAGAGGTTTGCGATGTGATGCTGGCCCTGGTCGTGAGCGGCGCACCGACACTTACCGTGCCGCTACCCTCGTAGGTTGCGAGAAGTAGGTTCATAGCGGCGCCGGGCGGGACCTCGAATCCCATGAGGACCATGCCCATCGCCGGCACGTCGACTGTACTCGCCGCCAGCGTTCCAGGAACGGGAGTGGGGACGGTTGCATCGAGCTGGAGCCGAATGCTGTGCGCGTTACTATCTGCAAGTGTGACAGGTGCAAGCAGTGTTAGACTGGCGCCGGTCAATGAGGGTGCGAACTGTCGTGAGAGTACGAGTGTTTGCGCACTGCCTTCGGGGTCGAGAATCAGAGAAAGCTGTGGATAGCCGGACGAATTCGCAGATGCAAAGCCAAAGAAAAGAAAGGTGCCCGAGCCGCGCCTTGTAAAGGGAATGTTGAGTTCAAGAGGTGCTCCGGAGCTCGCTGTGTCGGTCGGCAGGCTATTCGTAAGTGGTTCAATCGCGCCCGGCACTTCGAAGCCAAAAAGCCGCATCGCCGTCGGCGGCACGCCCATGCCGCCAATCGTCCCTGGCGGCATGATGACGGCAAGGTCTTGGCGAAGCCGAAAGTTGTGCATCTCGCCGGGCGGCATCGTGAAAAACGCCGGCAAAAGGAAGCTTCCGCCGCTGCCCGCCACCACCTGATTCTGCGCGCCGACAAGCGTCGTCGGCGTCGGTGCCGCGGGGTCCAAGACGATCGCGAGCTGAAGGCCGCCCGTCGTCGGGACGACGCCCGTCATGAACCCAAACACAAAAAACGTCGCCGGCTCATCCCCGTCCGGCCCCACTTGGCCCGAGTCGATGCCGAGGCTCGTGCCCGTGAACGCCGTAACGGGCGCGGTGAACCAGTCCCATTCGATGGGCTCGGGCGGCTCGGGCGCGCCCCGCAACTTCCGCACCACCGCGACCGTGCCCATGTCACATGAGCCCCACGGTGTCCGTGTTGCACTTCACGCGAAAGACGTTCAGCGCGGGCAAATCGCTAAAGAGCAAGGTGATGTCGACGGGGTCGCCAGCGCCATTGACCAGGAAGAATGAAAATCCATCGAGCAGGACGCCCGTCAAGTCGACGTCGTAGAGGCTCGACGAGTCACCGGGCAGCCCCCCCACTTCGCCGAAGTCCAGCGTCACGTCGCCCGTCAAGGTGATGGGCGCAATCGTCAGGCTCGGCGATGCTTGCTCGAGTTCCGAGAGCGTTGTCATGCCCTCGGGCTCAAGCAAGACGAGCGCGTCGGGGACGGCCGGCCCTGGCGGCGCTGGCGGCGCCGTCGCCAGAGCGATGAGCGTGTCGAGCGCGCCTGCCACGTCGGTCGGCGGCGGCGGCGGCCACGCGGGCGGGTCCGCGGGCTCGTACGCCACCGCATCGGCGTCTTGCGGCTCGCTCGCCGCCTCGGTGACCGCGAGCTGGCGGGCGAGGTGAAAAAGCGGAAATTCGCTCTCTTCGGCCTTGGCCTGGCTCATGACCTCACGAACCTTCCCCGAGCGTCACGCCCCATCCGCCGCGCGCGCCGGCGTGCCCTCTCGCGGCTCGTCCGGCTGCGCCTCTGGCGCGGATTCTCGGTGCGCGGCGCCTCGGGCTCGCGGCGCGAAGGGCCGCCAAAGCCCCCGCCTTCGAGAAGGACGTACCCGACGACCAGAGCCGCCCCGATGAGCACAAGCGTCATCAGGCCGTTCGAGGCCGGCGGCGCCCCGGCCCCGTAGTAGCTCGGCGCGATGGCCGACTGCGGGTGGCCGTAGGGCGATTGCGGGAATCTCGGACCCTGCGACCCCGGGGCCACGACGGGGCCGGGCCCCGCGGCCGGCACGATGACCGTCGTCGCCGCGGGCGCAGGCGCGGGCGCGGGTGCGGACACGGCGACCGGCGGCGGGAGCGCCGGATGCGTGCCCGCCGGCACAATCACCGTCGACCCGGGCGGCACGAGCGACGCGATGGCGCTGCCGCCGCCCGAGGGGGGCGGCGCGGTCGTCGTCGAGGTCGTCGAGGTCGTCGTCGTGGTCGAGCCGGGGGGCGTCGGCGTCGTGTTGGGTGGCGGGGGCGTCGGCGTATTGGGCAATTGCGCGGCGCAGGGCGGCGGCGCGGCGAGCGGTTGGCCCGAAGAGTCGGTCAGGCCCGCCGCGCCAATCACGGCAGCGAGGCACGCTTGCACGGCCGGCGTGTAGATGCCGTCGGGCGCATTGGCGCGGACGCCAAGCTCCGACCACGAGCCGCCGGCGCTGGCGTACGCCAGCTGAAACGTCGACACTTCGGGGATGGGCTGCCCTAAGCCGCACCCGAAGGTCCCAATCCGCGTGACGAGATTCTGCGCGGCGCTCTGAAGAGCAAGCCAAGCCGTGGGGTCGCGCGAGTGCATCGCGTCGACGAAGGACCCCATGGGCCTGTAGAAGCCGTTCATCATGTGGCCTCCGCCGGACGGTGCGCGTGGCGCGAGCTCCAAACGAGGTACCCGACGAGCGCCACAAGCGCACCGACAACAAGAATCGTTTGCACGCTAAGGCCCGACGCCGACGCTGGTGCGCCCGGCGCCGCGCTCGGCGAAGTGCCGAAGAGGGCACCGACGACCGTATTGCCCGCGCACGCCGCGGGGGCTGCGAGCGCATTGCCCGACGTGTCCGTGAAGCCGATGGCATTGAGCGTGGCCTGAAGCGCGCCTTGCGTGCTCGGGGAGTAGAGACCGTCGGGCCCAGAGAGCAGGCCGAGGTCCGTCCAGGCGCCGCCGGCGTTGACGTAGGCTTGTTGAAATTGCGACACGGCGTCGACCGGCGCGCCGCTCGGGTCGCAGAGGGAGCTCGAGTTGTAGAGATTCTGCGCGGCCGACTGCAAATCGGCCGTCATGGGCGGCATCGAGCCAAGGGGGCGGGCGGGAAAGGTCACGTCGCTTCCTTCGGAGCGATTCGCCTTGCCGCTGCGCTTCGCGCCCGATGAATCTGCGTGCGAACGTGCTCGTGCGCTCTCTTCTTGTACTCGCCGACCTTCTTGCCGGCCCGGTAGGCGTAGGTTGGCTGCGTCGACCAGGTGCCCGCCTTTTTCCGGATTTCTTCCTCGTAGATGAAGAATCCGACGCCGGCCGCCGCAATCGCCCAGCCCCACCACGGGATGAACGCCATCGACGCTTGCACCGAGGCCGCCGAGGACGCGAGCCCGGCTTGCGACTGGCCCGCCGTGAAGGTCTGCCCCGTGCTCGTGCCGGACGACTGCGCCGTCGCGACGCATCCGGCGGGCACGGTGCCGCTCAAGCCGTTGTTCTGCACAAAGCTCGTGAGCGCCGAAGCCGTGTCCGCGCCGTACAAGCCGTCGACCGTGAGGCTCGGCGAACTGCCTGCCGCGTTCCATTGGCCCTGAAACTGCGAGACGGCATCGCTGTAGCTCTGCGAGCAGCCGCTCTGCAAGCTCGTGACAAGCGCCTGCGCCGCGGAACCGAGCGGCCCGAGCGCCGCGATTTGTTCGCTGGATAACAGATTCGTGGGCTCGCCGACGTCGGCGCCGCTACTGTCGCTGGGTTGGCCGATCCATCGGCGCAAAAATCGCCTTCGGCGTGGGGCCAAGAGAATGCGAGGGGGAAGACGCATCATCGGAAAAACTCCTCACGCTGGCTTGCGCATCATCTCGTAGACGGCGAACCCGACGACGCCCAGGCCCACGACCCAGACCCACATCGGAATGGCGGTCGCGGCCGCGTTCTGATTCTGGCTGCCAAGCTGGCCCGGCGCATTCTGGTTGCCAATCATATTGCAATTGGCGTCGTAGACGTTACCCGCGGAATCGATCCAGTTTAGGGTATTCGGATCTTGGCTCAGCGTCGCACCCTGGCAGTTCGGCGGCGTGTCGCCCATTCCGGGACGGTATCTTGGCGCTGGATAGAATTGAAGCTGCATCATCTGATCTTCTCCTACTCGCGCCCGCCGCGCATCATTTCGTAGAGAACGAATCCGACGACGCCGAGGCCGACGACCCAAATCCACGTGGGCATCGCGGCCATGCCGAAACCGCCGCCGAGTGCCGGGTTGTACGTGCCCGGCGCGCCGGGCGTACCCGTCGTCGCCCCGCACGGTGCTGGCGCCGTGTCGCTCGCGAGCGAGACGCCGCGCGTGCCGTTCGGGTCCGAGGTCATCGCGTCAAGCACGGCTTGCACCGCGGCTTGGGTCGACGGGGTGTAGACGCCGTCCGGCTGCCCAAACTGCAAGCCCAAGTCGTCGGGCGTGCCGTTCGCGGCGAGCCACGCTTGTTGGAATTGCTGCACGGACCCGATAGACCCGCCGCCCGGCGGGCAGCCGCCTTGCGAGAGGTCCGAGACGACTTGCGCGGCGGCGCTACGAAGGTCGCCGGCTTCGCTCGCGAGCGGACAGTCCTCCCCCTGCGGCGGGCACTGGATGGCCCCGAGCGGGTTATTGCGGTCACTCAAGTCGTATTGCGGAAAGGCGCTACTCATCGGTTCGCCTTCATCATTTCGTAGACGGCGAAGCCGACGACGCCGAGGCCGACGAGCCAGACCCACCCCGGGATGGCCGTGGCCACGGGCGAGGCGCCGGGGAGCGTCGTGCCGGGCGCACCCGGCGTCGCTTGCGTACCCGACTGCCCCGCAAACCATCCTGTTGGCTGGCACGTGCTCGGGTCGTAGAGCTGCATCGTCGGGTCGGTCGGGTCGACTAAATACCCCGAGCCGTACGGGTCGGCATTGAGGCCCGCGCAGGTGCCTGTGCCCTGCATGTTGGTGCTGCCGTTGCTGTAGCTTGAACCGTTGGTGTAGCTCGAGCCATTGCCGCCGCCGGTCAGTTGGTTGTAGGCATCCTGAGCGCCTCCCACGATATTCGAGAGACTCATTGCGCATTCCTCTTGCCGACTTGGGGCGGCGTCCCGTAGCGAGCTACCATTTGTCCTCGACAATCAGCGACCCCATGACGCGCCAGTAGACGACGCCCGTCCCGTCGCCCGAAGCGAAGTTCGCGATGAACGCCTCTTCGGGCAAACCCGGTCCGAAGTCGAGATTCGGCGGCGCCTCCGCGTCGGCCGGATACGCGGCATCGATGCGGCTCGCCGGGTCGGTCTGCTGAATCGACGCGTAGAAGCTATAGAAGCCCTGGTCGATGGGGATGTCGACCGAGTGCCACGCGCCCGCGTCCTTCCACGGAAACCGAAGGTCGTAGAAGCATTTCAGGCCCCCGACGTCCTCCCAGCGCGCCGCGACGTCGGGCGGCGTGTACGACGTCAAGCCCACGTAGTAGAGAAGCGGCTGGCCGTTGCCGACGTCGGCGACCGCGCCCTCGACGCCCTGCGCCTTCTGCTTCGCCGCGGGGCTCGACCACGCTTCGGTGTTCGGCAGGACGGAATCGTTCGTGAAGCTCTTGTAAACCATCGCCGGGCCGCGCGATTGCAAGTACGCCCAGTTCTGCGTGTCGGTCGGCGGCACTTGCATGGGCAGGCGATTGCTCTGCTCTTTGATCAAGTGCCAGGAGACGTTTCCGTCCTGAAAACGGAAGTCGGGCGTCTGGACCCACATCTCGAGCGGGCGCACGGGGGGCCCGCCGGGATTGGTGTTGATGCCGATGGTCAGGCCCTGGCGGATGCCGCGAATCCGGCCGCCGGCGGTCGTGAAGCTCGCCAAGCAAAAGAGGTAGCGCGTGCGCGGTCCGACGGACGGCGGGACTCTTAGCCCCAGGTACGAAGGCGTGCCGCGGACGAGATACGGCGACGACGTCTGGCCGGAAAGGGCCCCGTCGACGCCGGTCGTTCCAAATTCGCGGACACGCTTCGGTCCCCACACACGGAAAGTCCTTTCCTCATCCGCCGGCGAAACCCGACGTGAACGGCGGCGCGGCGACGCCGCAGTTCGCGAGCGCCTGCGCGACGCTCTGGTAGCCCGAGAAGTTGCCTTGCGCGCGCAACGTGCTGAGCGTCGACATGAGCGTCGCAATCGTCGACGGGTCGCATCCGACGACGCCCGCGGCGATGGGCCCGCCCGTCACGCTAGAGATGGGGGCAATCGTCGTCGGTCCCGAGGTCGTCATGGCCGTCGGCGGCTGCACAGTCATGACGGGGATATTGGGCCGACCGGGACCGCCCGACATGACGGGGCCCGGAAAGCCTGCGCCGCCCATCTGCGCTCGGCGCCCCGCGCGGGGCGAGGTCGGCGACCACTGCGAGCCTTGCATGTGCGCGCCCGCGTGCTGGCCCCGGAACCAGAGAAAGGTCAGAAGCGCGCCGCCGGCGGCGCCGAGCAGGCCCGCCGAGACTTCGTCCGAAGAGAAGCTCACGGGGTTTACGGGATTGGGCAGCGGGTTTCGTCGTCGACGTCTTGCCATGGCGTTATTTCCCTTAGGTCCCAATCACCATCGCGCCCATCGCCGGCGGCTGCGGAATGCCCGCCGCGGCCAGCCTCGAGCGCGCCTCGGCCGCCGTCATCATCTGAAAGTCATCGGTCCCTATCGGCTGCCAGAGCCGGAAGGACACGGTGATAATCGTCGGATACGTCGGCACGGGGATATTCTGATTGAATTGCATCATGATGCTTTGCGTGTAGCCGAGCACCCAGCCGATGGGCCAGCCCTCGGCCAAGCCCGACAAGAGCGCCTTGATGGGCGTGAAGTACGGGGCGACCGGATAACGCGGTGCGCCCGTCACCTCGAGCGTCGCCAAGATGCCGCTTTGAAGCGAGTAGAAGAAATCCGACATCGACTTGAAGATGTTGCCGGTAAACGCGTTCGGGGCGTCAATCTCGTACATGACCTGGTCGACGATGGTCGGTTGCGAGATGGCGATGTTGCCGCTCGCGTTGGTCGGCCCGTCGAAACTCGCGGGGTCGGTGACGGGCGTCGCGTCCACGAACTGCGCACGGATGTTCAGAATCTGGGGCGCGAGCTGGACGCCCTGGTAGCGCGCCAAGGCGAGCTGCGGCGAGTACTGCGCCAATTCGTAGATGTTCAAGTCGCCGACCGCCCGCCGCCCGAGCCCGAACGTGCGCTTCGAGCTCTCGATGGCGCCGAGCATCCGGTCAATTCGCCGCTCGAGCGGGCTCGCCTCGGGCGAAAAGCCCGCCGACGCGGGCATGCCTTGCGGCGCCGAAGCGGGCGCGCCCAAGCCCGGCGGGTGCATGCCGGGCGGGAAGTTCGAGGGGAGGCCGGGCGGTTGGTTCATCGAGAGCTCACGCTTGCGGACACGAACAGCCGCATCCCTCGAAGAGCGCGGCGCGGAAGTTCGCGTCGGTCTGCACGAGGTTTGCCTGGTCGTCGGTGAGCTCGAAGCCCTTGAGCGCCAAGGTCATCTTCCAGGTGCCGCCCTTGTAGATGACCCGGTCGGTGATGGTCTGAAGCGGCTCGGGGGCGACCGGGTTGTCGAGCGACGGCTCGGCGCCGACCGGCAGACCCGCGGGCCCCGACTGCGGCACGCCCGGGCCCATGTTGATGTTTGTGAAGACCGTGAAGTCGGCGGGGATATTGCCGTTCAGAAGGTGAGACGCCGAAAGCTGCTGCTGCATGAAGAGCATGTCGGTCGTGTTCTTGACGTCCATGCGAAGGCCAATCGGCACGCCGGGCTTCATCAGAAACGGCGACGAGAGCTTGCGCCACTCGTGGTTGCCGCGAAGCTGGTCTCTCAGGCCCATGCCGCCGATGGTCGCGCCGACGGTCTCGTACGCGCGCGACGGCCGGTAGACCGATTGCGCTTCGGTGCCGGCAATCGTCATGTTGCCGATGCGCGTCCGGTCAATCGGCAAGAAGATGGCGTTCGTGTTGAGTGTCTCGAAGTAGTATTGATTCGTCTGCCGGATGTAATTGAAGACGTCGACCTCGGAGCTCGAGGCCGAGCCGTTCATCGCGTTGCCCGGCGTGTAGGCCGTGTACTGGAGCGAGTCGTTGACGAGCGTCGTCGACTGGCCCCACTGCCAGACCGTGTTGTATGCGCGGGTCATGTGCCAGAACGCGCGCTCGGTCCAGTAGGCCCACTGCAAAAGCGCAGGCGTCAAGTTCTGCTGCTGCCCGGAATTGAACGTCAAGCCGAGCGTGCCGCCGCTCGCCAAGTCGGTCACGACGAACGCGTCCGGCGACACGGGGCTCGCCGTGCCCGTGATGGGCACCGGGGTCAGGCTGTTGCCCTTGATGACAAAGGTCTGCGGCTCGGGCTCGAGGTGGATGCCAATCGCAAGAATGAGCGCCCACGTCTGAAATTCGCCGGGCTTGGCCATCGTCGACTCGACCGAATCGCAGCCGGGCGGCGGGTTGTTCCGGCCCGAGCCCAAGATGTCAATCGAAGCGCCAAAGGTTGCGTTGCAATCGTTGTCGTGCAAGGGACCGTTGAAGTGCCAGCGCACGGTCTCGACGTTCGGAAGGACATACGCGGGCGCCTGGATGGCCTGCTGCACCTGTCCGATGAACCGCATCTTGTCTTGGTCCAAGCCCCCCATGCCCGTTCCCATGCGGGGGATTCGGCCCATGCCGAGTTTTTGCGCGGTACGCGGGAGCTGCTCAAAGTGAAATCGGCGAGGCATGATTCAATAACCTTCTGTCGCGGCGAGGGTGGTATTCGACCGGCTGTATGCCCTCGGGGCGGCGCTTAGCGGGGAACGGTGGTGGGATTGTTGCGGACAAAGGTGCTCGTCGGCGTGGGCGCCGGCGTTTGCACGACGGGCGGAGGCATGGTTTGCACGATGACCGGCGGCGGCACGATGACGGGCGTCGGCGGCGGCTGGGGCGGCGGCGGCACGACGGTCGGCCCCGCTGGGGGCGGCGGCGGCGTGTACTGCGCCACGTTCATGCAGGGCGCGAGCTGCGCCGCAATGCTCGTGTAGGTCGCCTGGTCGAAGCTCGCTTGCGCGGCCTGGAGCTGCGCGATGAGCGAGGCTTGATTGGCAGGGTCTGCGCACGAGAGACCCGTCGAAGGCGTGAAGACGCCGCCGGGGCACGAGCCGGTCAGAAACGGGTTGAAGCAGCTCGGGTCACTGAATTGCAGGTTCGTCGTGAAGCCCGAGTTGATGGCCAGCGGATCGGTGAGCACCGCGGTGCGTGCGATGGTATTGAGCGTTTGGCTCGGCGTTGTGCCATTCGTCGCCATGGCGGAAACCGTCGGCGCGGGCGTGGTATTCAGCGCCGTGGAGGTCGCGGTCGGCGCGACCTTCTGGCAGCCGCACCCGCCGCCCGCGCCGCCCGGGAGCGGCACGTTGCCGTATTGCCCCGTCACTTGCGCGCCGGTCACGCCTTGCGTCGGCGAGCCCGGCGTCGTCATGACGCTCGTCGGCGCCTGAAGAAGCTGCGCGACGTTGTTTTGGCCGAGGGTGCGCATCGGGAGCGCGGGCGCTTGCCGCGAGGGCGGCAAGGCCGGCCGGCCCATCGGCCGCCGCGGCACGCCCGCGAAGGTGCCGGCCGTCGCAGCCTGCATCTGCGTATTCAGGACCTGGTTCAGGCGGTTCTGCGCGGCGATGCGGTCGCCGTAGATTTGCAGCATCGTCGGGTCGGTCGGCTGCGAGCCGGCGACCGCCGAGGTCACAATCCCGCCGAGGACGCGCACGAACGCCGCCGCGAAGGCAAACCCGAAGAACTCGGGCGCGATGCCCGCCAGAAGCCCCGGAATCGCGAGGCCCACGGCGTTGTACGCCATGCGCGTCGTCGAGCTCCAGGGCGGGAGCGAGACGACTTCTGAGTTGTAGATGCTGCCGATGGGCGGCGTGTCGGTGAGCGCGCCCGCGACCCCCGTCAAGGGGTGCGTCGCGCCGTAGCGGTCGAGCGCGTCTTGAAGCAGGTACCCGAACGCAAGCCCCGCGGCTTTCGTCAGAAAGCCTTCGGGATTTTCGAGCGGATTCTCGAGCGCCCACGCCGGCGGCACCGGCGGAATCGGCGGGAGCGGATTGCGGCGGCGGCGCGAACGCGAGTAGCGGCGGCGCCGGCGCGGCTCGTACGCGACGAGGTTTCTGCGGCGACGGCGGCCTCGGCGGCGGCGGCGCTCGCCGGTCGTCAGGACCTTCAGCTTTCGGCCGTGGCGCTTGCCGTAGCGGCGGATGCCCGTCCTGGCCTTCTTGAACCGGCGCTTACGCCCGCGCTTCGGCTTGTAGCCGCTCGTCGGGTTCCGCCTTCGGCTCCTTCGCGCGGCCGAACGCGTTGTCTTCCGCCTTCGCGGCGACGTGCGGTACGTCCTACGCCTGCGGGCAAGCGCCGCTCGCCTTGCGGCGGCGCGCCTCTTCGCCTTGTTGCGCGCGCGTGTGCGGGCGGCTTTGCGAGCCGCGGCCGAGCGCGAGGCCGACGTGCGTTTCGCGGCGCGGCGCACATAAATCGTCTGCGTCCGCGGCCCCGAGCTCGAATGCGTCGTCGCCGAGTACGGGACAATCGCTGTCGACTCGGGGTTCCGCCGGCGGCGCCGACGCGTCCGGCGGCGACGCTCGCCGGTCGTCAGGACCTTGACTTTGCGGCCGCGTCCACGTCCGTAGCGGATGACGCCCGTTCGGCGGGTGCGGAAGCGCCGGCGGTTCGCGAGAGCCGACGAGCGCTTGGTGAACGGGTTGCGCCTGGCGCGGCGGCGCGGTTTGCGCCCACCACCACGCTTCGCACGAAGCGCACGTCGCGCCTTCGCCAGATTGCGCAAACTGATGCGCCGGCGCTCCGCCTTCGTGAGCTTTCGACCCGTCTTTTTCCGCACGGCGCGCACCTCGTTGTCTTGCGAGGGTCGCCTCTTCGCTTTCCGTGTCTTCCCCGATTCGCCAGAAGGAAGTGAAGCAGACGCGTTTCCGCGGGTCAACCGCGCGTGCGGCCTGACCGCGGCGAGCGGCCCTTGCGAGGCGCGCGCCTTTTCGAGCATCTCGCGGTAATCGGCCACGGCCTGACGAGCGTGAGCGAAATTCGCGCCGAATCCAAGGCGTGTGTCGCCACCGCGCTAGCGCCGAACTCTTCGATTGCATCGTTTCTTGAATAGGCGCCCACGGTTACGGCCGAATGATGCCCCGCCAATTCCACGCGCACCCCGCCCCGAGCTCGAGGCGGTAATGCCGGTCTCTTCGATAAAGAGTCGCCGTGCCTTTCGTGACAGGGTGGTAGTAGTCGGCGGCGTGCGCGCTCGGAAGGCCTCGCGGCCGGCGGCGCGTGTAGAGCACCTCGGCGACGGTGCCGACGGGCCGCCAGGCCGAGAGATTGCGCGGCGGGAGCACCATCTGCCCGGCTACGGGCTCGCTGCCAAAATAGGCGCTCGCCGCGCGGCTTTGGACGGGCTGAGAGCTCACGCGCGCAACCGGCGCGACCAGGCCCGAGCACCTTGGCCAGTCGCTTCCCTCTTCGTCGTGAAGTAGCGCGTAGGACGCGGGGGGCCGGATGGTTTTGCCGTCGGCCATCTTGAAGGTCACCGCGTAGCCCTTGGCGATGAGCATCGGCGTGCTTACTCGGTCGAATGATGATGCTCGGGCTCGGCCGGCAGAGAACGTTCGGGTTTGTACGCGATGACGACCTGCGCGATTCTTCCAATGGCATACGCGCCGGCGATGAAGGAGGCCGCGACGGCCACGTAACCGAGCATCGTGGTCGCCGTCTGATCGGGCGTCTCCTGAGCATTGGTCGTGACGTTGGGAACGCCCAGATTGCAGTATTGCGAGAGGTCCTGCTGTCTGGATAGAAGCTGATTCTGGAAGTTATTCAGCTGGTCGCCGACGTCGCCCCAACCAGGCAACGTAAATTGCGTCGTTCCGTCTGGATAAGTCGTCTGAAACCAATCGAACTGCGTATTACAGAAATTGGTGAGGTCCGTCATGAAAATGTTCCATTGGCTGACCTGGTCGCTCGTCAGGCCGTTGCATTGCTGCACGGCCGTGTCGACGGCCTGCGCCTGCTCGAGCAGTTGCTTCTGACCGGTGGTCATCCCGCTCGGTCCCCAAAACGTCGGAAAGATGCCGCTTCCGAGACCTACGCTCATCGGTGACTCCGCCATTCGTAGAGAGCGCCCATCAGGCCTCCGAGAAGGAAGGCCCACACAACTGCATCCGGCAGGAAGATGACGTGGTTATTAATGGCCAGAGGCGGAAGCTGTCCGAGGCCCACGCGCCGAGGCGCGAGATGCACGCGAGCCGATGCGGGCAGCGCACCGATGCCGATGAATTCCGCCTCGGGAATGCCCGCCAGCGTTGCAAATTCAGGGCTTGATGGGTCCATCGTGAACTCCGAGGTCGCTGGCGCACTCGTTCCTGCCGGCATCGAGGTCGACGGGTCAAGCGGCACCCAGCGGCCCATGTCATCTTGCGCCTTGATGAGCACGTGTTCCTGGTCGCTCGGTCCGAAGGTCTGTTTGACGACGACCGCGGGAATCCCGACCGACATCAGCACACTGCCGAGCAAAACGACGAGGTCGTCGCAATCGCCGCCGCGCACACAGAGACCGGGCGCGAGGCACAGCATCGCTTCTGCCGATTTGATGAGTTCGGCGTATGGGGGGTCTGGCACGTACGCCGTCGCGTCGCGCACCGCCGAGAGAAGACACTGCATCTTCGCGCGCGCCGACTCGTAACTGCGCCCGTCCAAGCCACAGGCGCGAAGCTGGTCGATGGCCCATCCCATGACTTTCGGGGAGGCCGACCCTTCGCGGATGCGCATCGCGATTTCTTCGAGCGACAGGCGTACCCCCGCGACCCCCGCCGGGAAGGGCTTTCGCGTCACGCGCACGCCCGCGGCCTTCTCGTCATTGACGCTCGGCGCGAAGTCGCTCATGGGCCGCGACCACGATCGTACGGGAAGTCAAGAAGAAGTGCTACGCTTGGGGGGTCATGGCCAACGCGACCGCCCCGGCCACAACCGCAACGACCGGAGTCCCCACGTCGTTTTGGTTTGCCATTGGAGGGGCGGCGATGGGCCTCGCGGGCGGGGTCTACTTCCCCGACAAGCCCTCGAAGGCCGTCGTCGGCCTTTCGACCGTCGGAGGGGCCATCGCCGGATGGGCCATCGGTTCGATGTTCACGCCTCCGACGCAGGCGCAGCTCGTGGCTCAGAATCTGGCCGGTACGCGCGCCGCGACGTCCATCACCATTGGACCCGATACCTCGCCTTATCCCGCGGGCAGCGGTCCGGCCCCGTCCACCACGGATAGCGGCACGACGGGCACGGGCACGAACACGACGGGCGGTTCGGGTTCGGACGGTTCCGGCGAGACATGGTCGCAATGGTTCGATTCGTGGTTCGGGGGGTCGTCCTAAGATGACGACGAGCCTGACTACGACGACCGTGCCTGCGTCGTTCTGGTTTGCGATCGGCGGGGCCGCCGTCGGCCTCGCGGCCGGGGTCTATTTTCCAGACAAGCCCTCCAAGGTCGTCGTCGGTCTGTCGACCGTCGGAGGCGCTGTCGCCGGATGGGCTGTCGCGTCGATGTTTAGCAGCCCGACGCCTGCGCAAGCCCCCGCTGCGGTCGCGAACACGGCAACGGCCCCCGGAGGCGATGGCAGCGGGAGCACGACGCCCGCCCCGTGGAGCGACAGCAGCAACTGGGAACAGCCCTACTTGGACTACTGGAAGAACATGGCGGATACCCTCTTCGGAGCCCCGGGCTCCTTTTAGCCTTCGGCCGCCGCGACCTCTTCCTCTTCCTCTTCCTCTTCCTCTTCCTCGACCTCTTCCTCGTCTTCCTCTTCGTCCTCGCCCGGCCCCTCCCCGAGCTCGACTTCGTGCGCCGCGTAGCGGACGCGGAACTCGCGCAGCATCGTCCGGCCGATTTCGTCGTCCTGCTCGCCGACGTACGCGGCGACGGCGTCGAGCAGTGCCGTGACCGAGAGCTCGCGGTCGACCACGAACTCCGTCAGGTCCTCGACGTCCTCGTCGGACGCGCTCTCGTCACGCAAGTAGGCGTTGAGCGCGTGCGGGTCGGGGGGCTCGGAAGCGACGGGGGCGACGGTCGACTCGGCGGCTTCTTTGGTCTTCTTCTTGCCCATGACATTCCTCCTGATTCGCCAACGTGAGAGTGACTTACCGGAACATGCGCGAAGCGGCCTTCATGCCGCTCTTGGCGAGCGTGGCGAGCGGGATGCCGGTCGCCATCGAGTAGGCCGTGACGCCTACGCCGGCGGCGACGGGGACGGCGACCGCGGCGGCGGGCACTGCGCCCCAGGCAGGACCTTGGCCCGCGTTCTTCGCGGCAATCGCGGCCTCGGCGCTCTGCGCCAGGGGGCCCGTGTTGACCGTGATGGGCGAGAGGTTGCCGATTTTGATCATCTCGGTTGCTTCGGTGCTGCCCACCTGGTCGGCGAGCACGCCCGCGGGACCGAGCACGCCCTCGACGAGATTGGCAGCCCAGAAAGAGGGGTTGTCGCCACCGGGTGTGTTGAAGGGACTGATGCCGTTGATATGGTCCGTCCAATCCGGGGTCGTCCCCGCCGCGTCTTGCCAATGTGACGACGGACTCGGTTGATTGTAGAGGGGCTTCGGATAGTAAATGGTCGTCGATGAGCTCGAATGAAGCGAGTTCCAATGACGGGCGCATTCGGTAAGCAGATACCGTACGGGCACGCTCGACTGGCCGTTCGCCCATAGCTCGGCATTTTTCACAAACATCACGGCGAAGTAATACTCAAAAGGCGTGCGCGGAAACTGCGCGCGCCCGCCTGCATTGTATGTATAGGTGTCCGTGCTGCCAAATATTGCCAGCAGTTGATTCGCCTCGGAATCCGTTAGGTCTGCCACCTGAATTACAGCCTTCTGATTTGGGCGCGGCACACCAATCTGCTTCAAAAATGCTTGCAGTTGCGACAGCCAGGAAATCTGCTGGCTCGGGTCTCGCCATATCGCGTCCGGTATAGTACCGATATTGTCCTTCCAATTGGAAGGGTCTACCGAAATTGTGAAGTCGGGATTGCGAGGGTCGTAGTTGCGGCTCGAATCGTCCTTGGGCGCGTTCGGGGGCCCGAGTCCAGATACGCCTGAGCCGACATTGCCACCCGTAAGCCAGGCGAGTCGCTGCCGCGGCGAGAGCGCCGTGTAGAGAGCGAGCTCGAACAGCCACGGCAAAAGCGCCGTGCGCGGGTCATTGATGGCGTTTTGGTCGCCGAGCCCGCGATGATGTTTGTCGCCGTTGTGCCAGAAGTTCCAGTAATCGGGCCACGTGTCGGCCGTGATCCAGAGCGGGTCGTAGTACATCCCCGCGACCTCGGTCCACGCGGACGTCACAAATGTCCCCTTTGCATCGAGGGGGATAGGCGCGTGCGGCGTTGCATCGGCGCCAATCCGAAGAAAGCCGTGGTAGCTATACTGCGGCGGCGGCGGCCGAATCAGGCCGCATGCTTTGAGGATGCCCTTGGCGGCTTCCTCGAGACCGATGGCAATCGTACCCGCGGCGAGCACGACGCCGCCGGCGATGGGGTTGATGCTGCCCGCCACCGCGGCGACGGCGCCAACGACTTCAAACTGCGTCGCCGGGTCGTCGATGTTGAAGCTGCCCGATGCGATATTTTCCGCAAGCTGAAGGGCGGGCCGCGAGTCCTGAATGAGCTGGCCGGCCGCGCCAATCTGCGCCTGCGTGTCGGGGGGAAGGCCGTTGTAGATGCCCTGGATTTGGTCTGAAACCTGCGACGAGGCCGTGCCGAGCGCCGACGAGCCGAGCTGCTGAAGCGGATAGCCTGAGGTATTCGTGATGTTCGTAATCGTCGAGGCGGCGTTCGACGGAATCAATGCGCCAAGAAACCGCCGCTTCGGCGGCGCCGCCAAACCAACTGTGCGCGGAGGGAGAGCGTTCATGACCGAAATCCTACCTCGCGCCTACGTCGCCGGCCGGAATCCGGGCGACACAGCGCCCGCGCCGCCGTTCGCGTAGGCGGCCGGCGGTACCCATGGCCGAGGGATGGGGGCGGGGGCGACGGGCGCGGGCACGACCGCCGGCGGCGCCGCCGCGGGCCTTGGCGCGGGCGCGACTGCGGCCGGCGGCGCCGCGCGCGGCGGGGCGGGCGGCGCGGCCATGCCGGGCGCCGGGCGCATCGCAGGCGGCAGGTGCGTGGGCGCCGGGGCGAGCCCTGGAGCGGGAGGCGGCGCCCCAACGCCCGGCGGCGGCACCGCGCCAGCCGGCACCCCCGCCCTTTGCGCGAACTGCGCAATCGCCTGGCCAATGACGGACTTGTCCAAGATGCCCGTAAACCCTTGTAGAAATTGCATGCTCACGTTTGGATTGAGCATCGCGAACTGCCGCACCTGCTCGGTCCACGGAAGGTCGTCGCCGTAGGGCCACTTCACACCGCCGGGCAGATCCATGACCCGGAAAGGCTTGTCCTCCTCGTCCTCGTCGTCCTTGCCGCCGTCGCCCAGGATTTCTTCCGACATTTCGCGAAAAGTTTTCAGCATCCCGACGGCGGACTTGATTTGCCCCATGGGGTCGGGCGGCGGCGCAGCGGGCAAGGCGGGCGGCGCGGCCCCGAGACCCGGCGTTGCGCGGCGCGCCGCGAGCTCGGTTTTGAGCTCGCCCAAGAGCGCGACGACCTCGGGGGCCATCGCGGGCGCCGCGGGCTGGAGCTGCCGGACCATGCCCATGATTTTGACGACGCGTTCGAGCTCGCTTTCGAGAGGCGCGGGCGGCGGGGGCGCGGGCGCGATGGGCCCGACCGGTTCGCCGGATAGGACACGCTGCAAGATGCCGCGCAAAAGCTCGCCTTCGACCCCGGCGCCAGGTGACCCGGGCGGCAAGGCCGCGGCGGCGCCGACGCCCGGCGGCAGGCTCGGATACGGCCCCGAGAACGGCGCGTGCGGCAAGGGCAATTCCACGGGCGAAAGGCCCGGCGACGCCTGCATGGGCGCCATCTTGCGCGCGAAGTCCTCGGCTCGGCGCCTTTGCTGCAAAATCAATTGATAGGGCTGTAGCGACAAGTCCCCACGACAGATGTACTTGCTCCCGCGGCTCATTCGATGAGCGGGGGCGACCTTGTACATGATATCGCAGTGGTAAAGGCACGCGCCCACCATCGACGAATGATAGACTTCTTCGATGTAAAGCCGAATCGCGTCCGCGGGGTCGAGCTGTCCGCCGCCGACGACGTCGCGCCCGTCGATGCTCCCGAGCTCGGCGCTCGGCCGCGCGTACGGGCCCTCGGCAACGACGGTCACGCGGATGGTCACCGCCTCGGGCGGCAGGCCCTGCTGGCGCAGCATCTCGAGCACCAGCGGCCAGCGCGCGGAAAGCGTCTTGGTCGACTCCTGCGACGGGTCGATGCTTCCGGCGCCGAGCGTCGGAATCCTCGGCACCTGGTGCGCGGCGGCGGGGCGCGCGCGCGCTTCGGTGTTCATGACGGCAACCGCTTCGCGACCGACTTCGGGCCGCTCGGGCGGCGGGCCCTTGCGCGGCCGGCCTCGAGGCCTTCCCGGGGGCCTTCGCGTCATGCCGGGCGGCGGCTCGCTCGAAGCCGCGCGCGCAGCGGCAGGGCGCGCCGCGGGCGCGCTTTCGGGCGCCTCGTCGTCGTCCGTCTCGCTTTCGCCCTCGTCCTCGTCTTCGGGCGGGTCGTCGGGCGGCGGGGCCTTGGGCGGCGGGGGTGTGGCTCCTCGGGTGGCCATGGCTTCAGGTCACAATCGGCGGCTGTTCGAGAATCGACGTCGCAAGCGCATTCGCGAGAATCGCCCGCATCCAGCCGCGGACGGCCGAGGCCTGCGAGCTCGGGTCCTCCGAATCGGGAAACGAGCTTTTGAAAAGCGGGGTCAAATGCAAGGTTGGCGACACGTAGCCATTGCCATGCTGGTGAATCACGTACGCGAGCGGGCGAAGGGTGAAAACGGCGAGCGCGCCCGAGCCTGTGCCGCCGCCAGGCTGGTCGAGCTCGAGAAGCGGGAAGGTCGTGTAGCCGCTCCCCCAGTCGACCATCTCGACGTCGGTGAGCTCACCCGACGCCCCAAACATCGGCACGACTTGCGCCGGCCGGCCCCCAGGCGCGCGAAAGAGCGCCCCGGGCTGCAAGCGCGAGATGGCCATGCCGCTCGAGCTGTGCGGCGTCGGAAGCTGCCGGACGAGCGCCTTCCTCTCGGGCGGGGCGAGCCCGCCACCAACCACCCTGGCCGTCGTGTCGGGCGAGTAGCCCGACCCGGGGTCGAGAATCATCATCGTGCCGAGCTGCATGACGCAGACGCCTGTCGCGCCCCGACCTTTGGGGTCCGTGAACGACAGAATCGGCTGCGCGGCGTAGTCGGTCGGCACATCGGTCTGCACGGACGCGCTTCGGATGGGGCCCGCGGGCGCGCCGTAGGTGATGTCGATGCCCGCCGTCGTCTCGTACTCTTGTCCCATCATGAGCGTCACGATGCGATTGGCCGTCGTGCCGACGAGCGACGTTTCGTCCGAGACGGGCAAGAGGCCCACGGCGCCCGGCAGGAACAAGTCGAGCGGCACGTCGGCCATCGACTCGGCGAGCGCCGCCGGCGTGATGCCCGCGGCCATCGCCGAGTAGCGGCAAACGATTTGCGTGTTGGCCATCGGCTTCTTCCTTTAGCTCGCGGGGCCGGTCGGCGCGGCTTCGGCCGGGCGCTGCCAGACGGGATTCTTGCCCGTGACGGTCTCGTGGTCTCGAAAAACGAGCGGGCTATTTCGGTGCGCCTCGCACGCGTGAAACGCGTCTTCGATGTTGTGGCGGCACACCTTGCACACGCAGACGAGCGTCGGCGGCGCGTCGCAATCGGCCTCGTGGCAGAGCGGCCCCTCGTCCTCGTCGTCGTCGCCGACGATGTGCTCGGGAATGATTTCGGTGATTTCCTCGCCGACCTCTTCGATAAAGCGCTCGCGCATCATCCGCTCGCGGCGCGTCGTCATGAGGCCCCGGTGAAACGTGTAGCAGTAGTAGGGGCCCCGGCTCCCGTCGGGGGCCATCACGTAGATGCGCACGTCGCCGTTCACGGTCGCTGGCAAGGGCCGGTCGAACATCGCGACGACAACGCCCTCGCCGAACGTCCGGCCGACTTCGACCTCGAAGACGACCGCGCCGTCGGGCCCCTGCAAGGTCAGCTTGTCGAAGATGCGCAAGGCGTCCGTGAGCGCCTCGTCGGGCAGTTCTTCGGCCGTGAGCCCAACGCCGACCCGCGCGACGACATAGACGGCTTGCATGAGAAGCTCGCGGGCCGGCAGGGCGGGCGGCGCGGGCTCGGCCGACGTGGGAATCGCGTTCGATTCGAGGGCGGCGGACTGGGTCACGGCGCGCCTCGTTGCGCGGGCCTGCGCGCGTCGGGCTCACGGCGGTCGGGGCGCGCCTCGGCGCGCTCGGGCGCGCGTTGCGGCTCGGGGGTCTTTGCGGGCTCCGGGCTTTTCTGGGACTCCGACTTCGCATCGACCTTTGCTGGCTCGTTCTTCGATGCTTCCGGCTTCGGCGCTTCTGGCTTTGCGGGCTCGCTGGCGGCATCGATCTTCGCGTCGGTCTTCGCGTCGGCCTTCGCGGCATCGGGCTTGGGCGCCTCTTTCGGCGGCTCATTCTTGCCCGCTTCCGCTTTCGCCGGCTCGCTCTTCGCGCTCTCGTTCTTCGCCGCCTCGGGCTTCGGCGCCTCGACCTTCGCGAGCTCGCGCTTCGCCGGCTCGGCGGGCTTGGCCTCGACCTTCGGCGCCTCGGCGGGCTTGCCGGCTTCGGGCTTGCCAGGTTCCGGCTTGCGCAGCAGGTCGGACGCGACCCTTGCAAGAGCCTGCGCCGCTCCCGGGCTCGCCGCGCGCTGCGGTTCCGGCCCTGGTACGCGCGCGATGTCCGCCTTGGGCGCCTCGGGCTTCGCGCGAGCCTCGACGACGACAACCGGCGGCGGCGCCGGCGGCGGCGGCGGCATGCGAAGCTGCCGCACCCAGCCCGCGAACTGCTTTGGAATCGCCTCGCCGATTTTGCCGAAACACGCGTCGCAGAGGTCCGCGTGACTCGGCTTGTAGCGTGTGCCGTCGCGGCTCGTCGGCTCCCAATGAAGGCGCACCCGATGACGACGTGCTCCCTCGCCGAGGACCTCGGCGCACCCGTCGCACATTACGGAAATCATGGGGTCATCTCTTCTCCCCTCGCGCGCAGACGAGGAGCCATGCTGCCAGTTTTCGATCCGCCTGTTTGACGGCAATTTCCGCAACCATCTCAACGGGTGTCGTAGGATTTTGCTGTAGGACCCTATCGAGAGCCTCTCGAGCGAATTGAATCCAGAGGGCATTGTTTTCTGTCATGGGTCTCACCCTCTCTTTACGCGCCCGTCGGCAAACGAGTAATAACGGCCCTGGCCGACGACAAGGTGGTCCAAGAAAACGAGGCGCACAGCGTCGCCGGCGCTCTTCAAGGCTCGGGTGAGCTCGCGGTCGGCGGGCGACGGCTTCGGGTCGCCGCTCGGATGGTTGTGCGCGACCGCGAAGCCGTGGGCCCCCTCGATGAGCACCGGGCGAAGGACGTCCGCGGGCTCGACGCGCACGGCGTCTCTTTGCCCTCGGGCGACTTCGGTGCAGCACCTTAGGTCCGAGTGCAGGTCGACGCCGACGACCAGAAAAACTTCGCTATCTTCCCATTGAAGCGTCTGGCTCACGAAGCGGTACAGGTGGCGGTCGGTGCCGACTTCGCCGATGGCGCTCCACCGGCGCTTCATCGCCGCGAAGGCGGCCGGGTCGCGAACGACGCGGGTGAAGCCGTCGGCCGGCGCCTCGGGCGCTGGCGGCGGGATTGAATTGTTCGCCGCTTCGCCGGTGCCGCGCCGAACGGCGCTGACGATGCGCATGTCGGTGATGCCGACGTGCTCGACGGCGAGAGCCGCGGCCGTCCCGGCGTCGACGCCCATGGCGCGCAGCCTTTCGACGTAGCCCCAGTCGATGCGCGCGGCGGCGACGTCGGGCGCGTGGCGGCCGACGCGGTCGCGAACTTCGGCGGCGTAGGTGCCCCCTTCGCCAAGCGGATTTTTTGCTCGGGCGCGCGGGGATTCGCAGGCGACGACGACGGTGCGGGGCATCAGAGCTTCTCCGGCAGCTTGAAGCTCCACAGCTTCAGCTGATACATCGCGTCCATCAAACGCACGCCCGTCAGCAATCGCTTAAGCAGCGCAGGCATCATCCGCCATCGATAGGTGCGGCTCCACTCTTGTGACGTCGTAGGTAGCTCGCGCTCTTTACGACGTTGCAGCATGCGCGCGCACGCGTTGACTGCACCTTGGCTAAGGCGACGGGCCTGCGTTCCGAACCTCGGGGCACGCAGGTTGATGCCATGATGCGCGAGGCATCGCCTTTCGTAGAGGTTTGCCCTCACGTCCTCACCCGATGAAACATCTGCTCGATGTAGTGGTCGAACGATTTGCCCACGTGCTCAATCGCGCCCGTGAGCCGGTCGAGCGCGGCGATGACCTCGCCCTGGCTCGCGGCGACGCCGTCGAACGCCGGCGCCTCCTCAAGCCAGAAGCTCCCGTGCGAGGCGTGCGGCGTGCCCTCGTGGCCTCGAGGCAGGCGGCAGCAGTGGCCGAGCGTCGGGTGGCGCGCGCCGCAGGGGTCGGCCGCGGGGGCGGGCTGCCAAAGGGGCGTGTCTGCCGGGTCGTCCGGCATCGGCGGCGGCGGGTCGGTCGGGTCGGGGTCCTGGTCAATCAGGTCGTCGCCGTCGTCGTTCAAGGCCCCGGGGGGCTCGGGCGGCGGGGCAGCCAGGGTGTCGTCTTCAGTCATGGGTCACCTTCGGTTCCACACACCGCGTTTGATACTCGCCGTGGTCGAGGCGCACGGAGGTCTCGGCCTCGTCACGCGCCGCTGGAATTTCTGAAACAGGCCGCCGCTTGCCAAACTCAGCCTCCAGGCGTTCGATGTCGCGCTCGGCTTCCTGAATGAGCTCTTTATCGCGTTCAGTTGTGGCCCTCAGATGCAAGAGCTTGAGATAGGCTTGAACGCAATCCCATGTGTCTACATTTTCTTTGATTGCCTTCCGTAGCTCCCGAGCGAGCGTCTCGGCGAGCTGATAAGGCACCTGCGTTGCATTCGAGAATTTCTCGACGTCTGCAATCAGTTGAAGGCGCTCGGCATCGGTCATGAATCGCGGTTCCACGCTTCACCTCAAATCATCTTCTCGAGCTGCGCGCGAATCAGCTCGACCTCGGGAAGGTCCACGTAGCGCCGGCACCAGCTCCGAAGCTCGCCGATGGCGTGCGCCTTGAGCTTCTGCCTTGCATCGGGCTCGGCGAGCGCCTCGTTGCGAAGGCGCATCGGCTCCCCGCGGTTGATGACAACAAGCTTGCGGACTTGCACACGTTTCGACTCCCGCTCGTTCATCTCGACCACGAATTTGCATGACTGAAGCATGCGGTGTGCTTCCTCGAGCCGCCACTTCTGGGCGGCCCGCTGGTCGTCCCACTCGAAGAAGGCGTGCAGCGGGTGCCCCACATCCGATGCCGCGCGCAGAAGCTCGACGTTGGTCGGCACGTGGCCGAGCGACGCGGTAAGCGTCTCCACTTCCCGGTCGATAACGTCCTGCTTTTTTTCTTGTCTCACGCTGGCTTCACGCCGTGATTTGTATGCCGCTGTCATTGGGTTCCTCCGTCCTAAAATGCCGAACCTGCCAATCCGCGCCCCGCCATGCCGGGCCTAATCCGCCTTGCCTCGGCGCGACTGCCAAACCGCGCCACTCCCGGCCCTGCCATAGCCGCACCTCGCCACTCCTGACCCATGCCTGCCTTGCCAGGCCAGACGCGGCCCGGCCAAACCACGCCTCCTCGCGCCTTGCCTGCCTCGCCACGCCGGGCCCCGGCCGGACTCGCCTCGCCATGCCTGCCATGCGATGCCCCGATACGCCAAGATGCTCCTGGCCCAGCCTGCATTGCCGCGTCGACGCTCCAAGCCTCGCCTTTCCCGTCCGCGCCAGTCCACAGTCGCCTTGCCTGCCTTCCACTCCGAGCCGGGCCTCGCCTCTTCGCGCCTCGCCTCGCCTGCCTGACCACGTCGCTCCGCGACACTCGTCTCCTGGCCTCGCCTTGCCTGCGTTGCCTGCTCCACGCCGCGACGAGCCATGCAATGGCTCGCCTGCGTCGCCACCCACTCCTGGCCAAATCCTCGCCCGGCCTCGCCTGCGCCTGCCTTGCCCAGACTTTCCAAACCGAGACGCGACATTCCCGACCATGACTGCCTTGCCTGGCCTGGACGAGCCTCGCCTATCCACTCCATTCCACTCCCCGCCTGCCGCCCATGCCATGCCGCGCCAATTCGGTCCCCGCGCCGCCTCGCCAGCCAATCCACGCCTTGCCGGGCCCCGCCTATTCCTCCTTTCCGCGCCATATCTTGCCTGCCTGGCCACGATTGCCTTTCCGAATCTGTCCGCTCCCCGCCGTGCCTGCCGAGCCAGTCCGCGCCCAACCTTACACGCCAGACCTCGCCTGCCTTTGCCGCGATTCGCAGCGCCCCGCCAAGACACGCCGAGCCAAAACATTCCAGTTTTCTCCTTGCCGGGCCTGCGTTGCCTCGCCAAAACCCGCCCAGCCTAAACCCGCCAAGCCTGCCCCGCGGTGCCATGACGAGGCAGGCCACGCCCAGGCTTGGCTTGCCCGCCGTTTACTCCTCGACCGTCTCGAGCTCCTTCTCGCTCTCGGACGGAGCTTCGTCACCGCCATCGAAGAGCTTCGAGAGAAGCTCGCGGTCAATCTCCGCGTCGATGGCCCACTGCGGTATCTCGGGCGTCTTCAGCGCGACGGCACTTGCAACCTCGACGTCGAGCGCCTCTTTTGAGCTCGAAATCGCTCGCGCCACGTCAAATGTGCCGTACACCCCGCCGCGTTCGGGGCGCCATTCGCCGATGCCGACGTCGCCCGCCCGCATCAGAAGGTCGGCGACCGATTGCGGCTGCAAGAACGAATCGTTGTACTGAATGACGAGCTTCGTCGACCAGCCGAGGAAGCTCGGTCGGAAGCGCACGTCCGGCACGCGCGTCATGCCGCTCGTGCGCACCATGTCCATTCGGGGCCGCATCTCCTTGTAACTGAGCGGCAAGGATTGTCCCATGATGAATAGGCCGGTCTTCAGCTGCGTCTTGGCGCGCTGAAACGTCTTCAGGCCACCGGCCGCCGTGAGCATCGCGCACTTGATGCCGACCGGCGGGATGCAGACATCACCGTTGATGTTTCGGATGGTCGCGTTTTCAATGAGCTGACGCGGGTTTTTCTTCTCGCGCTGCACGGTGAGGCCCATGTGCTTGCGCAGCATCTCTTCGATGGCCTTTTGCGAGAAGCAATTTTGGATGTACGCGGACCGGCCGCGTATCTCGAACGCGAGCGTCGCTCGCTGGGGGCGTTCAATGCAAAATGATTCGGCCTGTGCTTCTTGAGCGACGGACTGCACTTTCGCAGATTTCTTGCTCATGGTGAGGCTCCTGTTTCGGGTTGAACGACTTCGGGTTTGGAAGACAAGTCACTAAGCGAGCGGCGAGACTTCAGGTCCTCACGACGGCGCGAAGATTCGCCGCCGCCGCCCGGCAGCTCTGACACGTCCAGTTGACGCCCCCGGGCGGGGCACCCGCGTCTGGCTCGAGCGCGGCCCCGCAGACAGCCGCCGACCATTCGCCGGCGCGCACGTAGTGCGTCAGCGCTCGGCTCGCGTCGTAGCGGCGCTCGAGCACCGGCGGCTCGACGCCCGGCAAGGGCAGCGTGCGCTGTTCGGCCGAAACCTTCTTGGCTCTCACGGCGCCTGCGTCTCCGGGCAGAGCGCCAGAAACGCCCGCTCGGCGTCGCTGAGAAGCGCGCGACCTCGCAGCGACGCCACGTACTCGGCCATCGTCAGCGACTCGCGAAAGTACGCGTCGTCCTCTTGCTGCCTCGTCTGCATCGGCGGCTCGTTCGCCGCGCGGACGATGCTCGGGACCGCCGCCCCTTGCGCGAAGTCGCGCGCGTGCCGCTCACAGAGGCCCCGCCAGCGCACGCCCCCGTATTCGGTTCCGTGGTCGCCGTCGACCATGCGCTGGTGACGGACCCACAGCGCGTCGACCTCGCCCTCGGGGACGCCGAGATGGCGCGCAAGAGCCCTCAACTCGTCCGGCAAGGAGACGCTCATCGCCGCCCCCCTGCGACCGCCTGCATCACCTCACGAACTTTTGTGGGCTGGGTGCTGGCGAGCCCCGGACGGGGAACGCGAGGCGGGTTCTTCAACAGTGCGTCAAGCCTCTCTCTCTCTCTCTCGACCTCATCTTTTTTTTGATGTCTTCCATCCTCTCTAGGGTGGGTGCCCGCCCTACCGTTCAAGGCCAGGGGCGGACGCTTGCTGGATGTGCTGGACGTGCTGGACGCGTCCGGCCGGACGTTGGACGCGTCCAGCACGTGTCCGGCATCGCGCGCGCTCTTGCCGTCTTCAAGCTCTGAAGCTGGAAGAGGAAGAGTGTGAAGATCATTAGAAGAAATAGAGAAACGAGAAGCGGGCGCGCCCGCGGGCGCGAATGCGTCGCCGGACGTGCTGGACGTGCTGGACGCGTCCGGACACGTGCTGGACGCGTCCAACACGCGTCCAGCAAGCGTCCGGCAAATGCTCACGAGCTCGGCGTTGGTCCGTACAATCGCATCGAGTGTTTGCAGTAGAGCGCCAATGGCGTCGGGGCGGGGTGACCTGCTTGAGGTCGGCGCCTCGGGGGGCCTGTACCCCGCCGCTCGCGCGGCTTTCTTGCGCGCCGCGTCAGCGACCTTCTGCTCCGGTGTGAGCTCGCGGCGGCTCATCGTAGCCCCGCACGAGGTTGGGTCGCCGCCTTCGCGCGGCAGGCCTCGCAGGGGGCGGCGGGCGCGCTCTCAGGGGCTTCGCCGGTCGTTATGGCAACGAGATGAGCGAGAGCCTCATCCTGCCGCTGCCACTGACGAAGGCGCTCCCGGAGGCGCTGCCTGTAGCGGCGCTGATTGACGGCCTTGCGAGAGACCGAAAGCACCGGCGCTGGCGCCACGTGTGGGATAACGGATGGCTCGTCGTCTGCGTCGAGCACCGCGTCGATGAGCGCGACGATGGCGGGGTCATCGGTCAGCGCACGGATGGCGCGCAGCGCGCGAAGCAGACGCTGGCGGTCGGGCAACGGGCTCACGACGCCCCCCCGAGTGCCCAAGAAGACTGCCTACTAAGCCGGGCAGGGGACTGCCGACTTTCCACCCCCACCTTCCACCCCCACCCCCCGCGCGCCGGGGCAATTCCCGGCGTTTCGAGACGTGTGGTTACAGGTGGTTGGGAGCCGAATTGCTGAGGAATTTCAACAATCCGCCCTTTTGCCAAGGTGGACGTCGAGGGTTCAAATCCCTTCTCCCGCTCGACACTTACGGCGTCCACCCCCACTCCTTCCACCCCCATCTTCCACCCCCACTTATCCAAGGTACCGCGGCACCTCGCAAAAGACCGCGGGCACGAGCACAAGGCCTTCATGCGGCCCTCCGTGCGTCTAGCGACCGGGCAATCTTGCCCACGGCCTCCGCCATCTCTTCCGGCTGGATGGTCGAATAGAGCTCGCTCATCTCGTCGGTCTCGTGACCGCAAACGGCTTTTCGCACTTGCTTCTCCACCCCCGCCTTGCGCGCCAGGTCCTGGTAGGTGCGACGCATGCCGCGAGGCGTCAACGTGAAGGGCAGGCCGATGGCTTTCGACACCGCGGCGAAAGGCTTGTCGAGCGCGGAGCGCGACATGAAGCCGCCGCGCTTCGACGGGAAGAGGAGCTCGCTCTCGGCACGCTTGCCCGTGAGCTCCAAGGCGTGGTCCCAGAGGACGTCAATGACCTCGCGCGGCAAGCCAAGCCTGTAGCGAAGCTCGGTCTTGGTCGTGTTCATGACGTGCTGGCCAAGCGCGTTCGAGCGGCGAATTTTGAGCGCGCCCTCGTCCCACAGCACGTCGGCCTCGGGGCCTTGGCGACGAAGGGGTCGAAGCGTCGACGGTCTTAGGCCCGTGACGAAGCCGAGGTAGGTCATCGCGTAGTGCTGCGGGAACTTCCGCTTCATTGTCGGAAGGAACGCCGCCGCTTGCTCGGGCGAGAGACTATTCGGCGCCTCGTCGGTGTACGTCGGGTGCTCGGCTGTCGAGAAGTCGTGCACGCGATGGGTCGCGTCGCGTTCGAGCTCGTGGTCGTCGACCGCGCAGCGAAGAATCTCGCGCAGAATCGAGAGCCAGCCGTTCGCGGTGCGCGGACTGAACTTGCCCGCGTCGATGACCGGCGCGACGACCTTCGTCTTCCAGTCTTCGATGTCGCGCTTACGTATCGCGTCCACCGCGCACGACCCGAAAGCCGGCACGAGGTGAAGGCGCAGCGTGTTCTCCCAGCGCTCCATCGTCTTTGGGCTCTTGATGCGGCGCTCCGCCACCTTTTGCTCGAAGAGTTGCGCCGCGTATTCGGCGAACAGCGGCTTCGACTCGCTCGTCGACGACTGCGCTTGCTCGCGCTTGTCGTCGAGCATCTCGAGCCGGGCCCGCTGCGCATCGCGCAAGGTCACGCCCTCGCCGCGGACCGTTCGCATCACGCGCTTGCGCGTCCCGTCCTCGGTCAGCTTGCCGTGCACGAGGTACCCGCCCTCGCGCAACTCGCAAATGCCCGGCGCTGCCGTCGCTCTCATCTCGTACCCCCACTTCTTCACCCAATTCGCCTCGGTCATGGTCACCTCCTCTCAGAAACGCATCCAGGTCCTCTCGTCGCCAGAGATAGTCGCGTCCCCGCTGAACGCAGTGCACGAGGCCCTTTTCCCGCGCGCGCAAGAGCCCCGACGGGGTCTCGTAGCGGCAGTAGGCCGCGGCCTCGTTCGTCGTCAGGTAAGGGGAAGGGAAGGGCGCCGTCGGCTCGCCGCCGCTTCTCGTCTTCGGCGCGCTCACGCCCCACCCCCTTCGCGCATAACCTCGTTCCACACGCGCGGCTCGACCAGGCTCTCGTAATCGTGGCCCTCGAAACGCATCTGGATGCGGTAGTAGCCCGCGGGCGCGTCGCCGAGCCACGTCCAGGTGCAGTCGCGGCCGACATGCAGCGTCGCCCCGACGGTGGGCTTGTTTGCCGTCACAGCGCCCTCCCCTCGGCGCTCCCGCGCCGTGCGAACGCGTCCCAAATCCCGGGCTCGATGAGCGTCTCGACCTCTCGCCCGCCGCCCAAGTCAATGCGAACGCGGTAGCGGCCCTCTTCGCCCTCGCCAAGGAAGGTCCAGGTGCACGGCCCCGGCAAGCCCTGCCCGGACATCTGCGTCGGCATCGGCATCGTGAGCACCGTTCCAACTGACGGCGCGTTCATCGCACGCCCCGCAGGCGGCATGCCGCGCAGCGCGCCGTGTGATGACTCGCCGGGTGGCAGTGCGCGGCGCTGCCCTCGGGCGGCGGGGTGCAGCAGCGACCGATGTCGCCCGCGAGGCCCGACCGGAGGTCGCCCTCGCCGATGCGAAGAGGCGTCCCGCAAACGCAGAGGCCCCAGTGCCAGCGCGGCAGGGCGGGCGCCGGAGCGGCCGGGCGGCGCCGGACGACGACGCGCTTCATCGGGCCCCCAAATCGACACTAATTTCCGTCACTACGGGCCCGCCAAAGCCCAATTCTCGCGCGCTCCCGGCGACGGCCCCGCCTTCCGTCCGCCCTTCACTTGTCAACATCCCCATGAAAAACCCCCGACTCAATTGAGCAATTTGTACCTTCCGAGCGGCAAAGAAACTTGACGTCAGCGCCGAGTGCCTTCAGCATGCGTGTGATGCAAATTTCAGTCAGCGGACCCGCTCTTCGCGAGACCTGCCGCGAAGTTATCGTTGGCAAGGTTGTTGATCGCGACCGCATCCGTTCTCTCGACGTCGAGCTCTTTCGTCATGAGGCGGTCGGCAATGCCGACGCGCCGCGCATGCACGGCCTTGACGAGCGACCGCTTGGTCGGCGCCCGCCCTTGACCTGTCAGGAGCCACTCCAACCGCACATCAAACAGCGCTGCAATTTTTTCGACCGTATGAATCCTCGGGTTGGGGATGTCCCCCCGCTCGAGACTCCCGGTTCGGCAGTTCGTGAGACCTGCGAGCTGGTCCACCTCGCGCCCTGAGAGGCCCGCCGTGTTCCGAAGCCACAAAATTCGGTCTCCCAGGCGACCATCGCCTGGTTTTGAGGCTTTGCCCGACATGACGAAATTATGGCCCGCGACGCAAAATGATGTCAACCCCGACGATGTAACGCTTCCATCATCCCCGTGCGACGCTTCCCTGGTGCCCTACGTCCGGGAAACCTTCACAACGGATTTTGGTGCTCGCCTCGACTGGTTGCGGGATCGCTACGAGTGGACCTGGCGGGAGATGGGCCGCAACGTCGGACTCAAAGATGAGAAGCAGATGCGCACCATCGCCCTACGGGGCGCGTGCACCATGGAAACGCTCAAACTCATCAAAAAGGCGACGCGCGTCAATTTGAACTGGTTGATTTGTGGCGAGGGCACCCCGGGCCTCGTGCTCGTGGAAGAGAGTCAGGAAGCGGCCATCTCGCGAGAAATCGCACGTCGAACCGAACTCGGCCTTAGCGACCGACCGCCTCCACCGCCGCGCAAGGGCAAGCCATCGGCCAAGTAACTTCGTGCGCATTCAAGCGTTAGCTTGACGGGTTCAATCGGTCGGGACAGGGTGTTCCAGCGTCATGGGCTGTCCGAGCCTCGACATCGCGGATACAAGGGCGCAACTGGCAGAGGCCCTGGCCGATGCCTTTCGAGAGCAAGTGGACGACCCCGACGGGGATTTGCCCGTTGGCGTGCTCGCGCGTCGTCTCTTCGGCGAGACCGCCCTTTGCGAAGGGCCTGCCGATCAGCACATTCCCTATGTGCTGCGCCTGCCATGCGCTCGAACCGGTGAGCGTGGGCGCATTGCCCTGCGAAAGGGCCTAAGCGCGAAGCAGGTCACCGACGCCATCGCCGATGCCCTCGCGACCGCGTGGTGCCTTCTGAAAAGCGTCGACCCCACAGGCGCCATCGTCGACGCGATTGCTGTGCGGCTCATTTTTCCGCCCGAGCCCGAGCCGGTCGCTGTCGACTCGGAAATCTGAAAAGCGGCCCGCTTTAGGCGGATTGGGTGGGTATTCATCCCACCTTTTTTGGTCCGATGTTGACACAAGTTTAGGTCACCGACTACTTCTTACGTCGGCGCGCTTGCGCAGCGCGCCGAAGAGGGAGGGCCGGGGATGACCATCGTCGAAGACGCGGCTTTGGAAGGCGTTTGCCTCGCGTGCCGGTGCGCGCGCGACTTTCTCGAGATGACCGAAGAACGCTCGCCGCGCGAGCGGCGCGCCATCGCGCGGCACGCCACCGAGCCGCTCGCGTTTCTCTTCACGCTCGGCGCCGTCAGCGCCACGCTCGCCGCGGCGCAGGGCAAAGACATCACGCAAGCGCTCTGCGAGGGCCATGCGCGCGGCTTTCGCGCCTCGCTCGCGACGATGAAGCTCGTCGAGGACCACGCGCGCGCCGCCAGCCAAGGGGCCGCGTCGTGAGCCCGGCGCTCTCGGTTCGTCGGCGGGCGCGCGTCGCGCGCGTGCTCTCACGTCACGAGGGCCCGACCCTAGCGAAGGTGCGCGCCGAGGCGCGGCAGATTCACCGCCTGCGCGTTCATTCGGACGTCCTTCAAACCTTGCGCGCGCTCGAGCACGCGCGCTCTCGCTGGCTCGCGGGGGGCGAGCTCGCGCCCGAGACGCTTTGCGCCATCTTCAGCTCGATGGTGGGCGTGCTCGACGAAGTGAGCCACGTGCTTGTCGAAGACATGATGGCCGAAGAACAAGAGGAGAGACGCGATGCCGACCGATGCCGCTAATCATTCGCCGCCGCCCGCCCCCGCGCCGATGGTGCTCGCCCACGCGGGCGACGCGCAGGAGCAGGACCGCTTCCTCGCGCTCGAACGCGCGCGGCTCGAGCACATCAAGAACGCGCTCGAACCGGCCGACTACCCGATGATGAAGGACTTCGCGCAGGAAATCGTCAAAAGCGGGATGTTTGTGGACAAGGATGGGCGGGCGCCGACGCTCGGCTCGATTCTCTTGCGCGTCATGACGGGCCGGCAGCTCGGCATCTCGTCGACCATCGCGCTTCAGCACGTCTACGACCTCTACGGGCGGGTCGGCATCAGCGCAGCTTTGAAGCGCGCGCTCGTGCGCCGGCACCCCGAGTGCGAGCGCTACGAGATGGCCGAGTGCACGAGCGAGTCGTGCACGTGGGTCGTCAAGCGCCGGGGCAACACCGAGAAGAAGTTCACGTTCACCGTCGCCGACGCGAAGCAGGCGGGCGTCTGGAAGAAAGATGGCAACTGGGACAAGTGGGGGCGGCGGATGCTGCAAGCGCGCGCCTCGAGCGAGGCGGCGGACGTCGAGTTCTCGGACGCCATCTTGGGGCTCGAGAGCATCGAGGACATCGTCGATAGCGGCAGCGGCTCGCCCGCCTTGCCGCCGGTCGTCAGCGCGAGCACCGCGCCGGCGGTGCTTCCCGGACGCGACTGGGCGAAGGAAGCCGACGCGATGGCGACGAAGGTCAAAGACCTCGTCGGCCGCGGCGAGATGAAGACGGCGCGTGAGCTCTACAACCTCTTCGCGCAAGAGGCGCCGCAGGATGCGCTTCTCACGCTGAAGGGTGCGTACAACGCGGCGGTCGCTGAGGCGAAGGCGAAGGCGCCCGCGCCCACCGCGAGCCCGAAGGTCGTCGACGTCCAGCCCCCGCCGAACGCGGGCGATGCGTGGGAGCCGCCGCGATGAGCCGTGAAAGTCGTCGCGCTGAGCTTCGCAAGAACATCCGCGAGGGTTGTTCGGCTTGTCGCACTGAGCTTGCCCTTTGCGATGCGGGACGCCTGAACGACGTCGTCACGGCGCTCACGGCGGCCGTCGAGAGCTTGGTCAGGCTCAGCGAAGAGCAGGACGAGGACCTTATGATGTGGGTGAAGCTCGACAACCAGGTGCTGCGCGAGCTGCTCGAAAAGAACGTGAGCAAACCCCGATGACCGGCGAACCGAAGAAGCGCGCCGGCGCGCCTCGCCACGGCGACCCCTGCTCGCTTGAAGCGCGCGGCTGGCGAAGCCCGCTCGTTCGGGGAGAGCGACGCCTCGCTTACGAGCCGTGCCCGCTCTGCGGGTGCATTCACCGGGCGGCGGTCATCAACGTTGAACGATACGAACTCTTCGAGAGCGTCGCGCGTCGCTACGAGCCCGGGCTCTCGGCGAAGATTCAGATGCTCGTCGATGAACTTGAGGAAAAGCAGAGAGGGGGGCCGCGATGAGAACGAGCGTTGGCGCCCGCGCAGGCCTAGTCGAATGCGTGCGCAATCTGTGCACGAGCACGCGCGAGGAACTGGGTGGCTCAACAAGGAAGCTACTTGAAGACGTGGAGCCGAGACGACTCGTCGGGGACTTGCAGGAACTCGTCGTCAGGCTTCTTACAGGACTAGAACTGCTCGCTTCTGTGAGCGAAGCGCAGGACATCGAGCTCGAACATCTGAAGACAACAGTGGTGCAGTTGCGCCAGAAGATGGGGAGGGCACCGCAATGAGCCCCCCCATCCACCTGTGTCACTACTGCTTGAAGGAACGTGCCTGCTGCACGCTGGCATTCAGCGGCAGCGGCAGGCTCTGGAAATTTTGCGCGAAGCATCGCGACGAAGTTCTTGCGAGGGCAGCCGCCGACAAGGTCAAGGTTGACGTTCGTTCCATCGCGGAGCCGCGATGAGCCGCCCCGTGACCGCGAGCGCCCTCGAGCGCACCTTTGCCTGCCCCGCGAGCGCCGCCCTGCCGCGCGCCATCAGCACGAGCGACTACGCGGAAAGTGGGACCACGAAGCACGGCTTTGTGTCGGCCGTCCTTCGCGGGCGTCCCGTCAGCGAGGCCCTCGCCAACATCGACGATGACCTCGACCGCGAAGCGTGCCGGGCGCTCGACTGGGCACGCCTTATCGGCGACCTCGCGGACCTCGAAAGCGAAGCGGCCTTCGCGATTGACGTGAAGCGTAGGACCGCGCGCCGGCTCGGCCACGATATTGGCCGCGACTACGAGGGCGCCGCCCTTCGCGCCGGCGGCAAGCTCTCTCGCCACGAAGTCGTCGGCACGGCCGACTTCATCGGGCGCCGGAAGGCCGGGGGCATGCGGGCCGTCCGCGACATGAAGACCGGATACCTCGACGTTACGAGCGCCGCCGACAACGCGCAGCTGTTGTTCTTCGCGTCGGCGCTCTACTTGCTCGAAGGAGCGGCCGAAATCGAAGGCTCAATCGCGAAGGTCAAGCCCGATGGCCAGGTGTTCTACGGGCGCCAAGGGACGGCGGTCTACACGCCGCTCGAGCTCGACCGCTTCCTCGACCGGCTCGAAGAAACCGTGCGGCGCGTCGGCGACGCGCGGGCGCGCGTGCTTCGTCGACGGCTGCCCACGGTGACGCTCGGGCCCCATTGCCGCTATTGCGAGGCGGCGCATGCGTGCCCTGCGAAGACGCGGCTTGCGCGCGAGATGGTCCCCACGCTCGATGCCATGGCGGGCGTGGTCGAGCTCATGACGCGCGAAGAGCGCGGGCGCTGCTGGGAGCTCGCGAACGAACAGGCCAAGCCGCTGCTTGAAAGCGTTCTCGAGGCCCTGAAGGAACGCATCGTCACTGATGGCGAAGTGCCGCTGTCGGGCGGCCGCGTGGCCAAGGCGTTCGTGTACCCGCAAGAGCGCGTCATCGCCCGCCAGGCGCTCGAGCTCGCGCGCGAGCTCGGGGCGACGGAAGACCAACTGCGCGCGTGCCATAGCCAAGTGACGGTGACGACGGTGCGGAGCGTCAAGGCGCCAGGGGCGCGGAAAGGCAGGGCGGCGTGAATCGCAACGCGCTCGCACCTTTCTTTGAGCGGCTTCAATGTTTGCGATGCGGCTGCCACTGGTGGGAGGAAACGGACGCGCTGCGCCGGCCAAAATGCCCTCGCTGCGAGCATGGTCGCCGCCCGCTGGACGTCGGCTCGGTCGAATTTGCCGTCGTCGGGCCCGACCCGCGAATTGAGGTCGGACCGAGTGGCGAGCGGGGGTCTCGGTGACCACCTGCTGCCCCCACTGCGCCGAGCTGCGCCGGCGCTTGGTCGCCCTCGAGATAGCCGCCGGCATCTACGTCCACGAGGACGACCTCTACACCCGCTACGGCGACCCGACGGTGCTCTTCATGCCGAAGGGCTGGGCGGGCGAAGACTGCAAGGGCCGGCGCTACTCGGAATGCCCGCCCGAATTTCTCGACCACCTGGCGGGCGCGCTTCGCTCGATGAGCGAGCGGGCGCCGAAGGACGGCAAGGACTTCCGAGACAAGAACCGGCGCGAGGCGGCGATGGCGAGGACGTGGGCGCGCGTTCTCAGGCGAAGGGCGGCGGCGAATGCGGTGCGCGCCGCGCGGGAGGCGAACGGCGTCGTGCGCGTGCTGACGGAAGACGATTTGATTCCCGACCAGGATTTGATTCCGTGAGTGAGCCGATGCACTGCGTGTCGTGGACGGGACGGCACAACTATCAACCAGTCTATGACGAGGTGCCGAGCGGTATGCACCCAAACGAGCTCCTCCACCTACCCTATGATACGCGCAGCAATCTAAAGCCTGCCGACGCACGAGCCTTCTTGGTTGTACGCAAGTACGTGCAGCACGTGTGTCTGTATTGTGGTGACGTGGTCGAGCGACCAGGAGCTCCCTGATGCCCGCGCGCAAAACGAGCCCGCTGCCCACGCGCATCTGGAAGTTTTCCGCGCGCCTCGTCTCGCCCCAAGACAGCGTGCACGAAATCCTCTGGCGCTCCAATCGCTATTACAATGCGCTCGTCGCCATCGAGCGCGGCCGCCACGCCCGCTACCGCGCCATCCGCGATGCGCACGCGCCCGAGCTCGCGATGCTCGAAGAGAAGTGGGAAGCGCTCGACCGGGCCATCGGTGAGCTCTACGCCGAAGCAAAGGCCCAGCGCGCCGAATGGTGGCGAGAGAGCCGCGGGGACAAGGCGCGACTTCTGCCGGCCGATTTCGAAGCGCGCAAAGAAGCGCTCGCGCGAGAGCAGAAGGCTGCCAGCGAAGCGGCGAAGCCCTTGCGCGCGGCGTTCACGGCCCTGCTCGAGCCGGCGCGCGCGGCCTACAAAGAGCGCCGCGCCGCGCGCGCGAACGGTGGCGGCCCGCGCATCCAGTCGGCCGCAAACGCTGCGGTCTTGGCCGAGATGCTGTCCGAGGCCGACTGGCACCCGGCCTGGCGCGCGCTCGCGCAAAGTGACGACCAGGCGCATGACGAAGCGCTCGCGGCGCGGGCGGCGTGTGGGCTCGCGTGCGGACCCTACCTCGGCGTCGAAGAAGCTATCGCGCGCGCGAAAAAGGACTCGGCGCCCCACCCGCCGCGCTTCCGGCGTTTCGGTGGAGAGGGCCTTTTGCGCGTGCAGATTCGCGAGCGCTCTTGGGCGACGCTCTCGGGCGGCGCCGTACGCATCGAGCCCATGCCGCCGCTCGGCCCCGGCAAGCGGTCGACCTTGATTCGCGTGACGCTCGACCAATCGCGCGGGGCGGACAAGCGTTCGGTCGTCTTTACGGCGCGCCTTCATCGGCTGCCGCCCGACGACGCGCAGGTGAAATGGGTGGCGCTCGCCGTCCGCAAGCTCGGGCGCAAGATGCGCTACGAGCTTCAGTTGACGCTCGAACACGCGAGCTTCGCCGAGCCGAAACGGCCGGCGGGTCAGCGCGCGCCCGAGCATCTGTCGCTCGGCTGGGCGCGGCGGCCCGAAGGCATCCGCGTTGCGTCGTATCCGGGGGGTGAGGTCTACTGCCCGGCGCACGTGCTCGACGCGCTCGCCTACGCCGATTCGGTGCAGGGCATCGCGGACCGCCTGCGTGACGAGGCGGTGCGGCGGCTGCGGCTTATTGCCTACAAGGCGGGCCACCGCTTCTCTCACGCGAGCTGGCAGCGGCTCGGCGGCCGCGACATCGCGCGGCTGCGCGGCTTCGCGCTAGACTATGCGAGGCACGTCTTCGGCGCTCGGCGCGAGGCCCTCTGGCAAGCGTGGCGAGACCAGCGGCTTTCGTCGCACAAAGAGTTGTACCTGCCGATGCACGAAGTGCGCTGGGCGAGGCGCGGCAGCCATGCCCTGGCCTTCTGGTGTCTTCTCTGGGCGTGCAAGCACAAGCACTTGGAAGAGCTCGCGTACTACCGACGCCGGCGCGCCCTTCACATGCGCGACGCGCACTACCGCGCCGAGGCGATTCGCCTAGCCACCGAGTTTTCGTCGCTGACCATCGACTCGTACTCGGTCGCGCAGATGAAGATGCGCGAGCCCTTGACCCTGCCCGGCGAGATTCCGAAGGACCTCTCGCAATCGCAAATGCACTCGGCGGCGCCGGGGCGGCTTCGCGAAATCCTGCTCGAAGTGATGGGCGCGCGTTGCACGCTGTGCGAGCGGCCGCGCGACGCGGCGGAGCGGGGAGCCGCTCGCGTCGCCAAGTTGCCGCGGCCGCGCAAAGTGCGGGAGGAAACCCGCGCGGTCGAGCCCGAGGCGGAGTAGGGTGTTGCAAAAGGCATCGCGGCGCCTTGCGGAAGCCGCGACCGCGGATTGCCTCGGACTGGGGTCCCGCCGTCGTCGGTCGCCTAGACCTCAGGATCTTTGACAATTTGGATGTGGGCCCCGCAAAGGCATCGCAACGCCTTGGAAGTTGCGACTGGGCGCTCGACTGGGCGCTCAGCCCGAAAAAAGACATCGCAACGCCTTGGAAGTTGCGACCGCGACAACCTCGTCCCCGGGCTCGCCGCAGAGGCATCGCGACGCCGTGTAAAGTCGCGACAGACGTTCGACACAAAAAGGCATCGCGACGCCTTGAAAGTCGCGACGGTGGTCCACCCGGGCAAAGGTATCGCGCCGCCTTCGAGAGCGCGACAGAGATTTTTCGCCCGCGCTGGTTCTGGTTCACCGTCACCGTGTTAATTGGAAAAAGGCCATCGCGGCGGCTTCGAGACGCGACCTCGTTGACGCTAGGGACGCGGCGGCGGACAAATGGCACCGGCAAAAATGGCATCGCGCGGCCTATCCCATGCGCGAGGTCCGCGTAGTTGAGGCGGATAAGCGATCGACATGTACTGTAAATGCCATCGTGGCGGCTTCGAGACGCGACGGAGTCAGGTAGTAGACGCAAAGGCATCGCGACGCCTTGAGGGCGCGACTAACAGGATGGTCGGGCTGAGTCGCGACGTGGGCATCATCGTGCAAAAAGCCATCGCGGCGTGCTTTTGAGCCGCGACTGGAAGTCGACACGCCAATGGCATTGCAGCGCCTTGGGAAGACTGCGACCAGGGATGTGAGGGAAAAAGGCATCGCGCGCACCTTAGATGCGCGACGGGCTGGCGACACAGACCAAAGCCATCGCGGCGGCTTCGAGACCGCGACGGCATCGTCGTCGTTCCAATGGCACCGCGCGGCCTTTCGATGCGCGACGTTTTGGACTTCGTTCGCTGCAAAGGGCATCGCGCCGCCTTGGAGGCGCGACTCGCGCCGCAGGGGACGGCGACATGAGCGGATGTTGCAAAGCCATCGCGGCGGCTTCGAGAACCGCGACGATCGAGGACTAGTCGAACTATTTACAATTAGGCACAAGCCAAAGCCATCGCGGCGGCTTCGAGACCGCGACGACGTAGTAGTAGCGCCTCCCGATATTGAAGACCCCGCCGACCGAAAATTCAGTCACCCGCCGTTGACTCTGCTCGGCGGCGAGGTACCCTCACCCTGGTCACAGGGTTTACCTCTTCGTTCTGGTCAACCTGATTCGCCGGGCCCCGAGGCTCCCCCCTCCTCGGGGCCCTTTTTATTTGGCGGGGACCGGAAGGAGAGGACATGCACGGCGTCGAGCTTTCCAATGGCACCAACGGCAGACGCGAAGCGCCCGCGGATGTCGATGGCGAGCTCTACCGCATGTTCCTCGAGCATGGCGGCGGCGACATCAACAAGTGGCATCACTACTTCGCCATCTACGAGCGCCATTTCGCGCGCTTCCGCGGTACGCCGGTCTCACTGCTCGAAATCGGCGTAGAGCGCGGGGGCAGCTTGGGGCTTTGGCGGCGCTACTTTGGCGAAGCCGCTCGCATCACCGGAATCGACATTGACGCCGACTGTAAGCGGCATGCAGCTCCCGGCATCGAAGTACTCATCGGGGACCAGGAAAGTCCGCCCTTTCTCAAGGCCGCGAACGACTCGCGGGGCCCCTTCGATATCGTCATCGACGACGGCGGTCACACGACGCGCCAGCAGCTTGTGAGCTACGAGACGCTGTTCCCGCTTCTGCGCGACGGCGGCGTCTACTTGGTCGAAGATGTGCATACGAGCATGTGGCCCTGGTTTGTCGACCCTGACCTTGGCATCTCGTTTCTCGATGTCGCAACCAGGCAGGCCGAGAAGCTCACGTGGTGGCACCGTGACCCGATGTCCTTCCTGCGCTACGGAAAGCCGCCCGCCGAGCGAGAGGGGCCGCTCGATGTGCCGGACATCACGCGACGGACCTTCTCTATCGCGTTTTACGACAGCGTCGTCGTCTTCGAGAAGCAGGCCGTGCCCGAACCTCGGCGCGAAGTTCGGTGACACGCACGATTGTCGCCCTACTCGTGGCTTGCGCACTGGCGACGGTCATCGTGCTCGTCGTGGGCCTCGTGCTGCTTGTCGGGCCCGCGCTGACGGGCTGGCTCGCGTGGCAATGGCTGCGCGACCTCTGGGAAGACGCGCGCGACCATCAACGCGGTCGATGGCGCTTGTGGTGAGCCACGCCTACCGCCTCGCCCCCGCCCACACGAGCACGCCCACTTCAATCGCCGCCGTCGCCGCCGCGGTGTAGAGGGCGAGCTCGCGCCCGCGAGCGCCGGCGACGAAGAGGCCCGCGGCGATGAGCGCGCCGCGCAGCAACATCGACTCGACGAGGGGCCATGCGGGTCCGCCACGCACGAAGGCGAGCGCCGCGTCGCCGCTTCGGGAGGCATGGGTCGGTCGCAGGGCACGTCTCGGCCATCACGCCGCCGATACCATGTATCCGATGGCCGCACCGATAGCAGCGCCAATGGCGGCCCCGGTCCAAGTCATGGTCGAGTCTGTCGCCTGAGCCTGTGCCATTTGCTGTTGCGCGACCTGCGGGTTCGATTCGAGGAAGCCGGGAAGTGGATTCTGAGAAAAGGCTTGCCCCGCTCCCGCCATTGCACCCGCGACCCCACCTAGGACGCCGCCGACAATCATCGCCGGCGCACTATGCCGTTCGGGGTTGCGTCGCCTTCGCCGGATCATTGCTCGCCTTGCCATCGCTTTGCTCTCACGCCGGCGCGAGCCGCCGCGCCCCTCGCTTCAAGTTGGCCCACGCATCGTCAAAGTACCCATCGTGCCAGAGCCAGACCACGCCGCCGACCGCGACGACGAGGAAAATCATCGGCCACACGCTGCCCGCGTCGAAGGCCCCACCGACGAGGCCCGGGACTGACGGCACGGTCCCCTGAAGCTGATTCATCCACCTTTGCATGCCCGCCTGGTACTGCGAGTAATCCGCGTTGCCGGCGTAGCCGATGGCCTGAAGCTGCGCGACGTAGGCGTCGAGGCTGCCGGTCGACAGCGAGAGCAAATTGTGGCTGTCCAAATAGTGGACGAAGTCGTTCGCGCCGTCCTGAAGGCTCGCGTAGCTCTTGAAGAGTAGCGAATTGCCCGGCAGCGTAATCGCGTTCGGGTCATCGGCCGTCGTCGTGATATTGCCGAGGTTCCACCCCCACATGCCGCCCTGCCAGCCGTGCGTTTCGAGGGCGGATTGCGCGGCAATCATGAGCACACCGCCCGGCGGCGCGCCGGCGTCGATGAGCGCGGCGAAGACGTCTTCGGGGCTCGCGTTGGTTTGCGTGCCCGGCGTGCTCATGAGGGCCGGGCTTGAGAATGCAACGGACAGACCGTGCGATCGGTGCACCAAGGTCCGCAGCACCAGCATTCTAACTCGCCAAATGAGCGAACCCCGCAGCGCTGAAGGCGCCTCTGCGCCGCGCGGCCTTTGCGTCCGCCGTACTTCACGCGGCGCAACAGCGTTTCGACCGAAGCGCTCACCGGACGCCCGTCACCGTCGGAATCAGGATGGCGCCGCCCGCTGCGCCCACGAACGCCGCGAGCCACGGGCTCATGCCGCGGATGTCGCCGCGTTCACTCAACCAAAAGAACAAACCGCCGCCGACCAGAGCTGAAACGAAGGGGGTCATCGTCCTACCTCACTGCGTGGGAGTTTGGGGAGTCGCCCCGCCGGCTTGGGCGAGAGCCGTTTGCGTCGTCGGCGGTAGCGTCGTGCTGGAGGCCATCATGGCCCAAACGACATAGCCGAGCGCGCCGCCGATGAGCGGGCCGCTCCAGCGCCACTCGTGGCCTTCGTGCTCTTCCCGGGGCGCGAGGTTGCTTACTGCGAAGCCCGCGGCGGCGCCGAGGGCCAGGCCCGCGAGCGCGTCGGACGAGAGCCAGGGGGACGCGGGCTGGGTCATTGGCTTGCAATTAGGCCAGCCGGCACCGGCGCATTGTTGGGGCCGTTCCAGGTTCCCATAATGTGACCATTCAAGTTGGCGATATTGACAAATCCTGCTTGCGTCGCGAGAGATGTTGGATCGGCGCCAGACGGCGTCGAGAGTCCGTAGTTGCCGCCCGTCATCAGCGTGCTCTGGGGCTGGACGTAGCTGCCAACAATCGTCTGACTCTGGGCCTGGTTAACCGCGCTCCACAACCATATTGCGCCGGCACCCGTAGCCATTCCTACAAGGCTGCCCTTCAGTCGATGTTCGGGCCCAGCCACAAAGTAGCCCACGACTCCAGCCCCAGCGACGACGGCGATAATGACCTCGCCTAGCGCTCCGGCGAGGCCCGGTCCGCCGCCGACCTGGCCGAGTGTCCTAAATGCCTCGGTCACGTCGCGCCTCTCACGTAAACGTGACGTTCACGGTCGTCTGCTGCTGAGTGCCCGAGCCGTCTTGCCAGATGACCGTGGCCACCGTCGAGGGCGACTGCGCCGCCGTCGTCTGGAAGGACCAAGAGACCGCCGTCGTCGGCTGCCCTGCTACAGAATTATTGGCCTGCATGCCTGTGCTCGCGTCGGGCGTCAAGCCAGCATCGAGGATGGTTCCCGAGGGCACTTGCAAGGTCAGCGTTCCGCCCGCCGCCGGAACGCTCGCCGTCTGCGTCGCGCCGGGCTGCAAGGTAATCGAGCTCCCGCCGCCCAAGAGCCCCGGATTCGCGGCGAGCATCCCGCCGATGCCGGCGCCGGCGATGTACCCGAGCGCGGCGCCGCCAATGAGCCCCATGCTCGGCTCTTTGCGAAGGACAGCCCAACCGAGCGCCGCGCCCGCCGCCGCGCCAATGAAGGCATCGCCGCCTGTCCACTGAAAGGTGACTGGTTGGGTCATGCCCCAAGCTTACGCTTGGGCAGGCGCGTCTTCCACGACGGCGAGGCAGTCGCACTCGTGAAGCACGAGGTACTCCCGGTCGTCGACCCGCGCTTTCGCGCCCTGAAACTTGCCAAAGACGACGCGGTCTCCAGGTAGTACCGCTAACTTACGAATAGACCCGTCCGGCAGAATCACCCCGCGGCCGACGGCGCGGACGATGCCCTCGCCGCCCTTGTCTTGGGCGCTTTCGGGAATCAGGATGCCGCCCGGCGTGACGGTCGGCGCGGCGACTTGTTCGACGAGCACGCGGTCGTGGAGCATGCGAATCGGGGGGAGCATGCCACCGAAGCTAAGGCGGCCCGAGCACAATCGCAAACCCTCGCGGCTCAGTCCTTGGGTTCGGAGTTACGCTTCAATACATCAAGTTTTTCTTGAAGAATAGCCGCAACTTCTGGCCGAAGTTCGGCAGGGGTATCTCTGAGGATGGCAACCATCTCCTTGCTTATCTTTGCAAGAGGACTACCGCTCGCCTCAAGAGCCGCTTGATATAACAAGGCGCCTCGCTCCGCGAGATTGGCGGCTCGCTCCGCGAGATCGAAAACCTTCGTTTTTGCACGTCGCTTGTTGACCGACGTAGCGGCCTTAAATCGATCTAAACATTCAATAAGGCGATTAAAAGAAGATAGCGATGACTCGAGCTTGATGCGGGCTTCTAGACTACGGAATAATTCCTCTGGATTCCAGCCCTCGAGTTCATCGACCCAAGGCTCGAGCTCCAAAATGAGGGCGCCCAGTTCAGCGAGAATGCCTCGCATCGCAACGTCAGTCATCATCGCCCTCTTCGACGTCGGCCCAGAGGTCGGCAAGCGCGAGCTCGATGGCCTCGAACGGCTCGGCGCGCACGACCGCGTCGTCCTCGAACGTTCCGACGAGGCGCCACGCCCCGAGCTCGGCCAACCGATAGATTTCGAGCGTGCGCGCGAGCGGGTCGAGAAGCCAGACATGGCGCACGCCAAACTCGGCGTAGAGCGGCATTTTAAGGGCGCGGTCCTTCTTCGCGGTCTTCGGGGAAAGGATTTCGCACACCCAATCGGGAACCAGGGCGAAGAAGGCTGCGCGCGAGACCTTCGGCATTCGCGAACGGCGCCAACCGGCGAGGTCAGGCACCACGATGCGACCCGATGGATCGGCGGGCTCGAGGTGGATTTCGGGCTCGGGCAAAATGATCCATCCGCCCGGCTCGCCACCACCACCGCCGCCCTGGCGATGAAATGGGCGCAATAAAACCTTGAGCTCACCTTCCGCGAGCGCATGCGGCCCGCCCGGCCGCGGCATGAGCGAGAGCTCGCCGTCCAAGATTTCCGCGACCATGTTTTCGGGCGCGTCGAGCACGTCTTGGTACGTGGCGCGGCGTTTGGCGGCGGCGGTCATGGCTCTAAAGGGTAGCGCTGGTAAGCGAGCCTGTCACGGCGAGCTCATCATTATTCCGCCGCCCGCTTCTTCGCCCGCCCCACCGTCCGCCCGTGAAGCTCGCGCACCGCCCGGCGCACGACGCGCGCCCGTGCGCCGGGGGGCCCTTCTTCCGCCTCGAGCTCGGCCAAAAGCTCGGCGTCATCCGCCTCAAGCCACACGCTCACCATGACCCGGCCGCGGGCGATGTGCTCGGCCCTGGTGAGACTTCGCCCGCTCGGGCCGCTCTTGCGCGGTTTGGCCATGGGGCACCTTACGCGCGTTTCGCAACGGGGGGCAAGGGGGACCCCCTGCGCTAAGCCTTCACTCCAGACACTTCCAGCAGGACACCACCGAGTTCGCATCGCCGACGGAAACCGTGGGCGAGCCGAAACCGCCGATAACGGCACACCCCGAATTGAGAACGTCGCTGTTGCAGGTATCAAGCTCTGCGTTCGTGCACGAGTTTTGCCCCGTGATATGGCTCGAACTAAAGCTTTCCATCATGCAAGAGGACACGTCGATATACCCACCGCAATGCGTGGAAATCTCGCATAGTGTTTCCGTTAGCCGCTGGTAAGCCGCTGCGTTGGAAGGGTGCTCGTCAGCGCTATTTGAGCCGCACCCCGCGGCGGCAAGGGCAAGAAAAAGACCTACTGCTGTACTGCGAATCATGTGAAATCGTCCTTCGTCCCCCCGAGGGTCCAACGCCCCATGCCCCGGGGCCCCGGTTTGCCGGGGCCGTCGGGGCGGGGGCGGGGGCGCCGGATGCTCGGGTTACTCTTCGCGCGCATCCTCATCGTCGGCGTCGCTTTCAAGCTCGTGCACGTGATTGTTCGCGTGGTCCGCGTAGAGGTAGACGTGTTCGCTTCGGCCCCCAATCCAGCTCACGACCATGTCGACACAGGTGCGCCAGCCGGACGAGCATCCGCTCTCGGGGCAGGTATCCGCCCGAACGATGCTGACCTCGAGCTCTGAAACGAGTGTGATGGCCTCGGCGCGCCGCTGGGTCTCAAGCCAGTCTGCCGCGAACCGCTTGGCGGCATCGTGGATGTCCCACGCCTGTTGGCGCGGGCGCTTGTGCTCGTTCGTCTCGCCATAGACCGAATTCACGAGCGGGGCCCCCGTTGCTTCGGCTACTAGCCGCGCGAGCCCTTCAATCTGCGCCTTCCTGGCGATTGTCGTCACATCGAGCCCCTCTTTCGCGCTGCGCGCGTACTCGGGCACGGCGGCCATCACATAGCGCCGCGCGAGCTCGTCGACGCGGCGCTTGTCGGCCTCTTTTTGCGCCTGTTCTCGCTCGCGCCGCTCTTTGCCCTCGCGCTGCTTTTGCTCCCACGCGGCGCGGCGCCTAGGCAACACGTCACGGGTCAATTGCTCGCGTCGTGCATCGATGCGCGCGTCAGCTTTCGCGGCCCCATAGAGATAGACCCCGGATGGCAATTCCATCACGTAGGGAGCGCCGTCGCCGTGATATCCGTTTGTGTTGAGCCATTCGTCATCGGGACATGAGAGCGCGCGTGCGACATCGGCCTCAAGCTTCTCGGTTTCCGCGCGCGCAGCCTCGGCCCGCTTTTGCGCCTCGAGCTCGAGCGCCTCGACAACGTGCGGCGCGTCCGCGACGTCGACGGTAAGCCGCTTGATTAGCTTGTTGAGGGTGAGGACGACTTCTCGCGCCCCCTGACTGAGCTGAGCAACCTGATTGTCGTCGAGAACCACGGTCGCTTCACCGTAGCTGGATTTGCCCTGCGCCAGTGCCGCGCTCTGCGGCACGAATACATGCACCACTGTTTTTTCCATGACTGCTACTCTTTCCGTTGCGGCTCACTGCCGCGTCAGCTCGGGCTCGATTGCCCGGGCGGTGGTCAGCGTGCCACAGCCGCCACCGCCCGGAAAAGCGAGGATTTTTTCTAGCCCCGGCCCGCCTTGTCGGCGGGCATCGCGGGCGCTTGTACGCGAACGGTCGTGCGACTTTCAAGCTCAGGCTTCGCGCGCGGCGGCTCGGCCGGCGCGCGTTGCCCTTCCGCCTTGGTGCTCAGCATTTGTTCGAGCCAGAGCGAGGCGCATCGCTGAAGGCGGTTCAGGGTGCGGAACGGTTCGGTTGCGCCTACCGTCCAGCTTGAGACGAGATAGGCGACCAGGGCGGGAAGAAGGATTGAGCGGATCATGCGGACACCCCCGCGCCTTGCACCGCGAGCGCGTTCGCGACCGTCTCGGTCGCCTTGCGCCAGCCAGCCGCTTCGTCGAGATGCCGCTGCTTCTCGTATTCGGACATTTCGTGACGTATCCCGTTGGTGCTAAAAAACCGCTCCCCGCTCGCAAACTTCTCCGCGTTCTTCGCCTTGGCTCGGCACCACATAGGCAAACGGGAAAGGTCCGCTTGCGGGAAGGCTCGCACGAACGCGATAACCGTATCCGGCTCGCTGTAGATGCCCAGCGCCGTCCACTTGACGTGCCCCGATTCCGGCTCGATGTAGAGGGCCGCCGCAAGCTCGACGTAGGTCGACTTCTTCGGGGCATTCCAGACCTCAGCGGCCACTTTGGGATTTGTCGTTTGCGATACCATCCGAAAGCCGTGCTTTGCGTCGCATTCAATCCAATAGCGAATTTTGCACCGCAATTTCCGCCCGTACGGATAATCGCTCACGAGATGCGCCGTCTCGGGTGAATCGGCCCCATAAATAGGGGTCACGTTTTCGTAGTTGCTCACGGGTCAATCTCCTTTCCCCCAACGCCCCAAGCCCCGGGCCGCCCTTTCGGGGGACCTCAGGGCGGAAAGGGGCAAGGTGCGAATCACCGAGAATACGAAATTGGCACGCCAGCGATAAGTCGTTTCACTTCCCATGCGCGAAGCTTCCGGCAGGGCACCCGGTCGAAGGTGCCCGGAATGCCTCGACGCTGCAAACCGTGTGTAGTGCAATAGACAAAACCTTTGTTGTCAATGTGGGTTACAGGCTCGCGACAATCCGTTTGCATGTCGCAGCGGAGGGAATTATGGGTGCTCATTCGCTTATTTCATTAACGCCCTAAGCCCCGGGCCCGCGGCTCGGCCGCGGGCGTCGGGGCGAAAAGGGCGAGGCGAAGCGCTACGCCGCTTTGCTTTTCTTCTTCGCGGGCGGCTCGACCTTCGCCGTGTTTCCGGGCAAGCGCGCGGGCATCGTCGAGAGAATCGCAGGCGCGTTCGGATTCACGTCGCCGCGCATGGGCATGATGATGATGAGCAAGCCCGGAACCGCCTCGCTCGTGATCGCAATCGGCCCGAAGTCGGGGCTCGCTTGGATGCTGATTCCGCCGACCGCGCCTTTCGGCGTCAACGTCGCGAATGATTCTGCCGCTTGCGCGAGATACGTTCCCGACACGAGCGGGAGCGGCCCCCCGACCTTTTCCGGAAGGATTTGGGCGTACGGGGGGAAATTCACTTCCCGTGCGTCTTTTGCGTCGAACGTCACCCGCGCTGACCAGAGCGAGAGCTCGCCCGCATCGGTGTCGAGAATGACGCCCCCGATGCCCGGCTTGCCGGCCGCTTTCAGAAACGTCGCGATTTCGACGAGCCGCACCGTTGTGTGCTCATCCGCCTTCGCGGTATCAGCCCCATGCACTTCCGACGGTGGGAGCCGGTAAAGCGCGAGCCGATGGCTATCGGTAGCGACGAGCTCAAGCGCGGCACCATTCCAGCGAAAGTGCACGCCGTTTAGGTGCGGGCGCGTGAAATCTTTGGATGCGTGCGAGGCGATAACCTTCAAGGCTGGAATGAAATCCTTGGCAGAGAGCATGAGTTTCATCGGGACATTTCCTTTGGAACGGGCGGATTTGGCTACCGCGTGCATGTTTAGAAGATAAGCGCGTGTCGAAACGCGCGCAAGGGGGCAATGGCGATTTTTTTGAGGCCCCTAGTTGGGCCGATTCCGGCTGTTTTCAGCGTGACTGAAAATTCGGTCGGGCGGGAATAATAGACGAGCCCGGCTTAAGTTGGCCGTGTTCCGCCGACGGGGCGGCTCTTTCCAGCGGGTTTAGAGGCGCCTCGGCGCGGCATCGGAACGGACTACGGGCCGCGTGCCAACGGTGAGATAGGTGGCCCGCCCGTACCGTGCGCCCGAGTCTCGCGGTAATACCTCAGTCATGAGACGGCCGCGACGCACCTTTGTGTCGGTGTCGTTGAAGCTCACCCCGGAAGAAATGGCGAGTCTTGATGCGCTTCAGCGCGACCTCGGCGCGCATAGCCGGAGTGACGTCATCCGAATGGCGCTGCGCCTTCTTGCGCGCCAACACGGGTTGCTGGTCGACGATGGCATGCGCGCGCCGCGTTCGCCGCAAGCGTACCCGGACCCCGGCGCGTATCCTTACGACCCGTGAAGCCTCTTCCGTGGCTCTTGCTCGAACGCGCGCTCGAACGCTTGCTCGCCGCGCGCACGCCGCGCGTCGTCGTTCCGCGCCCGTGGCGCACGGTCTGCACGTGCGGTCACGGGCGATCGCAACACGCGGACTTGTCCGGCGAATGCATGGCGCTCGCGGATGACCAAGCGCTTTCAGGCCCCCACCTGGTCACGATGTGTGATTGCATCGGGTACACGGCGGCGGGCCGAGAAGGCTCGCAGAAGGGCGACGGAGGCGAGGCAGGCCACGAGGTAGCCGAGCGCCTAAAGAGCGTTTGGCGGGCCGTTTGCGGGCGGCGGTGAGGGGGAAGCGATGATGATGCCGTGATAGGAAATCATCGTGCTCGTGGTCAGCGTCTACTTGCTTGGCAAACAACGAGGTTTCAAGGTCGCGCTTGAGCGCGCGATGAGCGAGTACCCAAAGCTCTCCCGCATCGCCCTCGACGCGGCACGTTTATTCGAGCGAAGACGCTACGGCAACGCGCACCCACGGCGCCTGTGGAAGGCACGGCAACAAGGTGTTCTTGGTCAAATCGACGAGCGCTTGCGGGTCGAGTTGGTCGATGAGAGGTCGCAGCGTCTGATCGCGCGCTACAGGCGGGTCGCCCGGATGCAGTGGCGCCAAGGAATCCCCTTGCGATGATGCTCGCCGCGCTGGCCTTGCTCGTTGCCTTCCTGCTGGGCGCCATGGCCGGCGTCTGCGTCGTGGTGGCCCTATTTCATTACTACGTCTGGGAACGCTATCCCGAGATAGGACGCACGGTTGCCGACGTGTTCGAGCGTGAGAATGCGCGGCTTGAGCGCGAGCGCGGGCGCCGCGAGGGACCATGACGCTCGCTCTAGCTGCATTTGTCGTCGGCGCCGTCGTCGGCTGGCTCGCCGCGGGCGCCTACGCCTTCGCGACGCTCGGACGCCTCTTCGAGCGTTATCCGCGCCTCGCGCGCGAACTCGAAAGCGCCCGCGCGCTCGAAGAAGTACGGCTCGAAGAGCTGAGGCGCGCACGAGAGTGGCGCAAATGAAGACCCTAGGTCCCGTCTACTGCACGGCGTGTGGGCGTCGAAACGGCGACCCACGTGGCGGCTACCCCGACGACCTTGGCGGCTGGCTGTGCGGCTATTGTGGCAGGGGGCCGCTCTTACGCGTTCGCCCGGACGAGTCGCCCTGGATGGTCTGGGTCGTCATCCTGCTCGTCTTCTTCGCATCGATGCTTTGGGGCCGGGCCTTCAAGACGCGATGACGCGAGACGAGGCGAAGAGGCGAATCGCGGCGACGCTTGAGGCCAAGCGCGCGCGTCGAAGCGCGCCGCCCGTGCCGGCGCCCCGTTTCGACGCGGTCTTCTTCGAGGGCGTCGCGTGGCTCGACTCGCTCGCATGCGAGTCGCCGCCGCCTGTCAATCCAAATAAAACATGACCCCGCCACAATCGAAGTCGAAAAACCGGAAGTGACCCCGCCACAAGGCTTCGGGCTCGGTTGCATAGCTCGCTTCGGGTGGATACAAACGAGGCAGGATGTTCGGGGCGTAGGCCATGTCGTTGTCTCAACTACCGCTCGAAACGCGGCGCCATCGCATCCGCCGCGTGCCGCTTGATGAGAAGTTGGCGGTGGCTTACGTGCGCGTCAGCACGGACAAGCAGGAAAATGGCCCCGAGGCGCAGCGCATCGCCATCGAGCGGTGGGCAGAGAGCCGCGGCGTTCGCGTGGTCGCCTGGCATTCCGAAATCGACGTCAGCGGCACGAAGTCGCTCGACGAACGCGAGCAGCTCTTTCGCGCCATCACCGATTTGTACGCCTACCGGGCGGGTCTTTTGCTCGTTGCCAAGCGCGACCGGCTGGCGCGCGACACGCTCGTCGCGGGCCTGGTCGACCGCAACGTCGCCATGCTCGGCGGTCGCGTCGTGTCGACCGACCCCGCCGGCGACCAAGTGAGCCCCGAGGCCGCTTTCATGCGTGCGATTGTCGACGCCGCCGCGGCATTCGAGGTCGCCCAAATCCGCGGCCGGGTCAAAGCGGCGCTGGCGGTCCGAAGGATGCAGGGGCGCCCCGCGGGCAAGGCCCCGTTTGGGTATCGCTCGGTGCCGGACCCCACGGGCAGGGTGACCGTGAAGGGCAAGCGCGACACGGTGCTCGCCCCCGAGCCGGCCGAGCAAGCCTGCATCGCTCGCGTCCTCGAGCTCGCGGCAGGTCCCTATTCCCAGCGCGGCATCGTCCGCATGCTCGAACGCGAGGGGTTCCGCTCACGGAAAAATACGCCTCTGACGAGGATTCAGGTGCAACGAATCCTCAAGGCGAAGAATGTGACTCTCGCGGACCCGTGAGCGCCTTTTAGGCCCCTGGCTTTAGCGCAAACCGGCTCGCCGTCGCCGCCGTGTTCGCCGCGATCACCGCCTGAAGCTGGGGGCTCGCTGCCTGAAGCGGCTTTGACGCGCTCGTGAGGCCGAAGTGCTGCGCCAGGGCGGTTCGGGGCAGCGCGGCGGCCGGCGCGGGCCCCGGCGGCCCCGCCGGCGTCGTGAGCCACGCGTAGACGCCCCAGCCCGCGAGCCCCGCCGCGCCGAGCGCCAAGAGCGGCGCAAGCGCGACCACGGGGTTCGGGTGGCGCTTGAAGTACTCGACTTGGCGAAGGCGCTTCAAGGCCGCCGCGCGCGTCCGGTACGTGCCCATCGTTCGGCCGCTGTGGGCAACGACGACGTACTTGCCGCGGCGACGCTGAATCATGTGCACGCTGCTTGACAAGCTACCAGGGGGCCGGCGGCGCTGCTACCCTACGGCGCATGGCCGGACGATTCGCCCAAGGCATCGCCGCTCGGCTCGCGCAGGGGCTCGGCCACATCGGCGCCCGGGCGCTCGCGAGCGGCGCGCAGTCGATTGCGCGCGACCTGTCGAGCGAAGCCGAGCGCGTTAAGTCGACGTTCGAGCGGTTCGCGGGGCGCATCGACGAAGTGCTCGAGCGGCCGGTCGAACATCGAACGCCGCCCAGTCGCCGTCCCTAAGGTACTGCCCCCGGCGGCGGCCCGCCGCCTTTCAAAAGAAGACTGAGCATCCCGACGCCGCTCGCGATGCCGACGACCTGCCCGAGGATAGGCAGCGCGGCGAGCACGGCTTTCCACGCGGAAGTGCCGGGCTTCGTCCAGTCGGCGTCTTTGTACGTCGCGAGCACGCGGCGCATGTCGGGCTCGGGAAGGGCGAGGATGTCGAGCCATTCCTTTTGCGAGAGGTTCGTCTCGCGCGAGAGGGCGGCCCACGCTTCATCGAGGTCTACCATCGGATGGGAGACGTCACTGCGATTTGCTGGGCCAATTGGGCAAGCTGCTTCTCGCATGGCGGCCCCTGGATGACGCGTTCTTGCAAGCGAGCGAGGTCCTCGAGTGCCTTGAGGAAGGGCTGGGTCGCCGCGATGGACATGCCGCCTGGCGGCACTTTCTTCGACGCAGTCCAGAGCTCGTGGACGCGTCTCGCCTCGTAGTCGCGCTCCAGCATCGCGTCGTCGAGCTCCTCGGCGAGCTTCTTCGCGAGCCCGAAGGGCACGTCGGTGCCGTTCGAGAAGGTCGCCACGTCGGCAATCAGCTTTCTACGCTCTTCGTCGGTCATGGCTCACTTCCTTTCGCATGCGACGCCGGCGTCGACGCCGCTCTCGCCGTGCCGCTCGAGCGTCGCCGCGAGCGTGCAGTAACTCGCCCGGGCGAGCGCGCGCATCTGGCTCGGGTTGCATTCCGCCGCTTCGGCGCAAAGGGAAAGGGCCGAGGCCTGGTCGGAAAGGGCATCGTGCACGGCGCGCGAGTCGACCTGCGTGAAGGCCGCACACGACTCGCCCGTGAACGCCGCGCACGACGCGATGGCGACGAGCGCGAACGTCTGCCCCGCGAAGAGCCAAGAGAAGATACGCATCACGCGAAAGTTCATCGGGGCCTCACTTCGGGCGACGCGACTGATCGATGACGTGTACGAGCTCGAGCGCGTGCGCGAGCGTGCCCAAGGTGCCGACGGCAATCGTCAAGACGACGACGGCCGTCTGCGGCGCCGCGGCCGACAGGTTCCAAATCGCCAAGGCCGCGGCGATGGCGCCATCGACCGCGCCGACGGTGCGCCACGTGAGCGCCGCGCCCTCTGGCGCCGCGAGCGGCGATGGGAAGGCCGGCGGCGGCGCCGCGGGGATGGTCCTCGGCACCTGCCCGCCAAGCGCCTGCAGGATGGTGCCGAGCACGCCGACGACGATGGTGAGCGCGAGAAGGACGCTCGAGCGCGCGCTGTCGGAAAGCGCCCACGCGGCGAGAGCCGCGACGGCCGCGCCGTCGAACGCCGCGATGCGCTTCATCATCATCGACATCCGTCCTGCCTTCCCACGCAAGCAATCCGGGGGCCCCACCGCTTCCATCGGTGGGGCCCGCTTCTTTCACTCGGGCGTCGTCTCGTCCCTTTCCGCCTTGAGCAAGCGGCCCGTCAATCTAACTTCTGGGCCGGCAGGTCTTCGAGGCAGTCGACCGCGAGCCTCGAGTCGGCAAGGGCATTGGCCACGTCGACGATGGCTTTCGCCGTCGCGTCGTTGTCCGGTTCGCCCTTTTTCGTCGGAATGAGATACCCGGCTTCGTTCTCGCTGAAGCCATAGACAATCCTTCGGCCATCCTTGTGCTGGCGCACCTTGATGGTCGCACTGAGATGGTCGGCCCGTCCCTCTTCGCGTTCCGCCGCGGCGATGACCGGCCAGTCTTCCGGGTCAATCTTGAGCGGCCGCTGCGAGGTCATCGCAATGCGAATCGTCTTTTCCTTGTCCCGGTCGTCGCGGTCGCGGTCGTCCCGGTCGTCCCGGCGGTCATCGTCGCGCGGGCGGTCGTCGTCACGTTGTTCGTCGCTCATGGGAGTTCTCCTTCGCCCTTTTAGGGGTTATCGGTCCCGGTCCCGGCCCCGGCCGCGGCTCCGCTCGCGCTCGTCCCAATCGCGGTCCCGCTCTCGGCCCCAGCGGTCATCGCGGTCACTTCGCTCGCGCTCGCCCCAGTGCTCGCCGCCGCGCCGCTCGCGCTCGCGCCAGCCCTCGCGGCCTTCGTCGCGCCGCGCATGCGAGCGCCCTTCATCCTCGAAGCGCCGCTCGCCGCCTTCGCGGCCACCATGGGCTTCGCGGCCCTCTTCGCGCTCGTAGCGCGCGCGGCCGCCATAGGCCTCGCCGTGCGCTTCGCGCTCGCGGTGCTCGCGCCCGCCCGCCTCGTGCTCCTCGTGGTGCTCCCTGCCCTCGCCGGCGTCGTGGTGGCGGTAAATTTTTTCCTCGCGTTCGCGGCGAATCACGACCTCGTCGTCATCCTCGCCTCGGCGTTCGCGGCCGCCCTCTTCGTGCTCGCGATGGCCCTCGCGGCTCTCCTCCGCCTCGCGCCCGCCGTGGCGCTCATGGCCTTCGCGGTAGCCCTCGGCCTCCCGGTGCGCGCGGCCCTCGTGGCCCTCGCGGCCGTAGCGCCGCTCGCCCTCGCGCTCGTAGTGGCGGTCGCGCTCGCGGTCGTCGTGACCTCGGAAGCGCCGCTCGTCTTCATCCCGGTAGTGCCGGCCTTCGTGCTCGCGCTCATCCCAGTCGCGGTCACGCGAGCCCCAGTCGCGGCCCCGGTCATCGTAGTCGCGGCGCTCGCCGTGGTAGCGGTCCCAGTCGCGGTCGCGGTCATCCTCGCGGCCGTCCCGGTCCCAGCCCCAGCGCCGGTCGTCGTCACGCCGGTCGTCGCCGCGGCGGCCGTCGCGTCGGTCGTCGCCGCGCCAGCGGTCCCGGTCATCGCGCCGGTCATCGCCGCGGCCCCAGTCATCGCGTCGGTCGTCGTCATAGCGTCCGGGGCCCGCAAAGGGCCCTCTCGCGCTATGCCGGTGCCAGCCGTCGTGGTCGCGGAAGAACCAATCGCGGCCGTCGTGGTGCCACTCGCCCCGATAGTCGCGCCGGTCCGCCCGCCGCCACCGGCCGCGGTTGTCCCGGTCGTCGGCTCGCCACCAGCCGCCGCCCCGGTGGTCAAACCGCCAGTGGTGGCCGCGGAAGTCGTCGCGCCGCCAGCCGCCATCCCTGTCATCCCAATCGCGGAAAAGCCAGTAGCCGCGGTCATCGATGCGCCAATCGCGACGGTGGTCGAGGTCGGCCCGCCCGTATCCTCGGAAGTCTCGCTGTGCCATGGGAGTTTTTTCCTTTTCTTCTATTTGCCAAATCTTCAGTAGGCCCGACCGACGTCGGCCCGCCCTCGCTCGAAGTCCCGGCGATCGTCGAACCGGCGATCGTCCCGATCGAAACGGCGACGCTCGTCGCCATCGAAGAACTCCCGTCGACCGAAAAATCGGTCATCGCGGTCGCGCCGACCGTCGTCGCGTCGCCGTCGGTCAAACTCGTAGCGCCTTCGCCGGTCTTCGTCGACGCGGCGCCTTCGGTCGTCGTCGTCCTCGCGCCTTCGTCGATCGTCATCGTCGTCGCGCCGTCGGTCGTCGTCGTCGACGCGCCTTCGGTCGACCTCGACGACGCGCCGGTACTCTTCGTGCCACCTTCGCCGGTCGTCGTCGTCGTAGCGGCGACGCCTCTCTTCGTCTTCGCGGCAAAGAACGACCACCCGAACGTAGATGGGCGCCGAGACTTGCACCGCGGCGGGCGTGACGTTGTTTAGCTGAATCGCGAGCGTGTTTCGCTCGTGCTCTACGAAGTGGCAACCGGCTTTGACGACGACGCCCTTTTGCGAGAGCTCGTTCGGCGGAACGATGAAGGCGAGGTCCTCTTCGCGAAAGCGCTCCCAGAAGGGCCTTCCTTCATGGCGCTCTCTGCGTTCTCGGCCCTCGCGCCACTCGCGCCCCTCTTCTTCCGCGTATTGATAGACGTAGGCGTGGACGGTATGCGCCTGGTAGGGCTGGAGCACCATGCCCGCGTGGAGCTTGGCGTGGCCAAAGACGATATGATGATGTTCTCTCGGCATGACGGCGTCTCCCGGGCAATGAGTCGTCGATGGGGTGAGCCCGGGGGAGCACGCCCCGAGGCGACGTAAAATTTAGTCGACGTTCCGCGGGAAAGCTACGGGGCGCCGCGTTCGCCCGCCATGTGTGCGACCGAAAATTGCGTCACTGCCGCTTGACGGCTACCCTTGGCGCATGCCAGGGCGCCGAGGGTTTGCGAGCATGTCACCCGAAAAACAAAGGAAAATTGCCGGCGACGGCGGGCGCATCGCCCACGAAGCCGGCCGGGCTCATGAATTTACCCAAGACGAGGCGCGCGCCGCCGGCCGCAAAGGGGGCATCGCGGTCAGTCAGAATAAGGACTACATGAAGGAAATTGGAAGGCGCGGTGGCCTGGCGCGCGCCAAGCAGCGGCGCAACAAAGAAGAGGCCGCCGGGCGCGGCGATGGCTCGCAAATCGAACGCGTAGGACCCGATTTGCAAGGACGAGGGCGCGACTGAGAACCCAAATCGGGGTTCCCCACGCGTCCGATTTTACGACCACCAGATCAGGATGATTTGGCCGGAGCCGCCATCGCCGCCGATGTTGCCCGCGCCGCCGGCTGTCGCGCCCGCGCCGCCGCCGCCGCCGCCGCCGCCGCCGGCCCCCGTATTGGGGCTCGCGCCTAGGCCACTTTGGCCATCGCTCCCCGTCGCGGCACTGCCGTCGCCGCCATTGCCACCGCTGCCACCGACTCCTTGGGGCCCGGCGCCGCCGCCGCCGCCGCCGGAACCTCCCGAGTACGCCCCATTGGTTAGTCCGGCGGTTCCACCGATGCCTCCACCGGTCATATCGGCACTTGATTGCAGGTTGTCAGCGCCGTCCCCGCCATCGAGAGCGGTCGCATCGCCGAGACCGGGGGCGACCAGAAATCCGCCACCGGCGCCGCCGGTGCCGGGACCAATGGCGCCCGTGCCCACGCCCGCCGCAACAAATTGATTGATGAGTTGGCTGGTCGTCGAACTGCCGCCGCCCGAGTAGTTTGGGGGTTGGGATAACCCGCCTTGACCCCCCGAGCCACCCGGAAACGCGAGCACGGTTGTCCCTCCAGTCGACACGGTGCTCGGACCCCCCGCCGTTCCCGCCACTCCAGGGCCGCCTCCGGGCCCTGCGAGTCCTACCGCGATATCCACCGTTGCTCCGCCCGTAACGGGCAAGAACGCGGTTCCTTCGATGGCGCCACCGCCGCCGCCGCCGCCGCTCGACCCCGTCGCGGTCAGCGTCGAACCCGCGCCCCCCCCGCCGCCGCCACCGCCCCCGCCATAGCCTTTGACGAGAAGTGCGGTCACGCCATCCGGCACCACGAACGTGGCATTATCGGTAAACACTTGAACGTTTACCGTGACGCCGCTGCCACCTGCGCCACCGGCTCCCCCCGATTGCGCGACGGCAATCGCGAGATGGTCGACTTCCCTCGGTTCGTGCCTGTCGTCGCCTTGCTTGTGCATGACTGTGCTCTCCTAGCTCCACCACATAATCGTAATTTGGCCGGGACTTCCGGCGCCGCCCGGGGCGCCCGTGCCGGCCGTTATCCCGACGCCCCCCGCGCCGCCGCCGCCGCCGCCGGCGCCGGTGTTGTTCGGGTCCGCGTCGGCGCCGCTGGTCTCGCCGACGGCCGCGCCCGTGGGATTGCCGTCTCCGCCTTGGCCGCCATTGCCGCCGCTGCCATGTGGACCCCCCCCGCCGCCGCCGCCGCCGGCGCCGCCGACGGAAAGACCATTCGTCAGACCTGCCGTCCCACCGGACCCGCCCACGTACAAGGGCGCAGCCACAACTCCCGTTTGAATGTTGTCGGCGCCCGCGCCGCCATCCTGCGCGTCGCCGCCGCCTTCGCCGACGGCCTGGCCCCCGGCTCCGCCCGTGCCCAGACCAATGGCCCCTACGCCAATGCCCTCGGCCACAAACTGGCTATTGCCACCACCGCTCGTCACGGAGCTGCCGCCTCCGGCGTAGAATCCTGGTCCTCCCCCGCCCGACGGTGGAGGCGCAGCGGCTCCGGCCTGGCCGCCCGAAGCGCCGGGAAAGGAAACACCGGGTCCAGCGATCGGGCCTATGGGAACGACAAAACTAGCGGTTCCGGGATTCCCGGCGAAGCCCGGGGCGCCGCCCGCACCGCCCGCACCGACGACGATGGTGAGTGAAGTTTGCCCTGCACCGATTCCGACAATCGCCGAACCTTGAAGCGCCCCGCCGCCGCCGCCGCCGCCGCTCGACGGGTCGTAGCCGGCGCCGACGTTGCCAGGACCCCCGCCGCCGCCGCCGCCGCCGCCGCCATACCCCGTGACTAAAAATGCCGTTACGCCGCGCGGAACGGTGAACGTTTGGCTCGTCGTGAAGGACATGAGGTTTACAGTGACAGGGCCGCCTGTTCCGCCACCGCCCCCCGACTGCGCGACCGCAATCGCCAGGTGGTCGACGTCTCTCGGCTCGTGCCTATCATCCGCTTGCTTATGCATCGTCCTTCTCCCAAATGTTTGTACTAGATGGTCACGCGAGCTCCCAGCCGAAGAGCACCATGCCGTGGACCGGCGGGCTCACAGTGCCCGGTATCCATGGGCCCGGCACGACGGTCGGCACCGCGGGGTCGGTCGCGTCGACGCGCAGCGTGACCGTGCGCGTCTCGCCCGCTGGAATCTGAATCCGCGCCGCGAGGGTGACGGTGCCGCCGCCGTAGTCGGTGAAGCAGTCGTTGCGACCCGAGAGCAGCGTCGTGCCGCCCTCGAGCACGAGGCTCACCTGCGGATTGATGTCCTCGGCATCGGACGCCATGAACGCGAGCCCCACGACGACAAAGGTGCCGCTCGCGCGGCTCACGGCGTCGGCGTCGACGGTGAGCGGCGTACCGCCGACCGTCGCCATTCCCCCGGGGCTCCCCTCGAAAAACGAGCTCGCCCCGGCGGGCAGCTCGAAGCCAAAGAGGCACGCCCCAAGCTCGGGCGCGGGGCCGACGAGAGGCCCGGGAATCGTCAGCGTGCTCGCCGCCGCGTCGATTCGCAGCGAAAACGTGTGCCGCGCGCCGGGGTCCGTCTCGAAGCGCCCTCCGATGACCGTCGCGCCGCCGCCGTTGCCTTGCGAGGTGATGTTGCGTGCGACGACGAGCGGCGGCCCCGCGGCGCCCGCGTCGTCGACGAAGAGACTTAGCTGGCCGTTGCCGCTCGCCGCCTGCGCGAACGCAAACCCGAACGCGATGAAGGTCCCGTCGCTCCCGGGCAAAAGCTCGGGCGAGGTCAGAACGAGCGGCGCGCCCACGGCGACCGTGCCGCTCTCGAAGGGGACGATGAACGAGTTCGAGCCATTCGGAAGCTCGACAGCCACGAGTGTCATGCCGAGCGCAGCGGCGTCCACGGTGTCCGTTGCGATATCCCCGGGCACGGTCACCGAAAACGCTGGCGCGTCGACTTGCAGGCGGTAAGGGCGCGGTTCGCCGAGAGGCACATCGATGAGCGCCGCGAGGCTCGTCGTTCCGCCCCCGAACTCCGAGAAGCTGATGATTCGCCCGACTTCGAGCGGCGCGGTCGCGGAATCCGGGTCGAGCCAGAGCGACACTTGCGGCGGCACGGTGCGCGAGGGCGTCGACGCCGAGACCGTCGCGAGCAAGACCACCGTGCCGCTTGCGGCAGGCGTGAGCGGTTCGGTCTCCAGCACCAGCTGCGCGGCGGTCGTCGCCCCTTTCAGCGAAGCCACCTGCGTCTGCGTTTCGAGCGGCGCAGGCCCCGGGCCCGGTCCTTCCCCGTTCGCGGTCAATTGCCGCAAAAGAAAGAAGAGGCCGACGTCGAGGTCGGGCGGATAGCGCACCGTCATGACGCCACCTGGATGGCGTAGCGGCTCGAGAGGTAGCCCATCGCACGCGCGAGCTCGACGTCCTCAAGGATGCCCTGCGCGATGAAAAGCTCGGCCACCGTGCCATTGAGGTAGCGCGCGGCGTTGCCGTCGCTTCCGAGCTGCACGCTCAGGCGGTCGCCGGTCGGCGTCAGATTGCCGAGCGCCGGCGTCAGGGCGCTAAGCCAAAACGCTGAGGGCATGCCGGCCACGTTGAAACGAGCCGCAAAGATGAGCGGCGCCGCGGGCGCGATGTGCGGCGGGCGACTCGCAACAATCTGATTGCCGCCCTGCATGCCCATTTACGTGCCGGTCCTCGGCGGTGTGTTCGTCGGCTCGGGCAGCCGAAGCGCTTCGGGGATGAGGGGGCGGGTCATGGCAGCTCCCATCCAAAAAGGATCATCCCGTACTGCGGCGCCGACAGACCGCCGAGCGTGGGGGGCGGAACGGTGAGCGCGCCGGTATCTACGTCAAGCTGTAGGCGCAAAATGTGACTACCCGGCGAGAGGGCGATGCGGGCAGAGAGCGGGAAAATCGCGGACATGGTGCTGAATTGCCGTCCAGCGACGGGCACGCCGCCTGAGGCCGGAGGGTCAACGAGAAGCGCAAGCTGCGGCGATAAATTCGCCGGGTTCGTGCCTGAGACGAATCCGAAAACTATGAAAAGGCCGCTGCCCGACGGCGTGACGCTCGTATCGATCGATAAGGGTGCGACCGGCGTTGCAGTCTGTGGCATCGCGCCGTCGGTATTCACAAGGAACGAATTGGCGTCTTCAGGAAGCTCGAAGCCCGTGAGCGCCATCCCCAGCTCGGGGGCGGAGAGCCCCCCGAGTAGGGTTGCTGGGATCGTGACTGTTGTCGTGCCCGACGCGTCGAGCCGCAGGCGCAGCGTGCGCGGGCCAAGACTCGGGTCGAGCGCGATGCGGGCGAAGAGCGCGATCGATCCGGGATAGCTTGGGCTTGAGCTTTGGAAGTATTGCCTGCCCGCGACGACAGGCATTCCGCCCGAGGGGGGCGGATCGAGGAGAAGTGCAAGCTGCGGGGTCGATATAGCCGACGGCGCGCCGGACACGAATCCGAAGACGACGAAAAGACCGCTGCCGGCGGCCGTAACCGGCTCCGAATCGAGCACACAAAGCGCCGCGTCGTTGGCAATCGCCACCGTGTTTTGAAACGATACCGTCGCCCCATCGTTCGCCCGCGCCAGCGCCCGCCCCCTCGGCGCCGCGCGAACAAGAGTCGCCCGCGGGCTCACGGCCAGACCTCGCGAGCGAGCGTCGGCTGGGCGAGCCGAAGCGCGTGGGTTGGCGAGGGAGCGGGTCATGGGAGTTCCCAGCCGACGAGGGTCATGGCATTCTCGGGCGAAGGTCCGACCGTGCCGGGTAGGACCGTCCCCGGCAAGGTCACGGTGCTGCCGCTTTGCGCATCGAGCCTCAGCGTAAATCTGTGCTGCCCCGTATCGAGCAAACCCGTGACGCGCGCCGCGAGCATGAGAATGCCGCCGCCGTAGGTCGAGCTATTGAGGCTTCGCACGACGGCGACGGGCGGGGCCGAAGGGGCGACGTCCGGGTCGAGTAGGAGCGAGAGCTGCGGGCTGGTAATGGGCGAAGCCAGCCCGAAGGCAAATCCGAGCACGATGAAGGTGCC
>Ga0123356_10000264_pt1 | contig 60568 bp, 54 predicted proteins | sample TergutEmb28metaG_2_FD_92546 | JGI IMG/M metagenome (GOLD analysis project Ga0123356, IMG submission 92546) | Embiratermes neotenicus P3 segment gut microbial communities from Petit-Saut dam, French Guiana - Emb289 P3 | ecosystem: Host-associated > Arthropoda: Insects > Digestive system > Gut ...
AGAAATTGATAGAAGCAATGATTTGCTGTAGGGTATGATTCAAAAATTTTGTTTAAAACATTTCTTAACTTTTTTCTTTGGTTTTTAATCCGTTTTATACTGACTTTTAACACAGTCTAGGGAGATCAATAACATTTTTCATGTTATTGACTAACAGAGATTTTTTTATTGCTTTACACTCAATAAAGAGTTACAGAAAACTACTTCCTGTTCTAAAATTTTATGATTGGAAATTGGTACTATATTTAAATTGTATAAAAGATAGTTACAAAGATAAAATTTATAAACTATCTTTAAAATACGATTATATTGATATAATAAATAATATAAAATATGTAAATCCTGATGAATTAACACCTGGTAAGATTGTTTATTCAAAGGAAGGTTGGCCAAAACATATTGAAGGTAAGTTTGAACCTTGCGGTGTTGTTTGGACAAGGGAATTTCAAAATTTTACATCAGATTACTGGGTTACAGTTGATGCAGATTTTGAAATTTTATCTCCAAATTTCATTATTGATGCTTTTGAAAAATTAGAAAACGATGAAAATCTTATTTTATTTGCTTCTGATTATAATGAAAATGTTTTATTTGCAGAAAACTATTATTTGATGAAAAGATATCATACATGGTTTTGTATTTATAAAAAAATAGCACAAAAGTGTAAAACATCATTATTTGCTTTTTCTGAAATTACCGATGGTACGACATATATGTATGATGAATGTAGTAAGTTTCAATGGGATTTAAGAGAACAATTTGGTTATAACATGATGGCATCAGAAAAAAAAGCATCGTTTATTCATTACGGAGCTTTTTCAAAAAATGTCACATTAGATACACAAAAAAAAGTAAATCTATATAGAATAATTACTCTCTTAGCATACTTTGGTTTACAATATAGCACTATAAGTATTATTAATAGATTTATAAGAAAAATTAATAAGTACATAAGAAAGTTTTTTCAAGTTATACATAATAAAAAATATAAAAAACAACTTATAGAACGTGAAAGCTGGGGGAAAAATTCTAAATTAGATGAATAAAACAAAGTAATGCAAGAACAAATAATACATAACAATCAAATCCTCGCAATAATTATTAAAAATAATTATTCTAACAATGGTATTACTTTTTTTACTCCTGATGATTTTTCTCAGCAGCTAGCATATATGAATCATCCAAAGGGAAAAATAATACAACCCCATGTTCATAATGTTGTAAAACGAGAAGTCCTCTACACTAAAGAAGTTTTATTTATCAAAAAAGGTAAAATAAGAACCGATTTTTATTCCGATGAAAAAGAATATATTTGTTCCAGAATACTGGAAGACGGAGATATAATATTGCTTGCAGCTGGCGGTCATGGGTTCGAAATCCTGGAAGAAACTGAAATGTTTGAAATTAAGCAAGGCCCTTATGCAGGCGAAAACGATAAAACCCGGTTCGAAAATAAAACAGAAAAATATAAATATGAATAAATTATCATTTAAAAAAATACTTACTTTAAGTTATTTAGAAGTATATCATGGAAGTGATACTTTAGTTAAAGAACCTAAAATAATTCAGCCTGTAAGAGCGTTAGATTTTGGTATTGGTTTTTATACAACAACAAATATAAATCAGGCAAAAAGCTTTTCCGCAAAAGTTAAAGAAAGAAACAATTCTGAACATGAATATATAAGTGTTTATAAATTGGACATAAATTTACTAAAAAGAAAGAACTGTCTCTACTTTGATAAACCAGACAAAAAATGGCTTGATTTTGTTTCTGAAAACAGAAATGGTGTTTATAATGGTTCTTTATATGATATTATTTATGGACCTGTTGCGAATGATACAATATTTAAAACATTTATTGCTTATCAAAATGGTATATTAAGTGAAAAAGAAACTTTAAAACGTTTAAAAGTACGTAATCTTTATAACCAGCTGGTATTTACGAATGAAGATGCGCTAAAATGTTTACAATTTACCGGAGAATCAAATAGTTGACAAATATTGAATTCAAGGCTACATTACAAATGCTTGTTCCTATGGTAGTTCAAATTATAATGGATAAAAAAAATATATCTGTTATTGAATCTATTAAATTATTGTATTTATCCAAATTATACGAAAAACTTGAAATAGAAAAAACAAAATTATGGCATTTAAGCCCGCTAGCTCTTTTTGAAATACTGGATTTAGAGCAGAAAACAGGGAAGTTAATTTTACCTACAGAAGCATAATTAAATTAGTATGAAAACAAATATTGTAAATGATTTTTTAATTTTTGTTATTGAAGAATATAAATATTTAGAAAATATCTCAGCGAAAGATATTATTCAATTATTTTCAAAAAATAATATTTTCAATTATATAATTAATCATTATGATATTTTACATACGATGGGCGGCAGAGCCATCACTGACGACATAAACATATTAATAAATAAAAGAACATCTTAGTATATCATTAAATTGGAGATTAATAATGGAAGTTTCAATTGTTGTACCCGTAATGAACGAAGAAGGCAATATTCATCTGCTTTCAGAAAAAATAGTTAATGAATTACAAAGAATTAATTGGGGGGGGGTAGATAATGACTACGAAGTAATATTTATTAACGATGGCAGTACAGATGATACTCTTTCTCAATTAAAAATTCTTAATGATAATAATCCAAAAATTAAATATTTATCATTTTCAAGAAACTTTGGTCATCAGAATGCCCTAAAGGCTGGTCTTGATCATGCAAAGGGAAATTGTGTAATTTCCATGGACGGCGATATGCAGCATCCTCCGGAATTAATACCGGAAATGATTAATATTTGGAAAAATGAAAAGGCCGATATAGTATATACTATTAGAAATGATAAACATGAAAAAATTGGTTTTATAAAAAAATTAACTTCTAAATTGTTTTATAAAATAATTAATGTATTATCAGATATTAAAATAGAACCAGGAAGTGCAGATTTTAGATTATTGGATAGATCTGTCGTTGATACAATAAAAAACCTCCCGGAAAATCCAATGTTTTTCCGCGGAATAATTCCATGGGTTGGCTATAAGCAAGTTTCATTGGATTATATCCCCCATGAAAGATTCTGGGGTAAAACAAAATATACATTTAAAAAAATGATAAACTTTGCCGTTACTGGTATTTCCAGTTTTAGCATTAAACCGCTTGTTGCATCAATTTATCTTGGAATATTTATTTCTTTTCTTTCATTATGTTATGGTTTATATGCTATTCTAATTTATTTTTTGACCGATAAATCTGTTTCTGGATGGGCATCTATCATTTCTGTTGTTTCTTTTATCGGCGGAATACAATTAATAATACTTGGTATTATTGGAACATATCTTGGTAAATTATTTATTTCCAGTAAAAACAGACCAATGTATTTAATAAAAGAAAAAAGCAATTAAAGGAGTATTAAATGTATAAGTATTTATTAATCCCCGCAGGAATAATTTTTTCCATGCTGGCGCAGGTTATATTAAAAAAAACAACAGATTTTAATTACAAGCAATTTTCTTTTTTTATATATTTCTTTTTTGCGGGTTTTTCGTATTTAATTTCATTTGTTCTTTACAGCATTATCTTAAAATATTTTCCAATTTCAAGAATCAGTCCTGTAATGACTTTAGGAACAATGATTTTAGTAATAATTGCAGGGTTATTCATCTTTAATGAATCCATATCATTAAAACAAATAATTGGAATAGGTCTGGGAATAGCCGCTATATTTTTGCTTGTAAAGTAAAATTTTGGAGTTATTAATGGTTAATAAAAAAGATATTTATGTCTGTCTTGGCATACTTGTTGTAATATTTATTTCTTTTTTCATTATTGGTATATTTAAAACAGGGCACATGCCCCATGATGACGGCGTATTATTTGGTATATATGATACAATAAATGACAAATCTTTTTTTGATTCACAGTCACTTGCATTTAAAATTGATGGATTTTCCGGCAATTCTATCAGATTCAGACCTTTATATTACCCTTATCTTTTCTTAAAAGTTTATTTATTTGACTTAAATATTTTACTAAATATAATATTCACTGTTTTTATCGGCTGTTTGTCTGTATCTTTTTTTTATCTGGGGATACGTAAATTTAATTGTTCTGTATATGAATCTATATTATTTATTTTTCTTCTATTTATTGGTAATCAGATTGTTGTTTTACAAAGAAATGACCCAAATGAAACTATCGGTATATTTTTTCTGGCGCTTTCTTTCTATTACCTTAATAATTCAAAAATACTTTCTAATATTCTTTTTTCTGTATTTCTTATTTTGGCTTCGTGGTGCAAAGAAAGTTTTACGTTAATAATACCTGCATTTATCTTTTTAAAATATATAACAGATAAAGAATATAATACTATTTCAGATGATAAACAGTATAAAAGAATAATTTATTATACAATATTAAGCATTCCAATTTTGGTATTTTTTGTTAATGTTGTTTATATAATTAACGCATATAATTATACCGATGCAGGTTATTATTTTAAAGAAAATAATCCTCTAATTCTAATTAGAAAAATATTTAATGTTATTTTAAAAAGTAAACAATTTTTATATAGTTTATTAATAACATTTTTTATATTTCTTTCTATCTTCATAAAAGAGGAAAGCAGTATTATTAACTTTATAAGAAAACAATGGAAATTACTTGTTTTTCTTATTCTGTTTATCTCTCCAAATATAGTATTATATGCAAATACGAATATTTCAGAAAGATATTTACTGCCTGTTGTGTTTGCCTCCTCTTTCGTTTGTATTATATTGATTCATAGAATTAAAAATAATTATATGTGGCTTTATAGATTCCTTATAATATGCATTACATTTTCTGTATTGCCGTTATTATATAATTCAATTAGAACGAGTACTGCTTTTGTTGCTGAAAATAAAAATGTTCAATCTTTATTTAAAGATATAGAATATTATAAAAAAGAAGATTCTAATATTTTACTTGTAATTAGGCCGGATATATCATGGCAGATCAGCGTTTTAGCTGATGGTTATTTAAAATATTATCTTAAAAAATCACCTTATTTTCTTTTTGTTGAACCCGAAAATGATGAAATAACAGATTACGGTATAGTCTTAAAAAATAGCTTATCTAATAGATTTAAAGATTATATGTTTTCGCAAGATCATAATTATGATATATTGGTTTTTTTTGATACTAATATAGATGATTATTTTTATTATTCCGGCTATAATAGAAATAATTATTCAATACTTAGGGAAAATAATATTTTTCCAATGTTAATAAGAAGCGGTTTACAATGAACAACAACTCAATACCAGTCTGCTCTCCCCTTCTTTCAGGCAATGAGCTAAAATATATAACTGATGCAGTGTCCACTGGATGGATTTCGTCTTCAGGTTCCTATATACAAAAGTTTGAATCATCTTTTTCTGAATATTGCGGAGTTAAGTACGGAGTCGGCGTTTGTAATGGAACAGTTGCGCTTCATCTTGCTTTGGTTGCTTTAGGCATTAGAGAAGGTGATGAAGTAATAATACCGAATTTTACAATGATTTCTTCCGCATTTGCTGTTTGTTATTCAGGAGCAATACCGGTTTTTGTCGATGCAGACAAAGATACATGGAATATTGATGTAAACAAAATAGAAGAAAAAATAACACCAAAAACAAAAGTTATTATGCCTGTTCATATTTTTGGTAATATGTGCAATATGGAAATTATTAAAGATATTGCTTCAAAATATAAGCTTTTAATTTTAGAAGATGCAGCAGAAGCTCATGGTTCTGAATATAAAGGAAAAAAATCAGGAAGTTTTTCTGATATTGCCGCTTTTAGTTTTTTTGCGAATAAAAATCTCACAACCGGCGAAGGCGGAATGGTTGTTACTGACAATAATGATTTATATAATAAATCATTATACTATAAAAATTTATGTTTTCCTGTGAATGGTCCAAGAAATTATTTACATGATGATATTGGTTTTAACTACCGCATGAGCAACCTTCATGCGGCAATTGGTCTTGCACAAACAGAAAAAGCTGATTATTACAGGGATTTACGGATTAATAATAATAAATTATATAAGGAGTTTCTTTCTGGCTGTAAAGGCATCATTTTCCAGAAAGATGAAGAACATTGTTTAAATTGTAATTGGATGAATGCCATTGTTATACGACCAGAAATATACGGAAAAACAAGAGATGAACTTGTTGTGCATTTAAAAGAAAATAATATCGAGACCCGTCTTTTATTTAATGGTATGCAAAAGCAAAAATCACTTTTAAAATACGGCTGTGATTGCAGCGGCAGCTATGATGTTACTGATTGGCTGTCTGATAATGGTTTTTATCTGCCGTCTGGAAGCGGTTTAACTAAAGATGATATTTCCAGAATATGTGAGCTTATTGTTAAATGAGTTTATTTTCTGATTATGCCCGGTATTATAATCTTCTTTATCGTGATAAAGATTATAACGGGGAAACCTTATATATACTTAAATTATTAAATAAGCACGGATGTAGTCCAAAAACACTTCTGGATTTAGGATGCGGAACCGGCCGTCATGCATTAGAGATGACTAAACATGGTATTTCTGTCACAGGCGTTGACATGTCACAAACAATGCTGGACATGGGAAACGAATTGATAGATAATCAAAATACAAAGGAATATTCCGTTTCTTTACCTACTCTACTTCATGGTGATGCAAGAACTGTTCGCGTTAATAAAAAATATGATGTTGTAACAAGTCTTTTTCATGTTTTAAGTTATCAGAACACAGAAGAAGATGCTTTAGCAGTTCTAAAAACAGCAAAAGAACATCTAAATACAAACGGTCTTTTTCTCTTCGATTTCTGGTATGGTCCTGGTGTTTTGACAGACCCGCCAACAATTCGTGAAAAAGTTATAGAAGATAATGAGTTCAAAGTTTACCGCAAAGCAACTCCTGTTCATAGGGTAAATGATAATATAGTAGAAGTTCATTATGATGTGTGTTTTACCAGCAAAAAAAATGGACATGAAAGTTCATTAAACGAATGTCATACAATGCGGTATTGGTTTTATCCTGAACTTAAATATCTTATTAAAAAAGCAGGATTTAATTTACTTGATTTTGGCGCTTGGATGGAAGATAAAAAACCGGATAATTCAACATGGGGTGCCTGGATACTTGCATCCAAAGATGTTGAATATTAAAATTCTACATCTTTTTCAAATGTTTAAAAAATGATACAAAAAGAAAATAAATTATTATCTATCCTTTTTATATTTCCAGAAGGAAATATTGCAAATAACCCCAATTTTTTATCTATTATTTTATTATTAGATGAAAAATATAAAATTTATATTATCCAGCAACGGGAGAAAATCGATTATATAAATGAAAATATAAACATTATCAGTTTAAACAATTTAACAAATGAAAAATGTTTTAATGAATATTTACAAAAAATTAATTCAGATTTTAGTTCTGTTTTATTCTCATTAATTATATGTGTAGATCAGGGAATTATTTTTGGAAATTACTTATCTAATTTATTAAATGTTCCAAAAGCTTATATATCTTATGAAATAATGTTTGCAGATGAATGGGAACAAACATTAAAAAAGAAAGAAATTATTGCATGTAAAGATGTTTCATTTGCAATATGCCAGGATACTACAAGATCCTATTTATTATCAAAAGAAAACAATATCCCGGCTTCCAGGATAATTAACATACCTGTTGCAGAGGCATTTTCCGAAACATTTGATAAATCAAATAAATATTTACATAACAAATTAAATATTCCTTTAAATAAAAAAATAGTTTTGTATATGGGTAGTATTGGACAATGGTCTATGACAAACTCATTAATTGAATCTGTTCATGACTGGCCGGAAGATTGGGTTCTGGTTTTGCATCCAAGATATGGAATCGATTCTTCGGTTACTCCGTTAATAGAAAAAATAAATAAAAATTCCAATATCTATTTATCTGAAGAACCTGTCTTTTACACATATGAAATGGAAAATATTATTTCTTCATGTGATTTAGGAATAGCATTATACGATCCTGACATATTATCTCCAAATACAGGAAAAAATATTTTATTTATTGGATTAAGTTCCGGCAAATTTTCTATGTTTATGAAATATAAAATTCCGGTTCTTGTAAATAACAATACAAATATTTCTGATTTTGTTTCTCAGTTTAATCTTGGTTATGTTTTTTCCTGTATTAAAGAAATAAAAACAATATTGGTTAATTCTGATATTGCTGCATGTAAAAATGACTGTGAAATCTTCTTTAAAAAATATCTAGATTTTAATCTTTATAAAGATATTTTATTAAAAATAATAGAAAAAGCTATTTTAAACGGAAACGCAGAACATTATATAAAAAATAATTTTCAAATTAATAATTTAATTAATGATAAAAGATTAGAAAATAATTATAATTCCTTCTTAACTATAATAAAAAAACAAGAAAATATTATTAAAAATTACGAGTATTTAAATAAAAACTTAATTATAAATAAAATAAAACGTAAAATTAAAAATATTATTGGCACAAAAACAAAGGACTAACAAATGATCCCAATCAATTTAAGTTACATTATAACGACAAAAAATAAAATAAAATATTTACCCTATGTTATAGACAACCTTTTAAAAAACATTCAATCTGACGAAGAAATAGTTGTTGTAGATTCAAATAGCACAGACGGAACAAAAGAATATTTATCCGATCTTTATAATAAAAAACTAATACAGAAGTTTCTTTCAGAACCAGATAATGCACAGGCACACGGCTGCAATAAAGCATTATTAATGGCAGAAGGCAAGTTATTAAAAATAATTAACGACGATGATATTTTTGATTATAACGGCATAAGAAAATGCAAAGACTTTATGCTTGAGAATACTGAGTTCGATATAATGGGAATGGACGGAGCCGGAACCGACTTTGTAAACAATGATTTTAAGATTTATTCTACAAGTCCGGATTATATAAACGCATTTAATAAATGGAAACAGGATAGAACCCCTTTTGCTTTTTGTGATTTGGGATTAATGATAAGAAAATCATCATTGCCGTATTTAGGGCTTTTTAATTCTGCTTATCTTAGACTAGATGCCGAGTTTACCTATAGAGCTTCTGCCCTTCCAAAAACTAAAATAGCATGGTACACAGGACATTGCTGGGTTAGAATGGCAAATGAAAAGAGCATATCTATCTGTAATCCGCAAAACATGATAGACGAAGGAAAAAAACTGGAATATATTTATCTGGGTAAACTGCCGGAAATTAAAAATAAAAAGAAAAAAAGTATATTTAAAAAAATAAAAGGCAAAGTAAAGAATTTGGTTATAAAAAAAGATTTAAAATCAGAGAATATTGAAACCAACTTAACAGAAAGTTTTACATGGGATGATTTTAGTAAAAAAACAGAACTTTGGCTGGAAGAAATAAATAAAAACAATAAAGCCGCTTTCCATTTTTAACATTATGATTAAATATTTAAAGAAACAATATTATAAAATAAAAAGAAACCGCAATTTTAAATCTGAATTTAATAAAAAAGCGGTATTACTTGCAGATAACCGCTTTTTATGCAGTTGGAAAGATCGTTATCCCTGTTTTAATGATAACAGCGGTTATTCTTTTACATCTCACTATGGTTATCATACATCATGGGCAGCCCGCATTTTATCAAATTTACGTCCGGAAAAACATATCGACATTAGTTCCTGTCTTCGTTTTGTTTCGCTGGTTTCTGCATTTATTCCGGTAGATTTTTATGACTACCGCCCTACTCCCTTATCGCTTTCTGGTTTAACAGTTAATCATGCAGATATTACTGCTTTACCATTTCCTGATAATTCAATTTCATCTCTTTCTTGTATGCACGTTGTTGAGCATATAGGACTTGGCCGCTATGGCGATCCATATGATCCAGAAGGTGATATAAAAGCAATGAATGAATTATCAAGGGTTTTAGCGCCGGGCGGTTCTCTTCTTTTTGTTGTTCCTGCCGGAAAAGAAGCGCGTCTCCAGTTTAATGCACATAGGATTTATACTCCAGAACTTGTAGAAAAAAGTTTTACCGCTCTTAAACTTAAGGATTTTTCATATATTTCAGATCCTGTTAATTGGCCGGAACGTTTTTATCAATCTGCATCATCTAAGGATATAGGAAACGATGTTTATGGCTGCGGCTGTTTTCACTTTATAAAACCCCAATAATCAATATATTCCATTACTACTGGAATAATGGGTTACCCCTGCATGGAAAAAAATATGGTCTCTGTAATAATTCCGGCTTGGAACAGAAAAGAATCCCTCAAACGCGCTATAGAAAGTGTATTAATGCAGGAAGATGTTTCTCTGGAAGTATTGGTCTGCGATGACGGCTCTACAGACGGCTCTGTAGAGATGGTTTCATCATGGCCGGATTCACGTGTCCGCCTTTTATCAGGGCCGCGCGGCAAAAGACCTGCAATACCCAGAAACAGAGGTATAAAAGCGGCAAAAGACGAATGGCTTGCTTTTCTTGACGATGATGATGAATGGCTGCCCGGTAAATTAAAAGCGCAAATTGATTTTGCTTCAGAAAAAGGTTATCTTGCGGTTACAACTAACGCTCTTAGAAAAATACCCGGACATAATGAAACTCCCCCTTATCATACATGTGAAATACCGGAATGCTGCGATTTTAAAACTCTTGTTAATCTAAATTATGTTATTACAAGTTCTGTAATTGTTCACTCTTCCCTTTTTAAACGTGTAAAAGGTTTTCCGGAAAGCGCGAAGCTTACAGCGCGCGAAGATTATGCTTTATGGCTTAGAGTCAGCAGCATTACCCCGTTTGGTTATATAAAAGAACCTTACATAATTTATACTGATATACCTTCGCAAAGTATTAGAAAACACGGCGGTAAAAGAAGAAAAGCAGAAGCGCAAGTTTACCGCAATTGGTTTTTTTGGGCAAAACTGCCGGTATTTAGCCGGAATGGTATTTTAATTCTGGGCAGATTATTTATTCTTATGTTTCCAAAAAAAGTTATTGATAAAATTAACAGAGTTTTTAATAAATCATGAAAATAGCCATACTTTATATCTGTACCGGAAAATATACTGTTTTTTGGGATGATTTTTTTCTTTCTTGCGAAAAATATTTTTTAAAAGACAGCGAAAAACATTATTTTGTTTTTACAGACGGAGAGATTTCTTCTTTTGATAACAAAAGAATTCATCGTATAGAACAAAAAAATCTTGGCTGGCCTGGAAATACACTTTATCGTTTTAAAATGTTTTATGGCATTAAAGAAAAACTGGCTGATTTTGATTATATCTTTTTCTTTAATGCAAACTGCGAATTTTTAACTTCTATTGAAACAGATTTTCTGCCATCCAAAGAAGAAGGTATTGTTGTTGTACAGCATCCAGGTTTTTTTAATAAAACGCCTGATCTTTTTTCTTATGATAGAAATCCTGAATCTAAAGCTTTTATTCCGGCTGGCAAAGGTTCCTATTATATTTGCGGCGGCATTAACGGAGGACACACTCTCCCCTATCTGAATTTAATAAAATCTTTAAACGATGCTATAGAACAGGATGATTCAAACGGCATTGTAGCATTATGGCACGATGAATCGCATATAAATAAATATATACAGGATCATCCGTATAAACTGCAAAACCCTTCTTATTGTTATCCAGAATACTGGGATATACCATTCGAAAAAATTATTTTAATAAGAAGTAAAGATAATTACGGCGGAATTGACGCTTTAAGAGGTTTAAAAAAGAAAAAGAAAAAAAATATTTTAATAGAAAAAATTAAAGGAAAAATATGCCGGTTATTGTCAAAATAATGGGCGGTTTGGGAAACCAGATGTTTCAATATGCCGCAGGCCGTGCTCTTTCCAGCCGTTTTAATACTGAGTTAAAACTGGATAATTCATGGTTTCTTTCTGTAGGAAGCGATACATTTCGTGTACCAATGTTAAATACTTTTCCTATAAAAGCTACTGAAGCTTCTAAAAAAGAAATAAATAATTTAATATATGTAAAACAAAATATTGTACAGAAACTATTAAAACGTAAAAGAAGAAGAGCTCCTTCTTATATTACAGAAAAAACTTTTGATTATTCATCCGATTTTGTTTCTATTAAACCGCCTGCCTATTTATCCGGTTACTGGCAGAATGAAAAATATTTTTCTGATATTTCATCTTTAATCCGTTGTGAATTTAAATTTCCTGATTTTTCCAGCAAAGAAGCAGCTATTACCGCTCAGAAAATATCGGCATCATCCTGTTCTGTTTGTGTTCATGTAAGACGCGGCGATTATATAGAAAATCCTGAAGCAAATAAATATCATGGTGTTTGTTCAATGGATTACTATAAAAATGCCCTAAAAATAATAAAAGAAAATAATAATTCCGCTGAACTTTTTATATTTTCCGATGACCCAGCCTGGATTAATAATAATTTTGATACAAACGGTTTTTCAGCGGTTATAATAGATATTAAAGAGCACAAAGAAGAGCCGTTTCATGATATGCATTTAATGTCTTTATGTAAGAATTTTATAATAGCAAACAGTTCTTTCTCCTGGTGGGGAGCCTGGCTTTCTTCGTTAAACGGAAAAGTTATCGCGCCGAAACAATGGTTTTTGGATGAAAACATGAAAAACTTTAATCCATCATTACCTTCATGGACAACAATATGATATTTTTTTCCATAATAATTTCTGTTTTTAACAATGAAGATTTAATAACCCGCGCTGTAAATTCTGTTTTGAATCAGAAATTTGATGATTACGAATTATTAATTGTAAATGACGGCTCCAGCGATAATACTCCGGTTTTAATTAAGAACCTTGCAGATAAAAATAATAAAATAAAAATAATTACCCACGAAAAAAATGAATCTTTGCATGTATCGCGTATGGATGGTGTTTCGAAAGCAAACGGAAAATATATATTGTTCCTGGACGGAGATGATTATTATACAAATAATGCGCTTTCTATTCTTTATAAAGAGATTCAAAAAAATCCAGACTGTGATTTATACGAGTTCGGGTATTTAAAAAAACCATCCAACAAAAAAGCGGTTCCTTCGTTTCTTGAACAGGACAGGTTTTCATCATATCTTAAAAGTAAAAAAAGCCCAACTCATACAATGTGGAATAAAGTATATGATTCACAGCTGATAAAAAAAGCTTTTTCTGTAATGGAAAGAACATATTTAAATTATGTTGAAGATATTTACGAATCCATTATTATCTCATTTTTTACAAAAAAAACATATTTAATTAATAAAATAATCATTAATTATTCCATTGCTACAGGAATTTCCAACACATACAAAGATTATAATAAACTGATAATTTATTTAAAATCTATGCACATTATGCAGGAATTATTAACTAATTTTTTAATTTCCAATAACGTTACTGCCGCTCTGGATAATATAAACTTTAAACTATTAAAATATGTAATAAATAATTATGTACATACGCAAAAAAACGAAAGTGATGTTAAGAAAGCATATTTATTGCTGCCTGAATACTTTGATATAAATATTATTATAGATTATTTATACCAAAGGGATACATCATTAAAAAAGATGGATTTTATTTCTAAATCGTTTTTATATAAATTATACAGATTTTTATCTAAATAAAAGGAACAAACATGGCTATTCCAAAAAAAATTCATTATTGCTGGTTAAGCGGCGAAAAGATGCCTCATGAAATACAGGCTTCTGTTAAATCATGGAAAAAAGTAATGCCGGATTATGAGTTTATTTTATGGGATAAAAACAGATTCGATACAAATTCAGTTCCCTGGGTATCACAGGCATGTAGTGTTAAAAAATGGGCGCTTGCTTCTGATTATATCAGATTATATGCATTGTATAATGAAGGCGGAATTTATTTTGATACTGATGTATTTGTTTTTAAACGGCTGGACGATTTATTAAATTATGATTTTTTTACCTGTTATGAATGGGAAACATCTTCTAAAATATTTAAAGATGTAATTAACTCGGATTTGGATAACATACAAAATGTAGGCAATATTCAGATTGAACCTGCCATGTTTGGCTGTGTTAAAGGACATCCGTATTTAAAAGATTGTATGAACTGGTACGAGAATCATAATTTTATTCTTCCTTCCGGAAAATATTATCAAAGAGTTATTGCTCCGGAAATTTATACTGCTATTCTGCAGAAATACGGCTTTAAGTATACTCAGGAAGAACAAATATTAAATGAAAATATGGTTGTATTCAGGCATGGAAGCAAATTTTTATCGCCATTTCATAATACAAGTATGGAAATAATTAATCCTGATATTTATGCAATTCACTGGCATGCTGCAGCATGGAGATTTAAATATAATTCTTTGCAGAAATTTGTAAAAAAATTAAAACAGGATAATTCAATAAGAAAATTCTTTGGTAAAAAACCAATGCTTACCATTGAAAATATCATTAAAGATTATTTATAATAATTAAAGAGAGGAAACCATGAAAAAAGCATTAATTACAGGCATTACAGGACAAGACGGAGCGTATCTATCTGAATTTCTGCTAAAAAAAGGATACGAAGTTCACGGTATAAAAAGAAGAGCTTCAAGTTTTAATACACAGCGTATCGATCATTTGTATCAGGATCCCCATGTAGAAAATAAAAATTTTATTCTGCATTACGGAGATTTAACAGATACTTCTAACCTTATCCGCATAATACAGCAGATACAGCCGGATGAAATTTATAATCTTGGCGCACAAAGCCATGTTCAGGTTTCTTTTGAAGTGCCTGAATATACTGCAGATGTAGACGGCGTTGGTACTCTTCGTCTTCTGGAAGCAATACGTATTCTCGGCATGGAAAAAAAGGTGCGCATTTATCAGGCATCTACTTCTGAGCTTTTCGGTAAAGTTCAGGAAATTCCGCAGAAAGAAACTACTCCATTTTATCCAAGAAGCCCATATGCCGCCGCAAAAATATATGCATACTGGATTACAATTAACTACCGCGAAAGCTACGGTATTCATGCGAGTAACGGTATTTTATTTAATCATGAAAGCCCTTTGCGCGGAGAAACATTTGTTACAAGAAAAATTACCCGCGCTGCTGCCCGCATCAGCCTTGGCTTACAGGATAAATTATATATGGGTAATATTGATTCCAAGCGTGACTGGGGATTTGCGGGAGATTATGTAGAACTTATGTGGCTTATTCTTCAGCAGGATAAACCAGATGATTATGTTATGGCAACAGGCGTTACAACAACTGTACGTGAGTTTATCAACATGTCATTTAAAGAAGCCGGTATAACCTTAAAATGGGAAGGCAAAGGTGTAGACGAAAAAGGAATAAACGAAGCCGATGGAAAAGTACTTGTAGAGATCGATCCAAGATATTTCCGTCCTGCAGAAGTTGATATCTTAATTGGAGATCCATCAAAGGCAAAAGCAAAACTCGGATGGGAACCAAAGGTTCAGCTTCCTGAACTTGTAAAAATGATGATGGATCACGATCTTGAACAGGCCAAACGCGAAGTTCATTTAAAAGACGGCGGATACAAAACAGAGAATTTCTATGAATAAAGATTCTAAAATATTTGTTGCAGGTCATAAAGGGCTGGTTGGAAGCGCAATAACCCGTTCGCTTAAAATATCTGGTTATGTGAATATTTTAACCAAAGATCATAAAGAGCTTGATCTAACGGATCAAAACGCTGTAAATAATTTTTTCGAAAAAGAAAAACCTGAATATGTTTTTCTTGCTGCGGCAAAGGTCGGCGGAATTGGCGCAAACTCTGCACTACCTGCAGATTTTATCTATATAAATACATTGATAGGTTTTAATGTAATTCATGCTGCTTATAAAAACGGAGTTAAAAAACTTTTAAATCTTGGCTCTTCGTGTATTTATCCAAAATTGGCTCCGCAGCCGATGAAAGAAGAATATCTTTTATCGGATTTTCTTGAACCTACAAATGAAGCTTATGCAATTGCAAAAATAAGCGTTATAAAGCTGTGTACTTTTTATAACCAGCAATATGGAACTAATTTTCTCTCTTTAATGCCAACTAATCTTTACGGACCTGGCGACAACTATGACCTTTCAACTTCTCATGTTTTGCCTGCATTGATAAGAAAGTTTCACGATGCAAAAATATCCGGCGCAGATCATGTAACTTTATGGGGAGACGGTTCACCGAGGCGTGAATTTTTGTTCAGCGATGATCTTGCAGATGCTGTTGTTCAACTGATGTTAAACAACAATGTTAAAGATTTATCAAATCCAGCAGGTGACTTTTTAAATGTTGGATGCGGCGAAGATTTAACAATAAGAGAACTTGCAGAAACTATCTGTAAAATTGTTTATTCTGATACACAAAATAGAACCTGCCGTATAGAATGGGATTCATCAAAGCCGAACGGAACGCCGCAAAAACTTTTGGATATATCAAGAATTAAATCTTTGGATTTTACTCCAAAAACAAGCCTAAAAGACGGAATAAAAGTTTCGTACGAAGATTTCAAAAAAATGAATAACTTGTAATGAGTAATCAATCTTTAATTTCCATAATTATTCCGCTTTATAACAAAGAAGAATATTTTGAGCGCTGTTTTAATTCTGTAACAAAGCAAATCTATAAAAACATTGAATGTATTATTGTAGAAGACTGCTCTACAGACAATTCACTTAAAATAGCCGCCGGTTTAATTAATAATTACCAGGGTAATATTAAATTTAATTTAATAAAACATGACAAAAACGGCGGACTTTCCGCTGCAAGAAACACAGGAATAAATAATTCCAGCGGCAGTTATGTATATTTCCTGGACAGCGATGATGAAATAACAGATAATTGTATTTTATCTCTTGCAAATTTAATTTCAAAATATCCAGATGCAGACATTGTCCAGGGAAATCTTTTTCAATCCCCACGCGTACAAAACGATAAATATAATTTAAAAGGCAGACTGCCTGAATATATAAACGATAACTTAAAAATTAAAAAGAAATATTATATAACAAACCGTCTTCCTGCAAATTCCGTTAACAAATTGATAAAAAAAAGCTTTATTACGGATAATCATCTTTATTTTAAGCCGGGTCTTGTTCATGAAGATTATCATTGGCTTTTCTTTGCTGTAAAAAAACTTAAAAGTTTTGCATTTACAGAAGATTTTTGCTATATCCGTTACTTTGTTCCCGGCAGCATTATGACAAATCCTAACTTATCCGGTTCCATTTCCGGCTATTTATGCATATTAAATGATATGTTAAATAATCTTGATAATGATTTACTTGAATATCAATTATCTTACATTTATTTTAAATTAAAACAGCAGAAAAAAATAATACTTTCTGATCCTGAATATTCGCAATTTTTGCCTGAATGTAATAGATTATTAAAGAAAATGCCAAAAGGATTGTTTTTTATTCATGCCGGTTTTAGTTATGATTTTAATAAAATAAAATGTTTTTTACGTAATATTATTAATAAATAAAATGCCGGCAAAAATTATTAACAAAATTAAAAATAAAATAAGCCCTTTAAATGAGTATAAATTATTTAAAAGAAAAACATTAAACAGCCAAAAAGATAACGGTAAAAATGTCTTTTTTAAATTTATCGCTTATACTCCAAACAGAAGATTATTACAGCTGGTATTTCATTTTTTATATTCAGGGTATAACTGTTACATTGATATTTCTTTTTTAAAGTTTTTAAAACTGGGCGACCATGCAAGATATACAATGTTGTTAGATGGCGTTTTTCAATACAATAAAAAGAAAAATATAAATTATTCCATTACTGTAAGCGATAATAATGAATTTTTAAATAAATTTAATCCTGATACTTTTAAAATATATCTAAATTATTTAATTCTGGAAAACAGATTTAAAAACATTAATGATGTTAATGAAAATGACTTTTTTTATCCTATAGGTCTTCATAAAACTTATCTAAACAAATCCTGCGAATCAGATGTATTAAACAAGGCATTAAATGGAAACAGAAAAATTGGAGCTGTCTTTGCAGGCAACGTAATGGATGATAAAAAAAGAAATTATTATAATATGGACATTACAAAAAAGTATTTAGAAATTAATACCAGAAAAGAAGTTTTTAATTACATTTTAAATAATCTTCCGAAAGATATTTTATATACACCTAATAATCTTGAATCCTTTTTAAAAGACTTACAAGAGGGTATATTAATAAATAAAGTTGTATTATTAAATACAGAAATATTTAAAATACCAAAAGAAATCTATTTTAATATATTATTAAATTCCAATTTTTATATTCATATGTGCGGATTTATTCAGCCGTACTGCCATAACCAAATGGAAAGTAAACTTGCAGGATGCATTCCTGTTACTCAATTTGCCCGGTTTTTTGTGCCGCCTTATTCACATGAAAAAAACGGATTATTATACAATACATTGGAAGAATTGTTACAGCTTCTTAGAAATATTTCAAGCGGAAAATATTCAGATTACATAATTTCTATGAGAAATGAAATAGTTAATTATTATATTAATTATTACAGTTTAGATTCATTTAAGAACAAACTGGATTCTTTAATTAAAAAAAATATTAAAGATACAAACTATTATATTCTTACATAACTTATAATGAAAAAAATAATAATATTCATAGAAAGAGTCTTTCTTAAATTACTGCCGAAATGTTTTTTATCCGATAAAACATTTATTAAGATAAAGTATCATATAATGACAGGATTAAAATTAAATTTAAAAAATCCTGTTTTGTATAACGAAAAGGTTCAGTGGTTAAAATTAAATGACAGAAAACCTGAATATTCAATAATGTCAGACAAGTACGAAGTTAGAAAATATGTTTCCGGTATAATCGGAGATGAATATTTAATTCCTTTGTACGGTGCCTGGGAATCATTCGATGAGATTCCTTTTGATACACTTCCAGATCAATTTGTATTAAAATGCACACATGATTCCGGCGGAATAATTATCTGCAAAGATAAAAAAAACCTTAACATAAAAAAAATACGCAAATCTTTTAATAAACGGTTATCTAAAAACTATTTTTGGCATGCAAGAGAATGGGCTTATAAAGACATTAAACCCAGAATAATTGCAGAAAAATTAATGCTGGATGATTCCAGCGAAGGAATAAATGATTATAAAATATTTTGCTTTAACGGGCAGCCAAAAATAATAGAAGTAGATATAGGAAGATTTACTTCTCATAAAAGAAATTTTTATTCTCCTCAATGGGAGTTCCAGCAATTAATTAATGAAAGACCTAATGCTCCATTAGATAGTGTAAAAAAGCCTGAAACACTTAATTTAATGCTGGAACTAGCAAAAAAACTGTCTTTTAATTTGATTCATTTGCGTGTAGATTTATACACTATAAATAATAAAATATATTTCGGCGAATTAACTTTTTATGACGGTAACGGATTTAATTCTTATGAACCGCCGGAATGGAATAAAACATTCGGAGACTGGATAAAACTGCCATGTTTCAGTTCTCAGTAATTACTCCAACATATAACCGCGCTGCCCTCCTCCCTAGAGTTTATGATTGTCTATGCAGACAGGAAGATGCAGATTTTGAATGGATAATTGTAGATGACGGATCAACTGACAATACAAAAGAAGTTGTATCGGGCTTTAATAAAAAGTTTAGTATAAAATATATATATCAGGAAAATGCTGGGCAGGTTTCTGCCTGGAACACAGGAGTAAAAAACGCTGACAGTTTAATAATAATTAAAAATGACGATGATGATTACCTTTTACCAAATATTTTAAAATTATCATGGAATTATTACGACAGCAAATTAAATAGGTTTGAACAGAACTGTGTTAGCCTTTGCGGCTTGTGCCAATATGAAAATGGAAACATTATGGGAGACAGGTTTCCAAAGGATAATTATGCTTCTGATCATATAAGATTTATAAGAAATAATAATATAAAAGGCGATAAATGCTATTTTTATATAACAGAAATATTTAAACAATACCCTTTTCCGATATTAAAAAATGAAAAAAATGTAGCTCCCGGTATTGTTGATGCAAGAATCGCATTAAAATACAATACATTCTACGTAAATGAAATATTTCAGGTAAAAGAATTTCTGGAAGGCGGCTTATCAACTATAAATTACTGGATTAAATATCCGCTTGGCGCAGAGTTGTATCACAATGAAGCGTCTATTCCGCCTGCAAGTTTAAAACTGCAGATAAAACACAGCGGCGAATATATTTATTATGCAAAAATAAACCGTAAAAAAGGCATTTTAAAAGAAGCAAATAATAAAAAGATATTTTTTCTTGGTATTTTTGCATTTAATATGCTTGTTTTAAAATATTTTTTAAAAAAGTTTAGTATATTAAAAAAGATTAAAAATAAAATAAATAAAAAAAACTGGAAAGTAATAAAATCTGAATAAGCCGGTATCTTATAATATTCTACTTCTCGCAAATGATATTTATTTTAAACTATTGCATGTTTGCGTAAAATCCATATGTTCTGTATGCGATTTAGGTAAAATAAATAAAATATTCATTGCAGATTTAGGATTAAATAATAAATACCGGGATATTCTAAATAATATAAATATTAAAATCCAAATATTGGATACAAATGTTAATATCGGGAGTTCAAAAGAAATATTTTCCAAAGAGTGGATAGATGCTGTCAGCCAAAAAACAGCTATTCTGCGTATGCTTATAGAAAATAATAATACTCCTTTGGTTATGCTTGATAGTGATACTATCGTTGTAAAAGACTTTTATGATGTAATAGACCTTAATTATGATATTCAGGTTTGTAAGCGTATTACTCCCCTCCTTCGCAAAGACGGCTTTCTTCTGGAATATATTGCATCTTATTTTTCTGCAAACAGTATTAATTCGGTTAATTTTGTTTCTTTATGGATTAACCGCCTGGCAGAAAGAATCAGTTTAAATATGAAACCTCCTCATGAAACTCCGGCAATGATAGAGACATTGCAGAAAAATACAGAATTAAATATCGGTTTTTTATACGATAACGAAGTAAGCTGCGAAAATAATTATATAAAAGATACTACAAGAATAATTCATGCAAAAAGCAGAAATCCAGCCGATAAAATATCAATTTACAGATTAACAAATATTAAAAGACTGCCTGTTAAGGAAACATTAAAATTATTCGATAATAAAAAAGAAAAAATAACATTTATACTTGTTTATTTTCTCAGGAAATTATTTCCTGTATATGATATAAAAAAAATAATAAAGAAGATTATGTTTAAAGAATGAATATACTATACACACTTACAAGCTCTGCAAAAGACTATTATTATGAACAATTCCTGCTTTCTGCAGCATCACTTAAGTTTTTTATGCCGGATGCACATTTAATCCTTCTTTGTGATTCAAACACTTTAGAAGCATTAACGGATAACCGCCAGGAATATAAAAAATATGTTAATGAAATAATTTCCGTAGAAGCGCCGGAAAAATTAACACAAGTAGAAATTTCCCGCTGGGTAAGAACTTCCATGCGCCGCCTTGTAAAGGGCGATTTTCTTTTTCTGGACGGAGATACAATTGTTACTGATGATCTTTCATCTGTTTTTAAATCTGGAATTATATTCGGCGCATGTTTGGATAAACATTCACATATTACCGGTCATTCCAAAAAAAGAAATATAATAAAAAATAATAAAAAGCTCAAGTTTAACTCGCATCTTAATGATAAACATTATAACGGTGGTGTTTTATACTGCTCTGATACTCCGGAAGTTCATAATATTTTTAACCGCTGGCATGAACTCTGGCTTTTCTGCAAGAGCAAAAAAATAATAAGAGACCAACCCGCTTTAAATATGGCTATCTGCGAAAATCAGTCTTCTTTTACAGAACTTGGCGGAATATGGAATTGTCAGATTGCTTATAACGGCCTTCCATTTCTTGCCAATTCAAAGGTTATACATTACTTTGCTACAGATTTGGTAATTAATGAATCTCCTTTTTTATTATCATCGGAAGATCTTTTTAAAGAAATAAAAAATACCGGAGTTATTCCGGATTATGCCCTTGAATTAATTAAAGAGGCGCGCTCTGCATTTGCTGCAAAATCGCAGATTATATGCGGAAATGACATGTTATATGTAGTTAACAGCAGCATCTTTTTATTTATATATCTTGTAAAAAAAAGACTGCCGTTTGTTTTTATTTTTTATAATACAATATTTACAATAATAAAAAATATCTTAAAAAAGATATTTATATTATTTAACAGAAAAAAAGACGGCGGAATTAAATTTTATAACTAGGATAATATTATGAAAACAGCAATTGTACATTATTGGCTTGTAAATATCCGCGGCGGAGAAAAGGTAGTAGAAGCCCTTTTGGAAATGTATCCGGATGCAGATATTTTTACTCATGTTTATGACCCGGAAGCAGTAAAAAATTTGGTAAAAGAAAGACGTGTTTTTACATCACGAATAAACAAACTTCCTTTTGCAAAAAAATTATATCCCTTATATATGCCTTTAATGCCGAAAGCCCTTATGGATTTTGATCTTCAGGGTTATGACCTTGTAATCTCCAGCGAATCAGGGCCTGCAAAGGGTGTTGTACCCAATCCAAATGCATTTCATGCCTGTTACTGCCATAGTCCAATGCGTTATCTTTGGGATATGTATCATGAGTATTTCCGCGGTGCCAAATTCTTTGTACGTCATTTTATGAAACGTCTTATTCCAAATTTAAGATTATGGGATGTAATGTCAGCTAACATGGTAGATTGTTTTATAGCTAATTCTAATTATGTAAAAAAAAGAATAAAGCGTTATTATAACAGGGAAGCTGTAGTAGTGCATCCGCCTGCGGATATAGAAAAATACCAGGCTGTTATAAGAAAACCCCAGGAATATTATTTATTTTTCGGACAATTAACCGGTTATAAAAGAGCCGATATAGCAATTGATGCCTGTGTCAAATCTGCAAGAAAATTAATTGTTGCAGGAGCAGGAGTTACAAAAAAAGAATTAAAAAAATATTCAAAAAACGGCTTAATTACATTCATGGGCAGAATATCGGATGATGAAGTAAAAAAACTGTTTGCCGGCGCAAAAGCACTTTTATTCCCCGGAATAGAAGACTTTGGAATTATTCCTGTAGAAGCAAATGCTGCAGGCTGTCCAGTTATTGCATACAGAGACGGCGGTGCATTAGAAACTGTAAAAGAAAATATAACAGGTTTATTTTTTAATGAACAGACGCCTTTATCATTAATTTCTGCAATGGACTATTTCGAAAAAGAATTACACTTTCATAACCGCGAAGTATTTAACGAACATGTACAACAATTTTCTAAATCTGCTTTTATGGATAACATGAAAAAAGTTTTAGAAGAAAAAAAGAGAGTTTAATGAAACTATTCACTGTATTATCCCTATTTTTTATTTTAACATTAAATAATGTATTTTCTCAGCCTTTTGATATGATTCCGGCGGATGATCCTATACTTGAGGATATCCGTTTTCTTTCTTTGGTAACAGGCACGCCTTTTCTTTCATTCACCCCTCCGCTTGCTCCCGGTGAAATAAGATTTTTTCTTGATTCAATCGATGAAAGCGCGCTTTTACATCCTGCAATGGAAGCTTATAACCGGATTTCGCAAAGGTTAATCCATAATGCCAGGTTTTCTTCAAATAACGGTATTTTTACTTCTTCTTTAAATATAAACTCTACTGTAGAAGCTAGAGCGCGTTTTAATTCTGATGTTGCTGAATATCCTTTAAATCCCAATATCTCTCCTTTTCTTTCGTTTCCCATAAAATTATTTTTTGCTGATACTCTTCAGTTATATATTGAACCTTCTGTAACAAAAAGGCCGGATAAATATATATTATCAGATTTTGATTTAAACATTCCAACCGGATATTTTACATACGATGAAAGTAATCCCCTAAAGGCTTATATTGCTGCAGGCGGCGAGTGGTGGAACTTTCAGATGGGCCGCGATCGTCTTTATTGGGGAACCGGACATACAGGAAGTTTAACTTTTTCTGACAACTCGCAATATTTTGATTTTGCCCGTATTTCATTTTTTTCTCCCGCTTTTAAATATTCTTTTATTTTAAATCAGTTTCCAATAACTTTAACTCATGATCTTTTTAATTTAGATGAAGAAGATTTTGATTCATGGAAAGAAAATTATTCAGGGCTTACCCGTTCTATGCATCGTTATTTTTACCTGCATCGCCTTGATATTAAACTGTTTAACAGGTTAAGTATCGGCATTATGGAAGGAGTAATGGTAGGAAACTCATCAATCGAATTAAAATATCTTAATCCTCTTGTTGTTTTTCATTCTTTGTTTTCCTGGGAAGATTATGATCAATGGGAACCTCCTTACGATGACTGGGAAATGGGAAAAACCGGAAAAGGTGATATGACTGGTTCTTTTTTCTCGCTGGAAATTAACTGGAATATTATTAATAATTTTTCTGTTTACGGCCAATTTTTAATTAATGAATATGCAGAACCAGGCGAAGTAAAAAGAATTGAAAACCTGCCGCCGAACGGCCTTGGATATATGGCGGGTCTTCAGTTTTCTCATTCACTTACAAATTGGGCATCCGTTTATTTTCTTGAGTTTATTTATACAGATCCTTATTTAAATATTTTATCTTCTCCGTATGCAAGTTTTATTCAGCAGAACCGTTATAAACAATATTATTACCTTGGATATCCAAGAGATACACTTTCTATAACTTTTGGAACCAGATTTTTTAATAATGATAACTTAAGTTTTTCCGGTGTTTTTTCCTGGATTGCAAACGGCGAACATAACAAAGACGGAATAACATGGAATTGGCAGGCTGCAAAAGAAGCTTTTAACGAAAGTACTCCGTCGGGTGTAACAGAAAATAAATATATTCTTTCATTAGGAGCAGGTTGGAAACCTCTTCCCTGGCTTGTATTTAAAACTGGTGTTACTGGTATTTATATTATTAACAATAATCATGTTCCCGGAAAAGATTCAATTGGCGGACAAATTTCATTTTCTGCAGGTTTAAGATTTTAATACATACTTATGTTTAAAAAGTTTTCATTTTTAATTTTATTTATTCTAATTTCATTTTCTGTATTTTCTGCTCCCTATGACATGATCCTGACAGGTGATCCTGTTTTACAGGATTTGCGCTATTTAGCTTTGGAAACAGGAAGGCCTTTCCTCTCCTTCTCTCCCCCTCTGGCTCCTGCAGAAATTCAAAAATTCCTTGATTTAATTAACACAGAAACATTATCCCCTCCTGCATTTGAAGCTTATAACCGCATTCAGGAAAGATTATTTCCAACAGCGAGAATTTCATACTCGGATGAAACCTATACTCTGCTTCTGGATTTAGTTACAACTTTAGAAGTTAGGGTACGTTTTAATGAAAATGTAACTTGGGAACCTTTATATCCAAAGATAACACCCTTTTTCTCTTTTCCTTTCAGGTTATCGTTTGCAGATGTAACTCAATTATTTTTAGAAGTACCCATCGCTGTACAATCGTATCAAAATACTAATTTTCCTTTTTACGGAAATCATTTTTCAGAAGAACATATGCCTGTACGCTGTTTTTTTTCTGCCGGCGGTAATTTTTGGAATGTATTTATCGGCAGAGACAGGTTATATTGGGGTTCGGCTCACACAGGCAGTTTAACCTTTTCAGATAATTCAACTCTTTTTGATTTTGCGCGTTTTTCATTATTTTCTTCTACAGTAAAATATTCCATGGTTGTAAATCAAATGCCTTTGGAACTAAAAAGGAATTTAATTACATCAGATTTATCTGTTTTTGAAGATGATAATTTATTATTAAGAACAACTCAGCGTTATTATTATATGCACCGGTTTGACTTTACAATTTTTGGCAGGGCAACTATCAGCCTTATGGAAGGTTTAATGGTAGGTAACTCTGCATTGGAAGTTAGGTACCTTAATCCTTTTATGGTTTTTCATACTTTATATTCCTGGAATGATTATGCAAAATGGAATAACGGAGATATGACAGGTTCTCTTTTTTGTCTGGAAGTTAACTGGAATATAGTAAATAATTTTTCTTTTTACGGGCAGTTTGTCATGAATGAAATAGCGCTTCCCGGCGAACTTGATTATGATCCTGATCAGCCGCCGAATGGTACCGGTTATCTCGCCGGGTTTCAGTATTTTCATCCATTTAATTTATGGGCATCAATCTTTTTCCTTGAGTTCATTTATACAGATCCTTACTTAAATTTATTGTCAACTCCTTTTTCCAGTTTTATTCAGATGGACGGAGGAAATTATTATTATATTGGTTACCCCAGAGACACTATAAAAGTAACTTTTGGAACAGAATTCTTCTTAAACGATCTCTTGCGGTTTTTTGGAAGATTTTCCTGGGTGTGCAAGGGCGAACATAATAAAGACGGTTTATTAATATGGAACTGGAAAAAGGATAAAGACGCATTTAACGAAAGAACTCCAACAGGTATAACAGAAAATAAATTTATTCTAACTTTTGGAAGCGGCTGGAACCCAACATCTTGGCTTTCATTAAAAGCCGATGTAACTGGAATTGTTTCATTTAACAATAATCATATCCGCGGTAAAAATGAAACCGGCGGACAGACTAGTTTTTATATAAGTATTAAATATTAGAACTTTGGAAATATCTGTAATCCGATAGTTCCGACTAAAATCAGCTTTTGCGGATACTGCGGCGTATTTACGATACTGTATCTTCCAGGGTGTCTTACATCCGGCTCAACATCCGTAAAATAAGAATAGATTCCTCCAAACTCTCCAAACGCTCTTACAGGTATTTTTTGATTCGTCAAAGAATATTCCCCGCCGATTTTTAAAATGTTCATCCACTGATACGCGCCGTCTCGTAAAAAATACTTTCTAATCCTGTGTCTCCCGTGAATTAAAAGTTCCGACCAAAGCGAACTTCCCGGTACAGCTCTGTTTCCGTAATCTGCGCCATGGCGGATTAGCTGATACTGCAATGAAAGCAAGCTTTTCGGCGCGGGCATTGTTTCAAAACGAATCAAAAGTTCATCCGAGTTTGGCGGAATATAATGCCCCAAAGAAGTACCAAAGTTTACATAATTTGTTTCCATTCTTGGGTTATCGAACCATGGCACATTTTCCCTTATGTGAGTGTAATTGTACGGTTCAATTTTTGTATAACTTATTGTTACAGAAGAAAACGGCATCCACGGAAGATGAAGAGAGCCGCCGAACTGATAAGCGTGCATCATTCTTGACATTGTAAAAAATTCTCTTGCAGGACTCATTTCATCGATAAATACCGATAACCACACCCTTCCCACTCCGGGATACTGCGCCTGAAAATTAAAAAATAAAGCCATGTTGTCAAAATCACCGATGTTTGTCTGATAAATAAAATTATCTGCAAACGGGAAGATATAGCCAAGTTCAAAACGTTTCGGCCAAACAACGCTGCTTCCGAAATTTACATAAAAGAAATTTTCATAGTTTAATTCCAGCATAACTATAGAATATGCATTCTGGAAAGATTCCGCTGTTTCCTGAATCCCTGCGCTGCCGTAACCGATTTCGCCGACAGCGTTATGATATTCAAGCACCCCTGTTAAAGAAGAAAAAGAAATCCATTTAAAAGGCGTAATTGTAGTTTCAAATGCCAAAAACGGCTGAGCGCTCTGATTTAATAAAAGGCTTCCGTTAGGCGACATTCCTGACCATTCCCTGTCTATCCGCGCAAAACGGTAAGTTAAATGCCCGTTAAAAAAAGCTCCTGCCATTTCCGGCATCATTGTATAACCTAATGAAACATCCCCTTCCGGCCATGCCCTCATCCCGCCTGTTGTAAATTCTCCTGTTGTCCAAACATAACCATCCCAACGCTTTTTATACGTATACGGAAAAAATGCCAAAGGCTGGCTGTATGCCGTCATATAACGCATTTCAAGTTCATCATCCCTGTCAAGAACAGGGTCGCGGATATTTCTGTAACTGCCCATTACGGTGCGCGGCGATTTTCCTGCCCATATACCAATGGTAAGCCCGTAGGATAAATCTCTTCCAAGATCGCCTTTAAACGATAATGACGGCATTATATTATAACTTGAAAATGTATCTTCTGATGCTGGATGAACTGCGCCTTCAAAACCTGTAAAATTATCGGTATTTTCCGGGATTTCTCCAATATATTTAAATCCGCCTGCAACCGGAAAATATGAACCGGAAAAAAGCATATCCAGGCCAAAACCAAATTCAGAAGAGAAATAAACATCATTCCAGATATGTTCTGTAGAATATGTTCCTCTTAAAAGATTTAAGCCATCCCTGCTGGGAGTAAAGTCTTTTTTAAACTGTTCCAAAATTGCCCGTTCAGCGTTTGTTAAACCGCCAAACCGCCGGGTTTCATCGTTATCCAGTATATCATCAATATATTTTAATATTCTTTCCTGTGAATAAGGTTTTACTCTTGGAAGAGGATCGATAAGGCCGCGCATTTGAGCCTGTTCAAGAGCATTATATACAGGATGCCCAAGAGGTACAGATAAATGCGTCTGAGCAGAAATAGAAACAGTTAAAAACGCCAAAAGGATGATTGCCAGACAATTTTTATACACTTTGAACTCCTTACCTGAAAATATATTGGTAATATCCATAAATGTCAATGATCAGCTTGAAAACGTCTTAAATTTGCGTTATATTAAAATAAATGACGCTTAATGAATTTGATATCTGGTATAGAACAAGATATCGCCGCACAAGTTCTGCCTTAACCGCCACCTCTTTTATTTTTTCTGATATAATAGCGATTTTATTTTCATTTGCATGGGGATTCTTTTGGGTAAGGATTTACGGTTTTATTATAGATGACGGCAGTATAATAAATGCAAAATCCTTTATAACATACTGGCGGTATATCCCTGCTTTTATACTCATTTTTCAGTTTCATAAACTTTATCCCGGCGTCTCTCTTGCTCCATCCGAAGAAATGAAACGTTTTTTTATCGGCTCATTGATTGCTTTCGGCGGTATAATCATATCCCGCCTTATTGAGCATGAAATTTGGGATTCGATAAACACGGCATTTCTTATCAGTTTTATTTTTTCTACTATCTTCCTGTTAATTTTCAGAAGCGGCACTCACTGGTTTTTGCATAAAACAAGGTTAGGCGGTATTCCCACTGTTATTTACGGCTCCGGCACCACAGGAAAACTTGTTGCGGACTGTCTTAGAAACAGCATAAGAACAGGTTACATTCCTGTACTTTTTTTGGATGATAATCCGCTTGGCGAAGATGAATATAAAAATATTCCGATCATTCATGATATGACTGTTGGACCGGAAATTGTTAAACGCTATAATATTAAAATGGCGATTATTGCATTGCCTAAACTTGATGCGCAAAAATTAAAAGCTTTGCAGAATACATCTGTAAGCGCGTTTCGTTACAATGTAATTATTCCTAACTTTTTTAATATTTCCAGTATTTGGATGTCTGTAAGGGATTTTAACGGCATTCTGGGTATTGATACTAGCAACAAGTTTAATCTTACATGGAATACAGGTATAAAGCGGTTAATCGATATTTTTGTTGTAACATTGGGCGGTTTACTGTTGTTACCTTTTTTGATGTTTATTGCATTATTAATCAAGATAACTTCGCCAGGTCCTGTTTTATACAAGCAAAAAAGGCTTGGTTCTGACGGGAAACATTTTTATACCTACAAATTCCGTTCAATGGCAATTGATGCCGATCAAAAATTGCAAAAAATGCTGGCATCTGATCCATTATTAAAAAAAGAATGGGAAGAAAATCATAAGCTTTTTAATGATCCAAGAATAACAAAACTTGGCAGATTTATCCGCCGTACCAGCATCGATGAGTTTCCCCAGCTAATCAATATTTTAAAAGGTGAAATGTCTCTTGTTGGACCGCGTCCTATTGTTGATGCAGAAATTGAAAAGTACGGAGAGGACTATAAGCGGGTCTTTTCCATAAAACCGGGTTTAACAGGGCTTTGGCAGGTTTCCGGAAGGTCAGATACAAACTATCTTGATAGAGTTGCTTATGATGTATATTATCTTCAGAGCTGGTCAGTTTGGCTTGATTTATGGATAATATTTAAAACATTCGGCGTTGTACTATTTGGGAAAGGTGCCTACTAAATGAAAAAATTTATTATTACAGTAATTTTTTGCGTTAGTGCAGTTAACGTTTTTTCTCAATTGCGCTCATTTAATGATATTTTTCCAGGTTTGAATCCGGATATAAGAGCATCAGCTTTCAGCGATTCGGGTTTTGTCAGATCCAGCAGAAAAGCAGGCGGCTTTTTAATTGCAGGAAATGAACAGTCAAGACTGGATCCTTCAATTGTAAACATTGTTTTAAGAAGTAACCCGGGTTATCTTGTAGAATCAATTTCTGTAATTCCCGGAAGTCCGTCTTCTGTTAATCTTCTGCATATTTACAATGCGCTTGGAAATATCCGCGATCTTAAAGGCAGACTTTATGATTCTGCAACCAGGAATGAGCCTACTCCGCTTTTTGATGATGCAACAAGAATTGTCAGTGATAGAAACACAAACGCTGTCCGCGACCCTGCTCCTGCCGCTTCTCTTCCGCAGACAGAAACAGTTTATATCAGGCTTCGCGATGTTAATTTCGGCAATACATTTTATAAGGGAGAAATGGCGCTTGTTCAAAACGGCTTACGTTATACAATGTCAAACTTTAGGGCAATGAGCTATTTATTTGTTCCTGTTATAAGGGAAGGAAGATTTATAGCCCAGCTTTATTTTGAACCTATTCAGGAAGGCGTCCTTGTTTATAGCATTGCCGGCGCTGATATCTCTGATTTTTTCGCTTCCAGGATTCATGTCGATTCTGCCATATCCAAAAGGCTCGCTGTTATTACTACCTGGGCTGCCGATGGAATCAGGCGTAATTCAAGATAAATTTAATTAAAACCCCTTGCCAAGAATTTATTTTTTCTATATCATAAGAATTGTTCATAATTTGGGCAGTTTCCCGAGTGGTCAAAGGGGGCAGACTGTAAATCTGCTGGCTCCGCCTTCGAAGGTTCAAATCCTCCACTGCCCATATTAGTTGTGTTGCTTTTTTTTAGAGGTAACACGACGTTACCGAGTGGAAGGCAAATCCTCCACTGCCCACATAAAGACGATACAGTTTACACTGTGTCGTTTTTTTTTGTCTTTTTTTCCGATTTATAACATATTCATTAATTAATAAAAATAAAACTCTTGATTTGGTTTTTTTCCCTGACATATTATTTAATTAACATAATTTATAGTTATTTAAATAACTGAGGAAAAAAATGTCTAAAAAAACAATTTTCATGCTGTTAATGTTTCTGTTTATTATTAACGCAGGAACCGCTCAAACTTTATACGATTTTCCAGCTGGAGATTTTTGGTCACTTGATACCGGGATTGGAACAAGCGATTTTCTTGTTTCCGGAACATCCTTTCAGTTTATTATTGATCCAAAACTATGGCTTTTTCCTAAAATTTTGATCGGAAGCAAACTTGGTATTAACTTCAGCGCCGAAGAAGATAAACGCAATATACTGGCTTTTGAAGGACAAGTCTACATGAGATGGAATTTCCTGAATCCTGGTAATGAACAAAACCCATGGAATGTTTTTATTCAGGGCGGAATAGGACTGATTTGTGCATACAGGGGAACTTCTGCAAATCCGTTTAATGATGTAACAATGACACGAGGTTCCCTGCTTTTTGATACAGCAATAGGAGTAACAATTCCCCTAACCGATAGATGGCATATAGAACCTCTGATACGCAGCGGATATCCGTTTATTATTGGAGCTTCTATAACAGCCGGTTATAAATTTCCTCTGCCTAAAAAAGAAACTTACCAAAGAACTGAATATGTTAATATTATAAAAACCATTCCGCCCGAAGAAATTATAAAACGGATTTTAATTTCTTCTGTTGAGTTTATCCTGTTTGGCCCAGATATCGGAATGTACAATATTGGAATTGATAGTGATGCCCAGCAATTGAATGAAATGGTATTAAATTATACAGCCCATCTTTTAAAAGCAAATCCCAATTACCGCGTAAGGATAGAAGGCCACGCCAATCCTTATACAATTAATCACAGCGAAATAGAAGAACTGATGATACTAAGCGCTGAACGTGCAGATGTTGTTGCCGGAGAACTTAAAAACAGGGGCGTTGATGAAAATCAAATCGTTTTGATCTCTTTCGGCGGTTCAAGAACTGCGACAAATGAATGGGATATCAGAAACAGAAACCGCCGCGTAGAAATGATAATTACCCAGATTGATATTAATTAAAAAGGTAACAGAAAATGAATAAAAATATTTATAAAATTTTATCAGTATTTATTAAAACAGTTTATCTTGTTATTCTCTTTTCAACCTGCAGTAATCCCATCGTAGAAAGATGGTGGGCAGAAAATGATAATTTTGGTACATCAAATACAGGCAGAGAATTATACCGGGAATTCTTTATTGTAAGTTTTAACCCGGGCCCCGATTGCAAGGATTGGGTAGGCCCGCAATCGATTATCCGTGACGGAAAAGTAGAGAGAGTTCCTATTATAACCCAGAGCGGTTTTGTTTTCGGCGGATGGTTTCCAAATTCCAGCCGTTCCGGCAGAATATGGGATTTTGATAATGACATTGTAGTCAGAGATTTTACATTATTTGCCAAATGGGTTCCAACACCCTATACCGTAAAATTTAACACAGGAGGCGGAAGTCCGCCGCCGCCCGATCAAATCCTTATCCATGAAACAAAAGTTAAAGAACCTCCGCCTATGGTAAATTCAAATCTGGGTTTCGGCGGCTGGTATACTGTTAACGGAGAGCCCTGGCTTGAAAGTAACCGCTGGAATTTTGAAACACCAGTTACTGATCTAAACACAACTGCAGGAGTACTGAACCTTTATGCAAGGTGGGCTGACCGCGACATTACTGTTTTATTTCATGAAAATGGAGGAACCCCATTTATTCCCAATCAGCAAATAATATTCGGAGAAAAAGTTCAATATCCCCAGCCCATTACTCCAACCGGCAATTTCGCAGGTTACGCTTTCGGCGGCTGGCTTACCGATGAAAGTAATACCAATACATTGTGGGATTTTGATACACTGGTTGATAGTACAACAGTTCCGGGTTCTACCCTTAACTTGTATGCTCTGTGGGTTCCTATCCCTGTTTCTGTAACATTCATTACAAATGGCGGAACCCCAATACCGCAGGCACAAGCAGTTCTTACAGGAACACAAATACGGGAACCACGGCAAATATCACGCGGAGGATACGCCTTTGCAGGATGGTATGATAATCCTTTGTTTACCGGTTCTGTGTGGGATTTTACAGAACCGGTAAAAACAAGTATGTTCCTCTATGCAAAATGGGATAGTACCGGATTTACAGTAACGTTCGATACAGATGGCGGCTCTCCTATTCCTTCTGATCAATTAGTATCTGACGGGGGAAAGGTACAGGAACCCCTGCCCATGTTAAAAGAAGGTTATGGTTTCGCCGGCTGGTATACTGAAAAGCCGCCGGCAGCTGGAACATGGAATGAAGCCGCACGCTGGTATTTTGCTTCAGATACTGTAGATGAAAATAATACAAGCAGTAATGATGTCCTGACCTTGTTTGCAAGATGGGTTGAAACTGATTATTATACCGTTAAATTTATTTCTAATACTTCACCGCCCTTTCCTTTAAAGGATCAGATAATCGCCAGCGGTACTTTTGCAGCAACACCAAGACCCATGACCCAGGCTGGCATGAATTTCGGCGGCTGGTATACCCAGCAGCCGGCGGCGCCTGATGGCTTTTTAGATCCCGATGGGATCTGGGATGAAAATAAACGCTGGGTTTTTACTTCAATGCCGGTAACAAGTGATTTAACTCTGTACGCCAGATGGGAACTAACACGGTATGTTGTTTCTTTTCAGTCTGATGGCGGTTATCCAATTCCCGGTATCCAATATGTTAATTATCTTTCAAAGGTGAAAAAACCTCTCCCTATGGAAAAGACAAATTATAGTTTTGGCGGTTGGTATACAAACAGGGTTTTTGCCGGCGATGAGTGGGATTTTTCCGCGCCGGTAAGATCGGATATGACCTTGTTTGCCAGATGGTTATATACCCCAGCTATTTATACCGTAACTTTTAATTCAAATGGCGCAATATCAACACCGGAACCGCAGCTTTTAGCCAATGATACTACCGCTTTTGAACCGCCAACCCCAATCCGTTCCGGTTATGGTTTCGGCGGCTGGTACACAACAGACGGAGCGCCATGGGATGAATCAAACCGCTGGCACTTTGGAATACCTGTTACAACAAACAAAACTCTTTACGCGAGGTGGGAAACAATTACCAGCCGGGTTATGTTCAGCGCGAATGAAGGAAGAGAAGAACCCAATGATCAGGTGATAGCGCGTGGAACAAGAGTTACTCAGCCGCTTGCAATGACAAGACCAAATCATTATTTTGCAGGCTGGTTTGCGAATCAGCGTTTCGAAGGTTTGCCATGGAATTTTTCTACAGGATTTGTAACTACACCGGAGCTTAGGCTTTATGCCCGGTGGATTCAAAATGATATTCCGCCGATTGAAGTAGTTCAGCGCGTAAGGATATACGGAATTTATTATGTAGATTTTGCAGGCAGCCAGACTGAATTTAATAATCCAAGACCCGGCGCGGGAGCATCAACATCGCTTACTGGTGAACAGGTAAATGCAAATATTTCTGCTGTTCAGACCGTAAGAAACATCATGCTCCAGCACCCCGATTTTGTGCTTCAGCTTTCCGGGCACGCAAACCCTATCGATAATACCGACGAAGAAAGAGCGGAACTGGAAGTTATCAGCACAGCCAGATCACAATCCGTTCTGGAAGAATTTATTTCCAAAGGTATACCCCGCTCTTCCATGATCAATGCAGGTTACAATGACAGGATTTACGGGGATGGCAGCAGGGGAAGTCTTAACCGCTGTGTAGAAATAGTCATTGTTGAGTATCTCCCGCTGAAATAAAAACAGGTGTAAACCTAACTACCTTGCTGAGCTACCTTGCAGTACCGTATTCGCCGTCAGCTTTTAACAGGTCATTTAACTGTATGACTCTTTGCGCTGCAAGAGGTGCAAGGCGGGGAGATGTACCCCTTGTATTAATAGATTCAGAAATGACATCACCTATTAAATTCCGCCCCTGAACTATAGAAGTCATAAGAGGCATAGGATAGGGATAACCAAACTGGGAAGCATGAATCATAGTATCAACAATTCCTGGATTAATATGAGTTGTTACAGAAGGGTCGTTCCAGACAGAAAGTCTTGCCATGGGGATATTTGTCAGCATAGCTTTTTCTGCCAATTCTCTGGAAGTTGCCCACACAAGGAATTTTTTTGCAGATTCTGCATCCTGTGTTAATGAAGAAATACTCATACCCCAGCTGGTTACAATGTACGGCTGCTCTGCCAGAGGCCCTTTGGGTAATCTTGCTACTCCAATATTTTCTGCAGGAACTTGCGAAATTAATGGATCAATTAACTGACCGTAAAAGACCGATGCATCTGTCCACATGGCAAGACGGCCAGCCTGGAATATCGGCAGTATCTCGTTCCATGACATCGTACTAACTCCCTGAGGTCCGTAAATACCAAGTATGCGGCCATAGTAGCGGAATGCTTCTACAGCTTCAGGACTGTCAAAAGCTGCGATGCCGTTTTTTATAAATCTTCCGCCGTAACTGTAAATAAAACTTGAAACCTGAGATACTGCCAAAGAACCATTGCCTCTGGCGGCAAAACCTGCAACTCCGTCTCTATTTAATATTCTTGCTGCATTTTCCAGTTCTTCAAAATTAGCTGGAACTCCCAATCCTGCAGCCTGAAGTAAATCTTTTCTGTAATAAAGTACCTGCCATTCAACAACAAGAGGAATAAAGTAAGGTTTTCCGTTTCTAAAACCAATTTCCATCGTATTAAGAGGATAATCGGACAAATCCAAAATATCTAACGGAAGCATCCAGTCATTTTTTAAAAAAAGCAGAGTTTCAGTCATAGGGCGTGTCATAAACACATCTGTTATATAATCCCCAGCAGTGAATCCATCTGTCAGTTTTTGAGTAAGTTCAGGTTCAGTGAACTGTTCAGTTATAACTTTGATACCTGTTTCTTTTTCAAACTCTGGAATAAACGGAATTAGTAAATTGCCGTAAGGATGATCCGCCAGCAAAACACGAATCTCTTTTGCCTGAGGAGTATTATTGTTTTCCTGTTTTTTTCTTTGACAAGAAACAGCAAGTGAAGATAATATTATTAAACAAACAGAAATAACAAAGATTCTCTTTTTAATTATATTCACAATCATTGTTTTATTTTAACACATATTAATAAATTTTGTAAATATTTATAAAAAAATAATATTTTTTTTATAATCAGATTAATTCTTCAAAGTTACACCGTACTCATCATCGGCTTTTAATAAAGCGTTCACTTCTGCAGCTTTTTGCCTTGCCAGAGAATGCAGGCGCGGAGATGTACCTCTTGTATTAATCGATTCAGAAATAACTTCACCGATAAGTTCGCGCGCTTTAACAACAGATGTCATAAAAGGTCTGTCATAAGAGTAACCATTATTTGAGGCATGTATCATAGTTTCTACAAGACCAGGATTCACCTGCTTTGTTACATCGGGATCGTTCCAAACAGAAGTGCGTGCCATGGTAATATTGGCTAACATTCCTTTTTTTGCCATTTCTTGGCTGGTTGCCCATGTAATAAATTCAAGAGCAGATTCCATATCCGGAGTCTGCGATGAAATGCTCATACCCCAGGCTGTAATAATATATGGTTCATCTGCGGCTGGACCCCGCGGCAGTTTTGCTACTCCAATATTTTCTGCAGGTATATCTGTAAATTGAGGATCGATTAACTGACCGTAAAAGACCGATGCATCTGTCCACATTGCAAGACGGCCGGCTTGAAAAAGCGGCAATAATTGATTCCATGACATTGTACCTACACTTACAGGGCCGGAAATACCTAAAAGCCTCCCGTACAAACGGATAGCATCTACAGCCTGCGGACTGTCAAAAACTGATGTGCCGTTTTCCAAAAATCTGCCGCCAAAATTATAAATAAAACTAGATAATTGTGTTACAGCAGGAGAACCCGCACCACGAGATGCAAAACCCGAAACCCCGTCTCTGTTTAATATTCTTGCAGTATTTTCCAATTCTGCAAAATTGACCGGAACGCGCAAGCCAGCAGCCTGAAATAAATCTTTCCTGTAATAAAGAACCTGCCATTCAACAATAAGAGGCACAACATGCAGTTTTCCTTCTTTTCGTCCTTTTTCTATCGTATTCAAAGGGTAATCATAAAAGTTATATCCATCTAATGGAGCAATCCAGTTATTTTTAAGGAAAAATAGGGTTTCCTGCAGCGGGCGGGTCATAAAAACATCAAAAGAAGGGGAACCAATTGTAAATTCTTCTGTCAATCTGCGGTTAAGTTCATTTTCATTTAACTGTTCCATAATAACTTTAATGCCTGTTTCCCGTTCAAATTCGGGAATAAACGGTATCAGTAAGTGTCCGTAGGGGTGATCTGCCAGTAAAACGCGAACCTCTTTATATTTACCGTTCTTGCCGTTATTACCAGAGGTTTTCCGTTCACAACCCAAAAAAGCCAGGACGATAACCGTAAAAAACAAAAAAAGAACGACATATCTTTTCATAGTACCGATCCTTATACTATCTTAAATTATCTAATATTATCTTATACTGGATTATTAATTTCAGGTTGATTTTTTTACGATAGAATATGATAATATACATTGTAATATGATAATACAATTTATGTAACGTGACAATAAAAATTTATAAAAAAGAGGTTAAGGGATATAAGCTTAAAATGAAAATAATCAAACCTTTTTCCGGAATAAAAGCAAAAACAACATTTTATACAATTATCCCAGTAGTAATAACCTTTCTGATTATATATTCAGTTCTATTTGTTTCATTATTTAATTCACATGGAGATATGGCAAAAACAAATCTTCAGAATATAACAAGCAAGTATACAGCCAGTTTCGAGCGCAAAATTAATAATGCTCTGGACTATCTGTCATCCGTAACAAGTATCCTGGAGTTTCAGGTTTACGAGGGAAATGCAGACAGGGAAGCTTTGCAGAGGATAATGTATTATATTTTTGACGGACATACTGTAGATAGTTCCAGTATATATTTTGAACCAAATATGTATGACGGAAAGGATATTGAATACATTAACACGGTATACGGCTCTGCTCTGTCCGGAAGGATCAGCTATTATTTCTACCGGTTTAACGGAAGAACAGGTTACCGGCAGGCAGCCATGGATAATGATATTGAGTTTCTTTTACCGCAGTATATCGATACAAAATTACTGAATGTTCCAACGTATACAGAACCTGGAATATATAATATCGACGGAGAAGATACTCTCAAGTTTGTTATAACATATCCAATATTCGGACGAAATTATGAATTTATCGGTGTTATAACTGCAGATATTTTTCTTGGAGATATTCATGCAGAACTTCAGGCAGAACAGGTTTATGAGACGGGTTATATTCTAATTGCCAATGACAGGGAACAGATAATTTACAGTCCGCGGTTCGAAGATATAGGCAAAACACGCGATGAAATCGGTCTCTTATATCCCCTGCCTCCCGGTAATGTTACATCCGAAATTTTCAGCGCAACTTCAATTATTAATAACAAAAAAACCCTTGTATCAAGACAGACAATTTATTTCCCTCAGTTTGACAGCCGGTTTTTTATATCTGTTGCTGCGCCTTTTTCAGAAATTAATGCTGCGGGATTTAGGCTGTTAATTGGCATTGTATCTTTCAGCTTGATGATTCTTGCCGGCATTGCAACATTCCTTTATTACCTTATAGGAAAAATGACAAAACCATTAATTGATTTTACAAACAGCGCTGATAAAATTGCACATGGTAATTTTGATGCAAAAATAACAGGCGATTATCAGGACGAATTTGCCGTTTTGCAGGAAACCATGAATCTTATGACAGAGCGGATAAGAAATACATTTAACATACTTCAGAATATTCTTAACGGCATTGATGCATTTATTTATGTAACAGAACCAAAATCCGGAAAAATCCTTTTTATTAATGATCAAATGAAAAAAGAGTTTGATATTAAAGGTAATGCCATAGGCCAGTATTGTTTTAAAGTATTCCAGAATAATGATAAAATTTGCGATTTTTGCCCTTGTTTAAAACTTGATGAAAACCCTAATGTGCCGGTTGTCTGGGAAGAATGCAACAATATAACAAAACGTTTTTATCATAATACAGACTGTTATATAGACTGGATCGGCGGCTCTAAAGCGCATCTTCAGCACTCAGTTGATATTACAGATCTAAAAACAGTTACAGAAGAAAAGATAAAAGCAGAAGAAACATCCCGCATGAAATCTTCGTTTCTTGCAAATATGAGCCACGAAATACGCACACCCATGAATGCAATTCTCGGCGTAACAGAACTTTTAATTCAAAATGAAAAACTTCCTGCAGAAGTAGAAGAAGGACTTGAAAAAATATACAGTTCGTGCGATTTGCTTTTGGGAATTATTAATGATATACTTGATTTTTCCAAAATCGAAGCCGGCAAGCTTGATATTGTGCCGCTTTCCTATAAAGTTGCAAGTTTAATTAACGACTCTATACATCTTAACATGATGCGGATGGATCAAAAACCAATCGATTTTGAATTAACAATAAATGAAAATATTCCTTTAGCCCTTGCCGGCGATGAACTTAGAATTAAACAAATTTTAAACAACCTGCTTTCCAATGCATTTAAATACACCGACTCCGGAAAAGTAACATTATCAGTAGATTTTGAAATACCGGAAGATGAACAATTTACAGAAGACAAAATAATTCTTGTATTAAGTGTACGCGATACCGGGCATGGCATGACAAAAAAACAATTGGAAGAAATGTTCGAAGAATATTCCCGTTTTAATCAGGATGTTAACATTAATGTCGAAGGAACAGGACTAGGACTAGCAATTACACAGCGTTTGATAAGCCTTATGAACGGGAATATGCAGGTACAAAGCGAAAAAAATAAAGGATCTTTGTTTATAGTAAAGCTGCCTCAGAAAAAAGTTACCAGTGATATTTTAGGAAAAGAACTTGCCGATAACCTGCGTCAGTTCCGCCTGAATTATATGACTCAGAGAAAAAACAGGCAGATTGTCCGCGATCCTATGCCTTACGGAAAAGTGCTTGTTGTAGACGATGTAGAAACAAATATTTATGTTGCTGTCGGTCTTTTAAAACTTTACAAACTGCAGATAGATACTGCAATGTGCGGTTTGGAAGCTATTTCTAAAGTTGAAGAAGGAAATGTTTATGATGTTATCTTTATGGATCATATGATGCCGGAATTAGACGGCATAGAAACTGTAAAGATTCTAAGAAATAAAGGATATAAAGCGCCTATAGTTGCATTAACAGCTAACGCAGTATTGGGACAGGCTGATATATTCCTTCAGAATGGTTTTAATGATTTTATTTCCAAACCAATTGATATCCGCCAGTTAAACAGTATTTTAAACAGACTGGTACGCGACAAGCAGCTGCCGGAAGTTATAGAAGCATCGCGCAGAAATGCAGATAACGCAGATACCGATAATGAAAATACCAGAACTGAACAGCTTTTACTTGAATCATTTATAAGAGACGGTTTAAAAGCGCTTTCCTGGATAGATGATCAAATTCTTAACGATAATCATGTTTTACAGTTTAATGATGAAGCAGTAATACGGAAATTTACTGTAATTGTTCATGGTATGAAAAGTTCACTGTGGAATATCGGCGAAACAGAACTAGCCGAATCAGCAGGTAAACTGGAAAAATACGGAAAAGACGGAAATGCGGATTTGTTAGCTTCATCTGCTCCAGGTTTTGCAGAAAATCTCAGGACGCTATTAAAAAAACTGGAATTAAAAAATAACGAACACAATAATTTCGAAATATTAAATAGCAAAGAAATGAAGATAGAAGATATTAACGCTCTTAAGAGCGTTCTTAATGACAAGTTTCAGTCAATTTTAGAAAGAGCGGAAGACTATGACAGAAAAGGCATTCTGGATATACTGGAAGGAATAAAAAAAGGCACAAAAGAAACAAAAGCTGTTTTGGATGCCGTAACAACTCATGTTACACACAGCAATTTTGAAGATATAATAAACGATGTTAAAACATATTTGTCAGTTTTATCTTCTTAAACAAAAAATGTTATTTACCTGCTGTCTGATAAATAATTTGTAAAGTCCGCTCTACACATGTTTCCCATGAAAATAATTTTGCCCTCTCCAGACCAAGGCGCCTGCATTCATTGTAAATATTCCTGTCTGTGCTTATTGTTATCATCCTGTCTGCCATGTCCTCGGTATTAAATGGATCAAAGTAAAGAGCGGCATGTTCTGCGGTTTCCGGTAATGATGCGGCGCGGGCACATATAACAGGCACTCCGGAAGCCATTGCTTCAATTGCACCCATGCCAAAACCTTCGTACATTGACGGAACAACAACAAAGTCCGCGCCTGCATAAAGTTCAGGAAGACTCTTTGTAGGAAAATGCCCTGTAAAAAATATATCACTGCGCCACGCAGAAACAGCAGCAGCTTCTTTTACTGCCGCTGCATTGTTACTGTCTCCGCCTGCCATAACAAGCCTGTGAGGAAATTTTGTTTTTTCCTTAAATATATTAAATGCCTCGATTAACCGCACATGATTTTTTATTGGATGGTCAATGCGGGAAACACATAAAACATAGGGGCGTCTAAAGCTGAAAGGTTGAATTAAAAGAACGCTTTCTTCGTTACGATGACGCGGATAAAATGAAGTGTGATCTATTCCATTTGGAACTACTTCTATTCTGTTTTCTTTAACATGTGCAAGATCTATCAATTCCTGCTTAACGAATTCACTTACAGCAATAATCCTGTCCATTCTTCTCAGGGAGTTTGGCAAAATCATTCTTAAAAGAGCGCCAAGATGCACTCTTGTTTTGCGATCACCGTAATATGCTGCCATATCGTGAACAACGCCGATTGTAGGACAAGGCGATCTAAGCGGAAGATGCCTGTGTGCAGCAGGAAAAAAACAGGCGCTGAATTTCCGGTTTACAGCAAACTTGGGATATTTATATATGTGCCATAATGAATTAGCAGTTCTGCCGTGAATGGAACATTGAGGAATAAAATCAAAATTTGGAGCAACATCGTTGTATGTATACCTGTCGTATTCCCATCCAAAAAGTTCAAAAAGAGCTTCTGAAGGAGTGAAACGTTTTAAAACCTGGGTTAAATACATACCCACTCCGGACTTGCCGCCATCGCAGGCAAAGGTATCAAGCCCTATTTTCATCAAATCCTCCAAGCATTAAATCAGCTCCCACTATACCATAACTTTATACCAGATACTATAGCTAAAAAAAACAAAAAAAGGCTGTACAGAACAAGCAAAGCTTATCTGTACAGCCTTAGGAACTGTATTGCCGGTTAATACTAAAACTTTATAAAAAGTTTTGCTCCCCTCCAAAACCGGCAAATTACCTCAAGCTATTTTTTATCCTCAACCTTCTTTATTTCATCTACAAATTCTTCCAAATTATTAAAATGTTTATATACCGATGCAAAACGAACATAGGCAACTTTATCCAGTTTTCCAAGCCTTTCCAGAACCAGATCTCCGATTATCGAACTTGATATTTCGCGGCTTCCTTTGCTTAAAATGGCAGTTTCATCCTCAATTTCATTAATAAGGTTCTCTATCTGCATCTGAGAAAACGGCCTTTTTTCCAATGCACGAACAACACCGCGTTCAAGTTTAATCCGGTCAAAAGGCTCACGTCTTGAGTCTTTTTTAACAACCATAAACTGCCTTTCATCAATTTTTTCATAACTTGTAAACCGGTAACTGCAGCTTATACATTCCCTTCTGCGGCGGACAGCATCGCCATTTGCCAAAGAGCGCGATTCAATTACTTTATCTTCAATAGTGCCGCAATGGGGGCATCTCATATAGCGTCTCCTAAAAACTGTACACTACATATAGTACCTCATATATAGCGTGTTTGTCAAGACTCCCCTACTACATTTTGTGTAGTCAAAAATCGATATTATTGATAAATTAATGATATAATAATTTATATGACTTCTACAGAAAAACAGAAAATTGCCAATTTCCTTGATCTAACAAATGATTTTACCGGCAGCGGATATAAAAGCCAAAAAAGAGAATATAATTTTTCGGATGATTTAACTTCGTTAAATAACACCGCAGAAGATAAAAACACAGAAATTAATACAATAGATTCGTTAGAAAAAATAAATGAAGAAATCCGCATTTGTAACAGGTGTCCGCTTTTTAATTCAAGAACCAATGCCGCGCCCGGAGAAGGCTCAGAAGAACCGCTTGTAATGATAATAGGCGAAGGCCCCGGTGAAGACGAAGATAAACAAGGGCGTCCTTTTACCGGAAAGGCAGGACAGCTTTTGGATAAAATGCTTTCTTCTATTAATCTTTCAAGGACAACAAATACTTTTATAACAAACATTGTAAAATGCAGACCTTTAAATAACCGCGATCCGCTTCCGGATGAAACTGCAATATGCGCACATTTTTTGGAGCGTCAGATATTATTGATAAAACCAAAAATTATTCTTGTTCTGGGAAAAGTTGCCGCACATGCTCTTTTAAAAACAATAGAACCTATAGGAAACATGCGCGGAAAATTTACAGAACTTTCTGTAAAAGGAAAAACTTTCCCATTACTTGTTACATATCATCCTGCAGCTCTTTTGCGAAATGAAGATTTTAAACGCCCGGCATGGGAAGATTTAAAATTGTTAAAATCAAAATTACCAATGGGCGATTAATGGCTGCTTTTTACGATATTATTTTTGATATTCCTGCAGATCAATCGTTCTCTTACCGTATTGATGAAAAAGGCGAAGCAGCTGTAGGAAAACGCGTTATGGTTCCTTTTGGTTTAAAAAGCAGGGATTGTCTTGGTTATATCATTGCAGAACGCGAAAGTCCGCCGGAAGGATTAAAAGAAGAATCTGTAAAAAAAATCCGCCGCGTAGTAGATAAAGAACCGTTATTTGACATTAGAGATATTGATCTGGCAAGGTGGATGTCCGGCTACTATTTATGCAGTACAGGGCAGGCGCTCTCTGTCATGATTCCATCGGGAAGAAAAAGTATTGTTCCCGTTCTATCCGATTCTGATGAAGAAGTACAGCCTGCCCTTTCAATTTCTGACGAACAAGCCGCAGCCTTAAAAGCGATAATAACAGAAAATGACTCACCGGCGGACATTTCGAATTTTATGTTTTATCTTTACGGTATTACAGGTTCAGGAAAGACAGAAGTTTTTCTTCGCGCGGCGCAATACATGATAAATAAAGGAAAATCGGTTATCTATCTTGTACCAGAAATTTCTTTAACTCATCAAACTGCACAAATGATAATAAACCGTTTTGGATCATCTGCCGCAACTTTACATTCAGGAATGAGCCCCTCTTCGCGCCTTAGCGAATGGATGAGAATCCGTAAAGGAGATGCGCCTATTATCATAGGGCCGCGCAGCGCAGTTTTTGCGCCAGTTCCCAATCTTGGTCTTATTATTATAGACGAAGAACACGACGGCTCGTATAAATCCGGCAATACTCCGCGTTATCATGCAAGACAAATTGCGCTGCGCCGCTGTTCGCAGGAAGGCGCCCGCCTTGTTATGGGATCCGCTACTCCATCAGCGGAAGCATGGAAACTAATGCAGGAAGGCGGAATAAAACGCCTTGATCTTTCCCGCCGTCTTTCCGGCGGAGGAATGCCGGAGATAAAACCTGTAAGCCTAATAAATACAAACGGATGTTTATCCAAAGAATTAAAAGATGAAATTCTCGCCACACATAAAATGGGGAGACAAACAATCCTTTTTATGAACCGCAGAGGTTTTGCGCATTTTTACCAATGTCCCGGCTGCGGATGGGAACTTGTATGCAAGCGCTGTTCGGTTTCACTTACATGGCATAAAAAAAGAGGCCGCTGCATCTGCCATTACTGCGGTTACAGCGAATCACCTCCTTCTGTCTGCCCAAAGTGCGGCTGTGTAGAAGCAGGTTACCGCGGTTTTGGAACAGAAATGATCGAAGAAGAAGTCAAACGTACATTTCCGCAGTTACGTTTGCGCCGCGTAGATGCTGACACAGCTTCAAAAAAAGAAGGCGGGCTTGAAGAAACGCTGCATCTGTTTAAAACAGGCGTAATTGATATTTTGCTTGGAACACAAATGGTTGCAAAAGGATTAAACTTCCCGGGTGTACGCCTTGTCGGTGTTGTTTTTGCGGATACAGGTCTTCATCTGCCTGACTTCCGCGCGGCAGAAAGAACCTTTTCTTTAATTGTTCAGGTTGCAGGACGCGCAGGAAGATACTTTCCAGACAGCAAGGTAATTGTTCAAACTCTAAGAATGGATGATCCTGTCATTACCCGTTCCTGCGCCCTTGATGTTACTGGTTTTTTTAATGCAGAGTTAAAACAGCGGAAAATTCTTGGTTTTCCGCCGTATACAAGGCTTATCCGTTTTGTTATCCGCGGAAAAGATGTTAAACGCGCCGAAGCAGCTATAAAACGCATTTCATCTATCGCTCAGAGTTTAATTTCTAAAGATGCTGATATGCTGGGGCCGGCAGAATGCCCTATCGGTTTAATTAACGACAATCACAGGAGACAGGTTATTCTGCGAAGTTCATCCATGGGAAATATACATTCACTGGCACGCGAGATTGTTACACGTTATGAAAAAGGCAGAGATTCCAAAGTTTTTCTGGAAATTGATGTTGATCCAGTGAGCATGTTGTAGTTATCCTTATGAATATGAAACTTCTTTTGCATTGCTGCTGTGCGCCGTGTTCAATTTCCTGTATTGATGTCCTTCGCCGTGAAAACATTGAGCCGGAACTTTTTTGGTATAATCCGAACATTCACCCTGTAAGCGAGTATGAACTACGGCGCGATTGTCTAAAAAGTTTAACAGAAAAGGAAAAATTGGAATTAATAAGTGCTAAAGAAGAATATAATATCGATAATTTTTTAGCGGCAGTTTGTAATAAAACAGAAAATCGATGCGAATCGTGTTATAAATTACGTTTAGAAAAAACTGCAGCTTTCGCCGCACAGGAAGGGTTCCAGGCTTTCACTACGACACTTCTTATCAGTCCTTATCAGGATCATGATTTAATAAAACGTATTGGCGAAGAATGCGCTGCAAAATACGGCGTGGAGTTTCTTTACAGGGATTTTCGGCCATTTTTTCGTGATGGGCAAAATGCCGCCCGCACCGCAGGGATGTATATGCAAAAATACTGCGGCTGCATTTTTTCCGAAGAAGAAAGATTCAAAAAGAATTTCACGCAGAGGCGCAGTGGCGCAGAGGACGCAGGGAAAATACTAAAAGATAAACCAAAACAAATCTCCGCGTCTCTACATTCCAAAGGAATGTTACATCTCCGCGAGAACTATTCTTTTGATAGATCTATTATATTAATTGGAGAAGATAATTTTAAAAAACTGCAAAATACTTCTGTGTTGGTTTTTGGCGCGGGCGGCGTTGGCAGTTGGGCGGCGGAAACGCTTGTACGAAGCGGAATTGGAAAAATTGGTATCATCGATAATGATACTGTCTGTATTTCCAACATTAACCGCCAGATAGAAGCTACTACCCTAACCATCGGAAAGCCAAAAGCATCAACATTAAAAGAACGTCTTTTAGAAATTAATCCAAATTGCAATATAACAGCTTGGGATGAACTTTTTTGTAAAGAAAGTGCAGGTAAATTTAAAATAGAAGAAGCTGATTATGTAATTGATGCTATCGACTCATTAAATCATAAACTTGATCTAATAGAAATTACCTGTAATACAGGCATTAAGCTTTTTTCATCGATGGGAATGGCTTTTAAATTAGATCCTTCGTTGATTAAATCAGGATCAATATGGAAAACAGAAGTATGCCCTTTAGCACGCCATGTTCGTCAGGGTCTTAGAAAACGAAATTTTAATAAAGATTTTACAGTTGTGTATTCAGGCGAAAAACCATATCGTACACAGGCTCAATTCGATAATCCTGAACAAAGACCTGTTAACGGCAGCATTGTAACTGTTACAGCAAGTGCAGGCCTCTTATTAACAAGTTTAATAATACGTGATATATTAAGTATCGATTAATCAGGAAAACATTATGGGAAGATTCTTAAAAAAAACAGATTCAAGCGAAGTTGTAAAAAAATTCGTTATAAAAACAGTACTTGATCGATCTTTAATAAGCGAAGGTGACAGAATACTTATTGCAGTTTCTGGCGGCAAGGATTCCAGCGTGCTTTCATGGGCGCTTTCTGCGATCAGACCTGCTCTAAAATTTAATTATGAACTTGCAGGGCTTCATATAAGCACAGATTTTTGCGCTTGCTGTAAAAAATCTGTACTTTGCAAGAGATTGGAAGAATGGGGAATCCCGTTTACAGATTTATTTGTTCCTGTTATCGGCAGATTAAAAGAAGGCGAAAAAATGAACTGCTATTGGTGCTCTACTCAAAGACGCACAGAACTTATAAAGTATGCCGTAGAAAATAATTTTAATAAAATTGCACTTGGGCATCATTTGGATGACATTATAGAAACATTTTTTATGAATTTGTTTCAGAAAGGCACTATGCTTGCAATGCCGATTAACATGAAATACCGGAAATTTCCAATTACGTTAATTCGTCCGCTTGCTCTGCTTGAAGAAAAGCAGATTATAGATTGCGCTGCACAGCAGAATATTTTAAAGAATGTTTGTACCTGTCCGTACGGACAGAATTCAAACCGCCGTGATGTCCGTAAAAAAATATCAGCTTTTACAGAAAATAACGGCGAAGTAAAAAGAAGAATCCTTAAAGCTTTGGGAAGCGGAAAAATTGATTATCTTACAGAATAATTAATATTTGTTAAACATTAAGCAATTCTGATATTATCTCTAAGCCATGATCAATTTCGCTGTCCAGTATTACATAAGGCGGCAATAACCTTAATGTCCGGACACCGGCAGATAGCATTAAAAGACCGTTTTGGTTCTTGGAATTATCTGCCCTTGATATTCCTGCTTCAAGTATAGGCCAAACATCGTTTTCGATATCGAACCCGATCATTAATCCCCTGCCCCTTACACTTTTTACCATGTGATGTTCTTTTAAGGCAGACATTAAGATCTCTCCTTTTTTTGTAATGGATTCTAAAAACTCTGGATCATTTATTGTCTTTAAAACAACAAGACCCGCCGCTGCCGCAATTGGGTTTCCGCCAAAAGTACTTCCATGGTCTCCTTTAGAAAGAACACTGCATGTTTTTTCTCCGGCTAAAACAGCGCCGGCAGGAATACCGCCGGCAAGACCTTTAGCAAGAGTTATTATATCTGCTTTTATCGGGTTACCGTCTGAATCCTTAAATTGTTCTATTGCAAGAAATGTACCTGTCCTTCCTATTCCGCATTGAATTTCATCAAACATAAGAAGAATATCCCTTTCTTCGCATAATTTTGCTGCAGCCCTGATAAACTCTTCTGTCTGAGGAAGAATGCCGCTTTCTCCCTGAATTGGTTCCATTAAAAGACCTGCGACTGTTTTCCTGTCCAGGGTTTTTTCGAGTAAATTAATATCACCGCCTGGAATGTGTACAAACCCTTCTGTAAAAGGTCCAAAGTCTTTATGAAATTTATCCTGCCCTGTTGCAGCAAGGGTTGTTATCGTCCTTCCGTGAAAACTTCCCTTTAATGTAACAATCGTGTGCCTGCCAGCTCCGTATTTTAAAAGTGAATATTTCCTTGCTATCTTACATGCGCCTTCATTGGCTTCCGCTCCCGAGTTTGCAAGAAAAACACTTTTCATTCCAGCAGGCGAACAGGCTTCTACAAGTTTTTCTGCAAAAGTTACACTTGTATCGCTGTAATAATAATTGCAAACATGAAAATATTTTGCAGCTTGTTCAGTAACAGCCCTTACCAGAGGCGGATAATTATGTCCAAGAAGGTTTACGGCAATTCCCGAACCAAAATCAAGATATTTTTTTCCATTATTGTCAAAGAGCCATGAACCTTCGCCCCTTGCGAAAGTTACAGGAAGCCTTTGATATGTATTCATTAAATAATCGCTCATAAAACTAATTCCTTATTCTGTTGTTAATTTCTGCAAATTCCCGTTCATTTCCCATTGCTGCAAATATTTCTGCAGCTCTTCTGTAAGCTTCCTGCGCACTTCGCTCATTACCATCTTTACGGTAAACATCGCCCATAGCGCGGTAACTTGCAGCAAGACCCCAGGAATTTTCGATACGTCTGTCAATTTCTACCGACATTTCCAAAGCGCTAATGGCTCCGGAATAATTTCCTGCTAACGATCGTACAGAAGCAATAGTGTACCAGTCATATGAAGCATTTTCAAGCTGTCTGGCTTTGGTATGTATATCAAGACTTCGTTTAATTGCATCTTCTGCTTCCCGGTATAAACCAAGGGATCTTAGTGCTAACCCTCTAACCTGCCAGGAAAATGCTATATATAACCTGTTAGATTTTATATTCGCGCTTTCACGAACCGTTTCTTCCAATACAGATGAAGGCGTAACCCTGCCGGAAACAAGATTTCCCCTTGCCAGAAATATCCTGCTTACAGACAGCAATTCGCTGTTTCCTAATTTCAATGCTTCTTCCAGCGCTCTTTCCCATTCTGCAAATGCGCCGTTTGTGTCTCCTAACGAATATAAAACATTTCCGCGCGAAAGGCAGACTCTGATAATAAGCGAAGAATCATCAACCATTATTGCGTTTCGTTTTAAATTTGTAAGCAGTGTTAATGCAAATTCAAAACTGCCTTTCCCTGCCTCCCTGTTTGCCGATTCCAATCCTTCTTCTGTCTGAATCCTTATTACATAAATATCCCCGCGGTTTTTGGGAGCCGATGAACATGAAAAAAATAAAAACAGGGAACATAATAAACACACATTAAAATAAAAAAACTTTTTCATTTTATTCACCTTTAAAATTCCAGATCTCTGGGGCTTGCTCCGCCAGGTCCTGTTTCCGGCCGTTTCGGTATCCCGCCCCTAAGCAGCGGATTATTTGCAATTGCTGTTAATACATCCTGTACACTTCTTAAAGCAGAGTTTACTTCGTTTAACAGAACAACGCCCTGCACAGGAAAAACTTCGCTTGTTTTATTTATATTCTCTATTATTCCCGCAATACCGCTTATGGAAGTTTCCAAATTCTGATACACAATTCCCTGTCCGTCCAAAATGGACATTACACTTCCAGAAGGATCAGAAACCTGTTCTATAACAGGATTAAGATTTGCAATTATCCGGTTTAAATCCATTAATAACTGCCCAAGAATGAGGTCTTCTGCTCCTTGTGAACCTGTAAGAGAAATATTAATAGTTTCCAGTAATCCATTAACATGATTTATAATATTATTTATACTGTCATGTGTTTGAGGAACAGCCGCAAGTCCTCTTTCGATATAATATTTTGCTTCCGGCGAGCTTATTTCCGGAATCAGTTCTCCTGCCTGAATTCTTTCCGTTCCAAGCCCGGGATGAAAAATAAATTTGCTTCCCAATCCTATCGGGCTTTCCTGAACTCCAACCATTGAACCTTCCGTAACCCTGTGACTATGCTCTTCAAAGATTGAAAAAATAATTTCAACACGGCCGTCTGCAGAAAGCTCGAAATTTTTTATGTGCCCGATTGTAAAACCTTTTAATTCAACCGGCATATTCTTGCCTATTCCGGACGCAGATGTAAAATAGGTTTTATATTGATAATCATTTACAAACCACCGCTGATTGCTGCCAAGCATAAAAATAATAATAACAAGGGCTGCAAGCGCAAATATCACAAGAGAACCGACAATTTGATCTGCAAAACGAATTGAAAATTTCATGATAACCTCAATCTTTTGTTCATGAAACACTGTTTCATGACGCTATCCCTATCTTTAAAAAATCTTTAAGCAGTAAATCTGTTATTATTTTATCCTTTGGCGAACAAATCTCCAATTTACCGTCAATAATTACAGCAACAAAATCCGCCAAATCAATAATAAGTCTCATATCATGGCTTACAAATAAAACTGTTACACCCTCTCTTTGTTTTTTTCTGACAATATCTATAAGTCTTTCGGCAGCAGTTTCATCGAGCGATTCTGTCCACTCATCAAGAAACAAAAGCGAAGGATTACACAGCATTGCCCTTGCAAAAGCAATAAGTTTCTGCTCTCCCATGGAAAGCCTTGAAGGACGAATCATTAAATCCTTCCTGTATCCAACCTGCGCTGTCACTTCTTTTATACGTTTTGCCCGTTCTTCCCTTTTCATGGAAGGATAATGAATCCTTAAAGGCAGTTCCAGTATTTGAAACAAATCCATATTTGCCCAAAGCGCCGAATCCTGAAAAACAAACGAACCTTCCCGCCTAAAATCCAAATTTTCCTGCCGGTTCATATACGCGACATTTTTATCCTTAAAAAAAACATCGCCGCTTTTTGGCAAAAGAAGACCAGCCGCAAGTTTTAAAACAGTACTTTTTCCTCCGCCGGAAGGGCCTACAATGGCTGTTGTTTTACATCTGGCAAACTCCATGGTAACATCCTGAATAATCTTTCTGTCATCCAATGCCGAGAAAGTAACATTTTTTAACTTTATTATACCTTCCATTATGCCAACACAATATAATATAACACTGAAATAAGAACATTTACCACTATACACAGCGCGAAAGCGCCGCTTACAGCCCGTAAACCGGCAACCGGAACTTCGGTGCTTGCCCGTTCAACCGAAAATCCCTGAATAACTGCAACAATCGATATTATCATTCCAAATGATATACTTTTTATTATGGATAAAAGTATGTCAAATATACTTAAATGCTGTAATAAACCTGTAAAATAAAAATCCATAGGCGTAGAGCTGAAAATCTGAGCTACTATATATGAACCTGCAAGCCCAAATATGGAAAAATAAATATTTAAAAGGACAAGTGAAATAGTAACTCCCAAAAATCTTGGAACTGCAAGATGTTCAATCGGATCTACTCCTACAGAAATATAAGCTTCAACTTCATGAGAAACTACCATTCCTGCAATTTCTGTAGCTATTGCAGTAGCCGAACGTGCAATAACTATAAAAGCAGTTAAAAGCGGCCCTAATTCTCTTGTAATAATGATAATTAAAAGCGTATAAATTAACTGCTGCTGGTTTATCATGGTTAAAAAAGGTATACCGATTATATTAACAGCTGCGCCTATTGCTAGGGCTAAAAGGGTTGATATTCCCATTGCATAAACAAATGTAAAAAGAATCTGCATTATTAAAATTTTAACAGAAGCTTTTGAATACCTTGTAAAGCTGCCAACCCCTTTAAGAGTTCTGGCAAAAAAACCAAGATTATAGAACATTTTTTTTACCGGCAATACAGGATTCAGCATTAAACTTATTATATACACCGGATGTTAATTTTGGTAGTAGTATTGACAAATTTAAGAAAATTTTCTATATTCTTTTTAAAAGGGGCCCTTAGCTCAGTTGGTTAGAGCAGGAGACTCATAATCTCTTGGTCCGGGGTTCAAGTCCCTGAAGGCCCAATGAAAGAAAGAACTTCATTTTACCGTCTGTTGGAAGATGAACTTCCAGAAACCTCAGTTCTGGATATATCAGCAGGCGGTAAAGCGCTTATCATAAGCGATCTGCACATGGGTACAGGATCAAGAGATGATCTTTCCCATAACGGTGAGATGCTTACCATCATCCTGGAAGAATATTACCTGCCAAACGGCTGGATCCTTGTACTCAACGGAGATATCGAGGAGTTACAGCGTTTTTCTTTAGACTATATCAGGGAAAAATGGGCAGGGCTTTACAGGGTATTTAATCTTTTTGCCAAGGAAAATCGATTATATAAAATAATCGGGAATCACGATGAACAATTGACATATAAAAAAAATATGTCATACCCGTTTCAAATCCATAATGTTGTAAAAATTGAAACTGGTATTGTTCCTGCATACATTTTTCACGGACATCAGCTTTCGGAAGTATACAAAAGATTTAACAGATTTTTTGGATTTTTAATCCGGCATTTTTTGACACCCTTGGGGATTAAAAATATGTCCGGAAACCGCAGTCCTTTTAAACGCTTCAAAATAGAAAAAAGAGCTTATGCCTTTTCGCTGAAAAACCACTGCCTTTCCATTATTGGGCACACACACCGCGCCCTCTTTGAATCCCTTGGCCGTTTTGACTATATCAAGTTCGAGATTGAACGCCTTTGCCGTGATTATCCGGCATCCGAAGGAGAAGCGCGTTTAAGAATAGAAAACGAAGTTATTGCATTAAGAAAAGAACTGGGAAAGTTAAAACGCAAAGAGAGGCGCGATGTTCTCCGCCAGAGTCTTTACGGCGATGAACTTCCAGTTCCATGTCTTTTTAATTCGGGCTGTACTCTGGGCAAGAAAGGTTTTAATGCAATAGAAATGTCCAACGAAGATATAGCGCTTGTTTACTGGTTCACAGAAGGAAAAAGCAAAAAGTTTGTTACAAGAGGCGGCTACGAGATAGACGGCATCCCGGGAAGACCTTACAAACGCGCTGTATTAAACCATAATAGGCTCGATTATATTTTTGCAAGAATTAAATTACTGGGAAATCAGTGATTCTACTTTTTTAGAGTTCGTCCACTGATAACTATAAACTTTTAAACCTTCTTTTTCCAGTGTTAATTTTTCCAGAGCAAGCCTTATGTTGGCATCACTGCTCTCTTTCCTTTTTTTGGAAATAAGAGCAGAATCGGATAAAATCTCAAATAGACTTTTAGATTTTATATTCCCAAAAACCGGTTCTGCAAGAAATCTGTTTGTTCTTATATTGCCCTTTGGATCCAGACAAACCTGATTATCCTGCCTAGGAATAATTCCCTTGTAGTACTTCATTTTCCCGTAATACCCGTCTCCCCAGTAAATTGGAAATTTTTTACATAACCGCTGAAGCTCTTTAATATAACGAACCTTGTCCAGGTCTTCGAACGATTTTGTTTTTTTATTAAATCTGGGATTCGAATAAATAACAGCGCCGCCTAATTTAACAAAATCCTTTACAACATCTTCGTTAATCTGGGATTCCCATGTAGATTTTTCAAGCGAAATTGAAAGACCAAAAGGTATTTTATATTTTTTTAATACTAAAGATGCTTCCCTGTACGAATTGTATGATCCTTCTCCTCGGTATGAATCTGTAGCATTCTCTGTTCCTTCCATACTTAACAAAAACGCAATATTTTTTATTTTTTTTAAGCGCTCAGCCAGTTCTATATTAACATACGCGCAATTTGTACAAATAGAAAAACAGCAGTTTTTATATTTTTTCATGATCGGAATAATAACTTCCTGCACTTCCGGCATTAAAGGTTCTCCGCCCATGAATTCAAATCTGTAAATGCCAAGTTTTCTTGCCTGATTTATAAAAGAATCAAGCAAATCAAAACTCATTATTTCATCATCTTTTATTATATAACAGTTAAGGCAGTTTTTATTGCATCTGTACGCTGGTTCTACAATTATTGATTTTGGGATAAAAGCATTTTTGTATTTTTGCCTGGAAAAACCATTTTTAATTCTACCGTTAACAGTAAAGTTATAAAAAACTGTCAGTGTCCTGTTAAGGCTTCCCGTTTTTAATAAACGAAAAAGAACAGGAAGACTTAAACCGGCGCTCCCAAAGACATCTTTGTATACATCTTTTAAACCCATTCTTTATCTCCTTGATTTTTATACTTATGGAGGGAAGATTTAATAATTCTGCTTTTGCAGTTATCAAAATTATAGTATATTTAATTATCTTTTGTCTATTCAGAAAGGATTTTTTGAAGTAATTGTTCCTTAAAATCGCCGATAAATATAGAGTATGAACAATTTATTAATATTATACGGGGCTAATCTGTCTAGCCATGCATTTGAACCGCTATTAAACGGTAAAAATGCTGTTGAATTGGCTGTAGAACAGGCAAAAAAGTTCCCTGGTATTGCAAAAACAGTGCTTTTTGCTTCATCAAAAATTGATAATTTCTCATTTTTAAATGATGTAGAAATTGAAAAAAGGGATTCCTGGAGTAAACACAGCTTATTAACAAGAATTGCAGAGCTTCAGGAAGGATTTGACTGCATTTATTTTACTTTTGCAGATACTCCGTTTCTGGATCCTGTCCTTGCAGGAAAAATTGCAGAAAGGCATTTTAAATATGCTGCAGAATATTCTTATGCAGACGGCTGGCCTTACGGGTTAACACCGGAAATATTATCGCGGGGAACAGCAGGTATACTAACAAAGATCATTTCTGCAGAAAAAGAAAGCGGCAGCGAACCTGTAGAAAGGGATATTCTTTTTTCTGTAATTCAAAAAGATATAAATGCTTTTGATATTGAAGCTGAAATTTCTTCTGTAGATCTCAGGTGTCACAGGTTAAATCTTTGCGCCGATTCAAAGCGTAATCTGTTATTATTAGAAAATTTTATAAAAGCCGCAGATGGAAACATTCCAGAAACAACGCTGATAGAAAAAACAATTCAGGAAAAACCATCCATTCTTAGAACATTACCTGTATTCTACCCTATTCAGATTTACGGCGGCTGCCCTCAAAAGTGCAGTATCTGCCCCTATCCGTCTTTTGCGGATGCACAAGGGCGGAAAGATTTTATGGAGTTTAATCAATTTGAACCGTTATTGGACAAGATAATTTCCTTTTCGGGTGATGCAGTTATAGACCTTTCCCTTTGGGGCGAACTAAGCCTGCATCCGCAAAAAGACAAATTGATAGAAGCGGTTGTATCCCGCCAGGAACTTGACCTTGTTATTGAAACATCAGGTATAGGCTGGAAAAACGAAGAACTGGAAAAGTATAAACAGTTAAACAGGAAAATTTCCTGGATCGTTTCACTGGATACAAATGATTCACAGCGTTATCAGCAATTAAGGGGAGCGGGATTTGCAGAAGCTCAGGCCTGTGTTAAAAAGCTTTTTTCCCTGTTTCCGGAAGACTCCTACGTGCAGGCTGTGCGTATTAAAGGCGAAGAACAGGATACAGAAGCCTTTTACCGTTACTGGAAAGATAATGCTCCAAATGGCGAAAAAAACATTATCATTCAAAAATACGACGATTTTTGCGGCAGCCTTGAAAAAAAACAAGCGTCGGACATTTCCCCGGTTATCCGCCAGAGCTGCTGGCATATAATGAGAGATTTCCCTATATTGATAGATGGCAGCGTTCCCTTATGCCGGGAAGATACTTCGGTTTTTAAAGGTGATAAGAACCGGATACTTGGAAATGTTTTTACAGATACGCTTGAAAACATTTGGCAAAACGGAGAAATACATTATAATAACCACTGTAATAAAAACTATATAGGAATATGCGCAAACTGCGATGAATACTATACCTACAATTTTTAATCAGAAAATAACTCCATATACCGCTGTTGGAGGCAAGGAACGCATTGCCTCAACAGGTATCTCTGCAGTAATTTTAAACCGCCAGGGGTATCCGCGGAGATCCTTTTTTCATGATTTGGAAAAAACAGGATTTGATCATGTAATTTCGATAGAATCCTCTTTACCTCATTATGATATAGAAGAACTTTCCAGCCGTTTTCCCTTTGTTCGTTTTATCCTGCCGGAAAAAGAAATTAATCTCGGCGAACAAATAAATCTTGCGGCATCAGAAATAGAAAGCCCGCTTTTTTTTGTTATTCACAGCGATATGAAAATAATTGCAGGAGGAACAGCAAAGAGAATGGCGGAGCGTTTAACATTACATTATGAAAATTCCCATTCAGAAAGCGAAGAAAAATTAAATAACATTAATGAAAAGAAAACCGGTTTTAAAAGACTTTGCACAGTTCCTTTAATAATGAATTCAAATTATGAAACGCTTCCTTCACTTGTTAATCCTGTAACCTACCGCAGAAAAATGAAAACTGTTTTTCTTGAACCGCATAACGAAGGAGATATAAGCCTTTATCCATTCGATGGAATCGGAATCTATGATAGGCAGCGTTTTATTCAATCCGGCGGATTTGATATAACAATAAAACATCCTCATTGGCAGTTAATGGACTTCGGTTTCCGCGCATATCTTTGGGGAGAAGAAATTTCCGCTAATCTTCATTTTAAACTTTCATATAACGGTGAATTGCCGTCAGAAAATTATACAGTAGAAGAAAATTATAAAAGGTTTTATCTAAAAAATCTGGCTCCTGTTTTTAGAAGTGATTATGCGCATCTGCCGTTATACCGTTTTCCCGGTTTTCTTTTTCAGTCCGGAGAAGATATTTTTACAGCCTGGAAAGAATTTAAAGAGAGCAGAAAATGGGTTATGTTAAATAAATTCCGGTGGAAATCCGATGCACGTACCATAACCAAAACATGGAATACAAATTGTCCGCTATAATATTACAGGCGCGCTTTGATTCTTCAAGACTGCCGGGAAAAGCGCTTCTTCCCCTCGGAGAAAAACCTCTTATATCACGCGTAATGGAAGCTCTTAATTTTATTCCTGCAAGTATCCGTATACTCGCCTGCCCCGAAGATTCCTTTTCTATTTTTTCGCCGCTGGCAAAAGAAGAAAACTTTGAAATTATCTCAGGACCAAAAGAAGATGTTCTTGAACGGTACTGCATTGTAATCCGCAAATATCAAATTAAACGGGTAATAAGGGCAACAGGCGATAATCCCTTTGTTTTTACCGATGCTGCAGAAACGCTTAATAATGAAGCTTCTGGTTTAAATGCCGATTATTCAGGTTTTCTTGAACTTCCATACGGCGCAGGCATTGAAAGTGTATCAGCTTCGGCGCTTTTAAAAGCAGCTAATGAAGCGTCGGCGCCGCTTGAACGTGAACATGTCTGCCCGTATTTGTATAATAATCCGAAAGTTTTTAAGCTGCACCGCCCTCTTGCTCCGCCGCAGTGGCGCTTTCCGGATATTCGTTTAACTGTTGATACACAGGAAGATTATGAAAATGCGGTTAAATTATATGACGTTTTAAAAAATGAACCTAACCGTTACAATGGGTCAACAATAATCGATGTTTACTCCAAATTAACTAATACAAAGGGAAAAAGTTTATGAGTTCCATAATATTGATTGTTCCCTGTTGTGAGACTGGCCGGGGCGGCGGGCATTTATGCAGATGTATTAAATTAGTCAACGAACTGCGTATTTTAGGGCGCAAAGCCATGTTATATTTGCCAGCAAACACAGAGACATCCAAATTTGTAAATCTGTTTAAGGCTATGAATTTTAATCAATCCTGGCTTATTTTTAATGAAGAAATTAAAATAAGAAACGAAAATTTATCAGAAAAATTTGATTTTATTGTCCTTGACCGGTTTGAAACTCCAATAGACGAACTGGAAAACTGGAAAAAAATAGCGCCAGTTATTGGAATTGACGAAGGCGGCAAATACCGTGCAAATTTCAATTTTTTAATTGATATATTGATACCTGAAAAAATGGGAAAACCGAGAGCGAATATCGCAAATCCGGGGTTGATTAATTTCTCAAAAGACCTCACACAACGAACCGCAGGTTCGAAAGGCACAGACACAGAGGATACGGAGAATAATAAAGATAGAATTAAGATTTTGGTAACGTTTGGGCAGGAGGATCCTGCGGGGTTAGGAGTAAAAACCGCACAAAAACTTTCAAAAATAAAATGTGATAAACTATTAGAAATCACTTTGTTAAGAGGAAATCTTGCCAAGTTTAATGCAGATGTGCCATCAGATATTAATATAATCGAAGCTATTCCGAATCTTTCACAGCACCTTTGTGAGTATGATTTAGTAGTAACTCATTACGGCTTAACTGCTTATGAAGCGGTTTATGCAGGAGTACCAGTACTTCTTGCACATCCTACAAGATTGCACAAAAAGTCCGCCAAAGCTGCAGGATTTAAAAATGTAAAATATATACATAAGATATCTCGCAGAGGCGCAGTGAACGCAGAGCAGTTGTCCGATATCATTTTTTCTTCTCCGCGATCTCCGCGATCTCCGCGATCTCCGCGTCTCTGCGTCTCCGCGAGAGAGAGTTTAGGAAACTTTTCTCTTGCGGAGCTGATTAATAGCTATTCACCAATAGTTAACCGCTGGTGTCCAGTTTGCGGCGCAGAGAGAGCGTGCGATACTGCCCGTTTCAGCGAACGTACTTACCGGCGCTGCAAAAAATGCGGAATTATTTACATGGATAGAACTTGTCATCCCCCAATTGAATATGAAAAAGAATATTTTTTTGAATCTTATATAAAACAATACGGAAAAACCTATTTAGAAGACTTTGAAAATATTAAAAACGTATCCCATCGTCGAATAGAAAAAATAAGAGTTCTCGCAGAAACGCAGAAACGCAGAGTTTTTAAAGAACGAGAAAAAAATGAGAATACTTCCTTACTCGACATCGGGTGTGCCTACGGGCCTTTTTTGGCTGCCGCTAAAGAAGGAGGATTCTCGCCGTTTGGAATAGACCCTGCACAAGACGCAGTAAAATATGTAAACGAAAAACTTGGTATCCCTGCGGTTAACAGCTTCTTCCCGGCTTCAGATTTACAACTTCCTGCTCCATTCGATGTTATTACTCTCTGGTTTACAATCGAGCACTTTACAGACTGCGCCGCAGTATTAACCGAAGTAAAAAAAATATTAAAACCCGGCGGTATCCTTGCATTTTCTACGCCGTCATTCTCTGGAATCAGCGCAAAAAAAGCGCTGAATAAATTTTTGTCCAATAGCCCTGCTGATCATTTTACTGTGTGGTCGCCAAAGAGCGCAAAAAAAGCGCTGGCACTTGCAGGGTTTAAAGTTAAAAAAATAACCGTAATTGGTCATCACCCAGAACGTTTCCCAATCTTTGGTAAACATGCAAAAAGCAAAAAAAGCCCAATGTATTGGTTATTACTAATAAGCAGCAAACTATTTGGTCTTGGCGACACATTTGAAGTATATGCGCAGTGGTTATCATAAAAACTATGCCGTTTGGAAAAAAGTTTTTTAATCAGCCTACTATCGATCTTGCTAAATCCCTTTTAGGTAAATATCTTGTCTTTGGTAATTTAAAAGGCATAATCGTAGAAACAGAAGCGTACCTTGGTTATAACGACCCCGGCTGCCATGCAAGCCGAGGACAAACGGCTCGCAATGCGCCAATGTTCGGGCCTGCAGGAAATATTTATGTTTATTTAATTTACGGAATGTATTATTGCTTTAATATAGTAAGTGGGAAAATCGGCGAAG
>Ga0123356_10000265_pt1 | contig 60468 bp, 51 predicted proteins | sample TergutEmb28metaG_2_FD_92546 | JGI IMG/M metagenome (GOLD analysis project Ga0123356, IMG submission 92546) | Embiratermes neotenicus P3 segment gut microbial communities from Petit-Saut dam, French Guiana - Emb289 P3 | ecosystem: Host-associated > Arthropoda: Insects > Digestive system > Gut ...
AAAAAATCCCCCTGACCAAAAAAAAAAACTTAAAAAAAAAAAAAGGAAAAAAAAACCCAGGTATTTTTTCCCCCCCCCCCCGCCTGTCTGCAAAAATAAGCTTGCAGGCGATTTACGAATCGGTTCTGACGGGACTAAAAAACTGAATTTGTTATAATGCGATTTTTTGCATATAAGTACTCCCGGGCGTTCTGACGGGACTAAAAAACTGAATTTGTTATAATAGTATCATACATCGTATAAAAACGTACTGGGTTCTGACGGGACTAAAAAACTGAATTTGTTATAATAACTTCTTTATAAGATGAAACGGAAATTAAGTTCTGACGGGACTAAAAAACTGAATTTGTTATAATAGGATTCACTCTTAAAATTTGCAAAAAAGTCCTGTGTTTTGTAAAATTAAAGTAAGTTCAGTTTTTTAGTCCCGCCTCAACTAAAATTAAGACTGCGTTGCCTCTACTTAAAGGTACGCAAAGCAGATCTTAATTAAAATTTTTACCAGAATTGTAATTGCTCGTTTATTTTGTCTTTGTTGTCTATTTGGCGAGTATTTTTTTCTTTCTGTTTAGTGATTGTAATACATTCTTCCCATTGTATATCTGTTATAAAATAACATTGCACATTTCCAGTCGTAGGCGCAATTTTCTTTATATCGTTTATAAGTCCTTTCTTTTTATCTAATGTAACAGCGCATCTTGCATAAACAGAATACTGAAGCATTAAATAACCTAAATCCAAAAGGCCATTTCTAAATTTTGTAGCTTGATGTCTTTCTTCTTTTGTATCGGTAGGCAAATCAAATAAAACAAGCAGCCAGCCCATTCTATACCTGCCTATGTAATTATTTTTCATGGCTAAAATTTGTATCTTTGAGAGAAGGGATATAAAGGTTATTTAAAGTTTTACTTCTAAAACAATTGGAAAAAGACGTTATGTATCTATCTATTGCGAGATTAAAACTGATGTTTTTTGAACCGAATGCATTTACTTTTGAAAATATTATATCTTTTGCCGCAAATTTTACCCACTCGTCAATTTTACTGCGAGGATTTGCTTGTCTGAAACGCAACAACATAAAATCACAAAAAGGTCTTAAAGGTTCCATAATATCATAAACCAAAGGGTCGGAACGAAATCTGTATTTGTGATATATACCTACCGCAGGATTAAACCCGTGTGCCAAAAGCAAACGATTACATATAGTAGCAATCACTGCATAGCCGTAATTAAGCATTCCATTTACTGCGTCACCAGCTCCTTTTGTTACTCTCACTCCCGGAGATGAACGGCCGAATTTTTTAAAATAAAATTTCCAATAATGTCTTGCGGCATTGCCTTCGTCCAAATTGCCTGATTTTATGTAACCCCATAGCTTATGTTCAGCAGAAATGTGGTCCAATATAAAAGCCTGATTCTTTACTTTTGCAAGTATTATTTCGTCCCACATTTGCCTTAAGAAAAAAATATCCTGAAAAATCTGCCTGTCTAAAAGTTCGTTATGAACTACCCTGTGAAGCCCCACGGTTTTACCGATAGGTTTATAATTGTGGTCGCAGTGCAGAACAACGCTGTTATGCCTTAACAAGGCGGCTAAACACTCGGCAGAAAAGCTAACGCCTTTTGCAGCAACTATAACTGCAAGAATATCTTCCAAAGGCACGCGTCTCTGAGGTTTATCCGGAATGTCACAAACAAGGCAGCCTCTATCAACAGACAGCCTACTCGCATGATTTAAGATATGTATTATATGATAACTCATTGCTTTTTATAAACTTCCATACCATATTGTTCTATAAAAATAGCAATATTTTTTTCTATCTCTTTTTGAGTATCTACACTTTCTATTTTGCACCTTCCACTTGATTTGACAGTTCTTAGCTTATAAACACCTGATTTTATATCATTACAATCTTCTTTTAATACTACTAATTGTCCTGACTTAAAAAATTTAACTTTATCATATTTATTTTTATATTCTTTCAGTTTATTATATACAGACTCAAAAACATAAATAGGTTCAACATTCCATTTATTTTGTTCTTTATAAACAATTTGACCTTGATGGCTTTCTTCGCCTCTAATCCATTGTCCGCGCATTACGCCTTTATCACCATATTTGTCTATAATTTCTTTTTTTGTTCCATCTGAATTAAAAACATCTTTTTCATCAAAACTCTTTGAATCTATCATTGCTATTTGTTTAATTCTTTTCCCGTACCCTGAATATTTATTTAGCCATTTTTCCCAAGATTCTTGCGTTAAACCGTTCTCTTTTAATTTTTCTTGAAAATCTTTTTGTATTTTTAAATCAAAGATTTTTTTACTTTCTTCTTTTGCATCTGCAATTTTCGTAAATAAAGATAAATTACTATTAAATCTCGAAACAAAATAATAATGCTTCTCCCCATCTTCTTCTATACGACATCTTAAAGCATATATAGTCTGTCTTGGCTTCGGAGTTATCTGCTTTATAGTTTCCGGGATAACTTTTGATATTTCTTTTTTACAATATTCCTTATTAAAATATTCCGGTTTTTCTTCTACTACTTTTGCTTTGGTTTTTATTTCCGGTAACAAACTTAAAACGAGAGCATCCAAAGCGTGATGCTTTTTATTTTTTCTGTTTTTCTCTTTTAAGTTTGACTGCTTTGCTTTTTCATATTCTTCTTTGCTTGAGTAAAGTATCTCGTTTAAATCCAGCTTGCTTCTGACGTTGGCCGTTTCGCCTCCGGTATAAAATAAAATTCTCTTTTTATCGTCTTTTGTATTTATTCCAAAGCCAAAATACAAGCCGGTTATTTGCTGAGCCAATTTTTCCAGATACGACGTAGCCTGCAAATCTGTTTTCCGTTTTTCAAGTTCAATAGCTTTATCCGAGGTAAGCAATTCTATTTTTTTAGGGCTTGCAAATTTTGAAAACGCTTCAACATTACTAAGATATGTTTGCCAATTAGACGAAGTTTGCAACCATTGATACGGCGTACGTCTTCCTTTTGCCTGATTTAATGCGTTTTTAGTTAAAATGAAATTGACAAAAGAATCCGACCCGCCAAGTTTTTGAGGAATAATATGGTCTATTTCATATTTCTGTATATATTGCGGAATTAAATCGCGCTTTTCAGACGTGTCGTATATATCTTTCCATCTTTGTTGATTCCCAAGCCTTATTTTTAATATGTTTTGAGAGTTTACGGCAATACCCATATCTTTTAATTTTTTCACCGCGGCTTCGTTTTCCTTTTTATTTGCATTTTGAGAACTTATATATTCATTTTTCTTTTTCTCTCCAATAAAATCCTCTCTTGCGATTTCAAAAATTACTTTATCAGGGTCGCCGTATTCTCTTTTAAGTTTGTCACTTAACTTTTCTAATTGTTTAACCAACATTATTAGCCTGTGGCGGACTATTCTGTTGCTGACGCCTGATATGATGTCTTTTATTTTATCTTTTGCATCTTTTTGCGATAGTTTTTTATCGTCTTCTCTTGTGTCTTGAATACTTATAGAATTCCAGTCGTTTGGCATATTGAGCAAAAATTTATAATCGTCTTTAACAAGTCCTTTGTTGATATCCGTATTTTTATTTGCAGCTACAAGTTCTTTATAATAATCATGAGGTTTTTTACCTGATAAAATTAGACCGTGCAATATATGCAGAGCCGGCTTGCAAAAACTGCTTCTGCCGCCGTCTTTTGGTTTGGTTATTTCCTGTTGCCCGACATTTATTTCACTGCCTAATGTGTCTCTGACATAGTTTTTCCAAAAAGTTTTTGTAAACGGGTTACTTTTTCCGGCTCTTTTGTTTTGAATTTTAACTCCTGATTTTTTATTTTGCTCTTTCTCTTTTTCCGATTCTATATATTGCGTATAAACTTTAAAAATATCATTTATCTGTACCGGCGTTAATGCCATAGAAGTCGTATTGTCTTTTGAATATCTCATATTTTTTAGATTAAGCAAAAATGAAACTTCTTTATTGACTTGTTTACCGGCTTTACAAACATTTAACCGGGGTATTAAGCGGCATTTTGCAATGATTCTGTTATCAAATCTCGGAACTTTCTGCCCAAGCAACCCTTTCCAATCCCAGTTTGTGCCCCTGTATTGAGTATATTTATCGTCTTTATTATAAGAAGCGTATGCTTTTTCCGCAGGGCCATAAAGTATGAAATCTTCTTTACCTTTAAGTTTAGGAAAAAATTGTGCTGCGCTTGCAAGCAATGCTTTTAGCTCTTTTTCCACAAGTTGTCTTGAAGGGAAACATTTTTCTTGCGCAGGTTTATTGTCTTTATTTCTTGCAGGGCTTGGATTTTCAGATAACCTGCCGCTTAAATCCTTAGGATTTTCCGTAGACCATATTCCCTGAACATATGCCTCATAATAGCAAGGGTAATGATATTTTTCTTTATCGCCAAAAAACTCTTTTAGTTTTTCATTATATATGTTTGAACTTTCTGAGTTGTCTTTTTCATCAGAATTATCTGTTCCTGAACCCCAAGGTAAATTTGCGTCATAACCTCTACGTTGAATTGCAGAATGTATCGCTTTATACACTTGCCAGCCTTCCAACCGGACACCTTGCAACAAAGCTATTCTTAAAAGATGCGATGAATAAATTGTTTTATCTTTTGAATCTTTGGGAAGAAATTCGGTTAATATTCTTTTATCTGTTTTTAGAGTTGGATTTTCTTTTGTAGGCTGGGCTGTTGAGAGAACTTCTATTCCTGATTTTACTGCTTGTTCGTTCCACCATTTTTCTCTTTCTTTGTGAGCTATACGAGTGCGTATTTGTCTTCTTCTGGCTGCTGCTTCTTTGACTGAAGCGAATTCAGAATCTATAAGCAAAGAGTCCAAATATAAAACTTTTTTACCGCTTCTTGCACAAATGCCGATACTTCCAGAACCTAAATCGAACGAATAAATAAGCTCGTTTTTTGGCATATAACACTCCTCTTTCAATCTCATCAATAAAATTATATTTTGTTTTTAAAATGTTTTCCATATCTTTGCCTGTATCATAAAATATCTATCTTAGAATACAAAGCCTCTGGATATCAAATTCAGGGGCTTTGTATTGTATTTATTTCTTTTCTTCCGTTGTTTCCGGTGAGTCGCCTTCCTCGTCTTCTTTTACCACGCTTGCGATGGCTGCTACCTTTAAAAGATGGAAACATTAAAATTTCGTATCAAAACTTTCAATGAAATAAACAGAAATGCGTCCATACAAACGGCAATAAGAATTAAAATTTAGCGAATTTGAAGAAAAGTCAGGTTTTAATCGAGGATCCACATTAACCTCCCGCCTGCAAAAATAAATTTACAGGCGGGGGTTTAATTGTTTAACTTTTTTGTACTTGCAGTGAATTAAATACCTGTACTACAAGCATGGCCGCTTGACAAGGAATACAAAATGTTAAACTGATAAATTTTATAATCGGTTTCAGTTTTACTGAAACACAACAGCTCCATGCTAAAAATATTAAAAGAATCCCTGTCCATTAAAGGTTATATTGAGCATTTCTCGCACTTTAGACGCCGTAATTTGCTGCGGAGCGTATAAAAGAGCAAGTTCTTTGCCTAATTTGCTTGTTTCAGGCATCAGACCCGTAAAATTAACCCAGCATAACGCTTTTTGCGGATCATCTTTATCGCCGTCACTTTCTTTTGCAATCCAGCCGGACTTTTTCATAATTTCCGCAAGCGGTGCAAACAAACCCGTAACTTCCTTAGTCTCATAGCCGGAAGAATCCTCTTTGCGTACAAATACTTCAAGCGTTTTCTTGTCCGCATTGTTTCCGGTGCGCACATAAACGGCGCCTACTCCGGATTTTCCTTCAACTACAATCGGGTCGGTTTCAGGGTCGCTAAAAGCCGCTACCGGAGAAATCATAATCATTCTGCCCAGCAGGAACAAAATTTCGTCCGACGACGGCGCAGCGGCATGCAGCGCCGGAAGCGCCGGTTTTTGCGAGACTACCGGAAGATACGCGCCTGCCTTATGCAATTCGTTCATTGAGACGGCAAAAGCGGGCGAAAAATCGCTTCGCATATGATAACTAAGCGGCAGGTAGGCTTGTTGAGGACATTCGGGTCTGTCGTTTAATTTCATTTCAAAATAAAGCACAGGAGAAATATATCCCGGAATTTCCGCATTATTTGCAATGCCCAGAACGGAAGCCAGCATTTGATTGCGCATTTCGGTTTGTCCGTAACTTTCCAACAGATTGATGTATCCGCCGATTTGCGTAATATTTTGCGGAGCTTCGATTCTTGAAGGAGTAACGTCTCCGGAAAGAGCTATCCGCTGTAAAATCATGTTGCGGGCTGCCGCTGCTTCCGGCGAATTTTCCTGTTTTATAATGTCCAAAAGCATCTGATAAAATTCTTGGGTTGTATTATCCATTATTTCTCCCTCCTCTGCCTGTACCTGTACCTGTGTTATTATTGGATCCTGCCGGCGTATTATTGTTTTGCGTATTTTCCGGAGCGCCATTTTGCCCTGTATTATTATTGGTGTTATTATTGTTGCCTTGGTTGCCTCGATTGCCGCCCTGTTGCGAATTATTGTTGCCGTTGTTTTGATTGTTTTGCCCGGCCGGGGTGACACCCATCGAAGCTTGCACTATACTGGATACGGCTTCAATTGCGGAATTAGTCGTAGAAGTAAGGTTTTTGAGAACTTCCGTACGCTCGCTTGACGCCGTTTCAACCGATTTTGACGCAAGCTGCTGCAAATCGCTAAAGCTCATATTTTGCATTGATTCCGGTCTTTGCGCTATCGCCGCAAGTAAATCTTTCGCCTGTTCTCCCTGATGACTGATTGTGAGATTGTTGGTAGTGCCTGCGATTTCCTTCGGGGCTGCCGTATCTTTTGTTATAAAGTGGTCTTGGTTAAAATCGGACGGTTTTATCGAATCGGCGTGCGTAATCGGGGAATCCTGCCAATTCCAGAAACGCGTCAAATCAATTTTTTCGCTTGCGTTGCTGCTGCCAAGCACCGCTTCTCCGACCATGCCGCGAGTCGGCAGAGAAACCATAAAACTCGGCGCGCGGAAAGCCATCGTATGGTAGTTATACAATGCGTCCTGCACTTCGCGGTTAGTGATGTCAAGCCTGCTTGCCAATGTCGGAGGATAAGAAAACGGCATCAGCATGCAGTTGCCGTAAAAACCGTATATTTCGTTATCCACGCAATTCATAAGCGGAATACTCGAACCGATATCTCCGCTGGTGTCCGGTAAGCCGATTGTATATTTTTCAAGCATCATGGCGCGCTCGTTAGGCGGAAGATACGCCCATACCGCCTGCGAATAATAAACCGAGTTTTCCAGCACGTGCCGGAACATGCTCTCGATTTTTTGAACTTGCTCGAAAGTCATGGTTTTTACTTTGTCGTAAATAGGAAATTGCAGGGAAGATGCCAAATGCAGGTTCGAATTATTGTTGACATAAGCGCTTTGGTTATCTTGACCTCTGAGAGCAACGGAGGCGATACGTAATGCTCCGAGCTGCGACAATTCGTTGAAAGTTAAATTAACGTTCGGTCTGGCGAACGCTTCGTACTGATTAAGATACGACCTCAGCCAGCTGGGCAAAGAGCTGAGATTGTTGAACGTTGCCAGATGAGGCGGAGGCTTTAAAGTGTAAGAAAAGTTTGAAATGGTATTGGTGATTTCAAGACTTTGGAAATCGTCGTCGATTATGCCTTGCGGTATAGTAAACGTTGCTTTTGCGGCGGTATTTGAATTCATGCGCAATTTGCTTATCGCTGTCCGCAGTTCGCTGCTTGTATGGAAATCATTCTTTGAGATATCCGACAATCCGGTATAGGTAATATCGTCGGAATATATCCGCATGCCGTTTTTGAGCCGTATTGCGGCTTTAATATTGTCAAAAGGCAGGAAACTTCCCTTTATCTCTAATGTTACGGAAAACCCTGCCGAGGACTTTTCAGATAAAATTTCCCATTTGGGATACGAACAGAAGCGTTTCAAAATTTCGAGTCCGACAGAGTGTTCCGGCGTAATGGCGGACGCAACCGCGTCAATGTATTCGATTAGCCGCGCATACCTTTTTATAAAAGCCGACGGCGAGATAATCCTTCCCTGCAGCGTCTCGGGAGTCAGCGCAAAGTCCTCACCGGTAGGCAGAAACTGTATGAGTTCAAGCGGAATATACACGACCAGCTGCACATTTTCAACCCTTGAGGTTATTTCATAATTGCGCAAAACTTCCCAATATTGCATGGTCAGCGCGTGGGAATGGTTGTTGTTGGCAATGATTTTTGTGGTTACCATTTCGCTTTCCTGGGCGGAAGCAAGACGAATGCCGACGCGGCTGGCCGCAGCGGCCGCCGAAGCATTGCGCTGTATATTTTGCTGGAAGCTCTGTGCCGCGGAGCTGGTATAGTCTTGATTATGCGACTGGCTGAAAGACTGGCTGGCCGTTGTGTCCGAATAGCTTGAAGAACCGGAACCTCCTCCGAATATGGCGCCTAAAAGCCCGCTGCTGCTTCCTCTTGCCCCTCCCTGGGTGTGGCTTTGCATACTGGCTCTTCCGTTTGCGGTTTCGTCGAGAGAAGAGTTGTATAGAGCCGATAAATCGTCGTTTTGGGAAGAAGTATAAGAGCTGGACTGCTGCGAGGTAACGGATTCGCGGTCGGTAACCATCATGGTTTCGCTGCGTTCGGAAACGGCAATGCGCTGCTCTTCACCCGGAGCAAGCGCCAGCGAATAAAGCAAGGTCCCAAGCGAAAAATGGCTCGGTTTCCATTCTTGCCCGACGGTTACTACATATCCCATGCCGAGCGAAGACATCCGCGGCTGTCCTTTCGGATATTTGATAAAGGCTTGTTTGAAAGCCGTAACGTCTATAGGCGCATTGAGGTCGACGCGTTCCCTGTCGCTGCCTGCCGGAGGAGACATGCTCGGCTCAACCAATCTGTGCAAAACTTTGTATTTAAAATTAGCGCTTGAAGATTTTGACCAGTTGAGAGAAAAAGTTTGATCTCCTTCTCCGAGTTTTACTTCAATCTGTCCGGATTTGTCTTCAAGTTTGCCTTCTTCTTCTTTTCGCCCGAGAAGATCCATGATGCTTTCGGAAATAAGCGTGAGTTTCGACACCATGCCTTCAGACTCGAAAAATTCATCGCCGACGATTATGTCGCCGAGATCGCCTTTTTTCTTAAAGACTTCGTCACGCGATAAACGCAGTGTATACGAGTTTGCGCCGCGCTGGATTGAAATCTGCAGAAAATCGAATAATTTCGCTCCGTTGGGCGTTGTTATATTGAATTTGCCGTCCGAATCGGTTATGTCGTACGCGTAGAATACATCGTTTGGCATTATTATGAGTCTATTAAGCACGTTCTTTTGGGGCGCGGTATTTTGTTTGGAAAACAGCAATATCACTTTTGCGCTTGTTATGGGGCGGGAATTGTACGTGGAAGAATATTTTACCCGGCCGTATATGGCGTCGGGAAAAGGACTGGATTTTACGAAAGTTTCTCTTAAGACGTTGAGCTTCAGAGACGCAATTTTCACGGATTCAAAATTTATCTTAAGCGCAGGGGATATTTGCATAGGAGAAACTCTCGAATATTCCGTCGCCATCTGAACGTTCTCTATTATTGAGTTGAGTTCATTGTCATCTAAAACTTGATTGAACGCTTGATTTGATTTCAGCATTTCAAGTTTTTCGAGTAAAGCTTTGCTTCTATCCGCTGTTATTATTCTTGCTTCATCTTCTGGGCGAATATTTTCCGTAAGAATATTCTGTTTTACCGTTATATTCTCCGTGACATATTTGTCCTGAAACTTTATGTCTGAAGCGGTAATTCTTCTGCCAATGTCTTTGTCATCGTTTTCTGGAGCCATGAACAAAACCTCCCATTTTATTTTTATGAAAGCTGCCGTGTTTGATGCGGCCGGCAGTTAACATCTTCTAAAAGAACAATTTGAACAAAAAACATTTAATTACGTTTACGGTAACACATGATACTAAATCCAAATGCGAGAGTCTAGGTTACAAGAACCTAAACTCTAAAGCCCTAAATTAGTAAATTCAGGGGCTTTCAGTTTTATTTCTTTTCTGTTGTTTCCGGCGAGTCGCCTTCGTCTTCTTCTTTTACCACGCTGGCTATCGCTGCTACCTTGTCGTCCGCATCCAGTTTGACAAGGCGCACCCCTTGGGTATTTCGGCTTATCACAGAAATATTATCCACTTTCATTCTTATTGTTATGCCGTTTTGCGTCATTATCATTATTTCTTCGCCTGCGTTGGCGCGTTTTATGCCTATTACTTTGCCGTTTCGTTCCGTAGTCTGCATATTTATTACGCCTTTGCCGCCGCGGTGCGTTAAGCGGTATTCGCTGACTTCCGTACGTTTGCCGTAACCGTTTTCGCTTACCGCAAGCACCGTATCGCCCTTGCACAACACTTCCATTCCTATTACTTCATCATCTTTTTCTATATCTATGCCGTTAACGCCCATGCCGGTTCTTCCGATAGCCCTTACTTCGTCTACTTTGAAGTGTATGGCCTGGCCGTTTTTGGCTGCTATCAACACTTCCGGACATTTGCCGACCGCTTTAACTTCGGTTAAAATGTCGCCGTCGTCAAGTTTTATGGCTACTATACCGCCTTTGCGCGGGTTAGAAAATTCTTCAAGCGCTATTTTCTTAATCGTGCCGTTTCTTGTGCACATTAATAAATATTCGTCTTTTATTTCTTTAAGGTTAAGCGTTCTTATAGGTATTGCCGCTGTAATTTTTTCTTCCGGAGCAAGCTGCAGCAGATTTACTATTGCTTTGCCTTTAGACGCTCTGCCGGCTTCGGGTATTTCGTAAACCCTGTTCCAGTACAAGCGTCCACGGCTTGTAAAGAACAAAAGATACGCGTGCGAACTTGTAATAAAAAGATTTTCTACAAAATCTTCTTCTTTTGTAGTCATGCCGGTAATTCCGCGGCCGCCTCTGTGCTGCGCTTTGTAAGTGTCCAGCGGTATGCGTTTAATATAGCCCGCGTGCGACATTGTTACCGCGACTTCTTCTTCCTGAATTAAATCTTCAATATTAAAATCCGCTTCAGCAGCCTGGATTTGCGTTCTTCTTTTATCGCCGTAATCTTTTTTGATTTCTTCAACTTCGTTTTTAATTAATGCCGAAACTTTTTTCGGATCTGCCAAAATTGAACGCAGCCTTTCGATTGTTTTTATTATTTCGAGATATTCTTTGTCTAATTCTTCCCTTTCAAGGCCTGTTAACTGATGCAGACGCATTTCCAAAATGGCTTCGGATTGGGCTTTTGAAAGTTTGAATTTTGTCATCAGCTGTTCACGCGCGTCGTCTTTATCTTTAGCGCCTCTGATAATTTTTACAACGGCGTCTATATTGTCAACCGCTATTTTCAACCCTTCCAAAATATGCGCTCTTGCTTCTGCTTTTTGCAGCTCGAATTTTGTGCGGCGTACAATAACAATTTTTCTGTGCTCTATGTGATGTTCAAGCACTTCTTTTATGTTCATCACTTTCGGGCGGTTGTTGACAAGCGCAAGCATTATAACGCCGAAAGACGACTGCAAAGCCGTATGTTTGTATAACTGGTTTAAAACAACCTGGGCGTTCGCGTCTCTTTTGATTTCTATGACTATTCTTATGTCGTCGCGGGCGGATTCGTCGCGAAGGTCGGAAATGCCGTCGATTTTTTTATCTTTCACAAGGTCGGCTATGGACATTATCAGATTTGCTTTGTTTACCTGATAAGGAATTTCGTTGACTATAATGGTTTCCCTGCCGTTTTTGGCTTCTTCAATTTCGACTTTGGCTCTCATTTTTATGGAGCCTCTGCCGGTCATCATATAATCTTTTATTCCGCCTTTGCCCAGTATTATGGCGCCGGTCGGAAAATCCGGGCCTTTTATGTATTTGCCGATTTCCGAAACGGGAAGTTCGGGATCGTCTATCAAAGCGGAAACAGCGTCGCAGACTTCGCTTAAATTATGCGTGGGAACGTTTGTCGCCATACCTACCGCAATACCTTGCGAACCGTTAATTAAAAGCCCGGGAAGTTTCGTGGGAAGAATTACGGGCTCTTTTAGCGAGCCGTCGTAGTTGGGCATAAAGTCAACCGTGTTTTTGTCTAAATCGGCAAGCATTTCGTCCGCAATCGCGTCCATGCGGGCTTCGGTATAACGCATCGCCGCCGCAGAGTCGCCATCTATGCTGCCGAAATTTCCCTGACCGTCAACCAACGGATAGCGTAAAGACCATTCCTGCGCCATGCGAACCATGGATTCGTAGATCGCGCTGTCGCCGTGCGGATGGTATTTACCCATAACGTCACCGACGACCCTCGCGGATTTTTTATATGCGGTGCCGTGCTTCATACCCATTTCTTTCATGGTATAAAGTATGCGCCTGTGAATCGGCTTTAAGCCGTCGCGCACATCCGGAAGCGCTCTTCCCACGATTACGCTCATAGCGTAATCTATGTAAGATGTTCGCATTTCGTCTTCAATGTTGCGCGGCAAAATATTTGCCGGAAGCGCTTCTTCTTGTTCTTCTTTCTTCTTGATGTCTTTGTCTGCCATTTCCTTTTCCTTTATGTGAATTTATTTTATAAAATGGACCCCCGCAACTGCCGAAGGCAGAGTTTTGAAAAAACTCTTACGACCTTCGGGGATGACAAAAGAGAGGAATTAATACCTGCTTTTGTCAATTACTACACTAGTAGATTTTAGTAGAAAACTAGTAGAAAATATCAAAATCTACTGAAAATACAATAATTTCTAATTATTACTATTTTCCAATTTTCCCTTTAATTTATTACTAAGGGAATAAACAAATTGTTTAATCCTTTTGTTTTTTACCAAAAAGCCCTTTTTTACAAGAAAATCAAGATCTTTTCTTGTTGTTTCATAAGCGACATTTAAAGTATTTTTAAAATATTCTATATTTCTGATATTTTTGTCTTTGATAAACGTCTTCATTATGCTTCTTTGTCTGAAATTTAATTCTATATCCTGTTCTATCAAATCCGCAGTTTTTTTGTTTTCCGCTTTTTTGTTTTCTACGAATTCATCAAAACGTTTTATCGACTCAAGTATGACATCTAAATTAAAATTAATGAAATAAGTTAAATCATTATTGTCGTATTCGCTATAAAGATAGGCTCTCGCGTATTGAGCCGGCTTTTCTTTCAAAATGCGAGATATAACCAAATACTTAAAACTTTTATATCCGCTTTTTAAAATATGCCAATAAAACAATGCCCTTGCCGTACGGCCGTTTCCGTCAATAAAAGGATGCGCATACGCAAGCCAAAAATGTATAACTATAGCTTTTATGGCCGGATGAATAAAATCATCTTCGTCATTTTTATTCGCATAAGAACATAATTGTTCTATAAGCTTCTCGACGATTTCCGCTTTGGGAGGATCAAATAATAAAGTATTATCTCTTGAATCAACGATATGTACGCTATCTTTCCTGAATGTTCCGGCTTGTTCTTCATTTTCAAGAGTTTTCTCTGTAATAATTTTGTGAATATATTTTATTTTTTCCGGACTTAACGTATCGCCGCATTTCGTATCTATATATTCCATTGCCCTGTAATTATTTAAAATCATCTGTTCGTCTATACTTTTCGGTAAACTGTTTGTTCTAAGCATTTCTTTCGCAATTTCCCGGGTAACAGCCGCGCCTTCAAGCTGGCTTGAAGCAATGCCCTCTTCCATTAATGAGTTTACGGAATATTCGTTTGCTTCTTCTACTGTCAAACTATATTTAGAAAAATGCCTGTCAATTATGCTTAATTTTTTTTGTATTTCTGATGTTTCTAGAATTTTAAATTCTTGTCCGCCTATTTCTATTTGTTTTTTACTAATACTCAATTTTTGAAAATTAATCAATGACCAAAATTGTTCCGGAGTTATATTATCCGGAATCTGATAATATTTTACACTATCCCAGTAATCACAGTTATTAATCGCTTTTTTTATAGACTTATTTAATTCAGAATTTGAATCAATTAAAAACTGCATAATTGGCTCATGATTTATTTGCACTAATATAAGCTTCCAATCAAAATTTGGTTTTTCAGGTAATTTCATTTTATTTTACCAATAGTTTTATTATTAGTAATTAGTATATAATATCTGTTTTATTTTGTCAATTACTACACTAGTAGATTTTAGTAGAAAACTAGTAGTAAATATAAAAACTTATTGAAAATACAATTGTTTTGCTTTAAACTTTAACCGCAAATTTTGCTATTACTCGCCAATAATCTTTATTAAAACGCGTTTTCTGCGGTTGCCGTCAAATTCACCGTAAAAAATTTGTTCCCACGGGCCGAAATCAAGCTCGCCGCTTGTAATTGCCACAACAACTTCGCGTCCCATAATCTGCCTTTTCAGATGCGCGTCGCCGTTATCTTCACCCGTGCGGTTGTGTTGATATTGCGATATAGGCTCGTGAGGAGCAAGCTCCTCAAGCCAGCGTTTGTAATCGTTATGCAAACCGCTTTCATTGTCATTGATAAACACGCTTGCGGTAATATGCATCGCGTTTACTAAAACAAGCCCTTCTTTAATGCCGCTGTCAATAACCGCCTGCTCTACTTCTGCCGTAATATTTATAAAATCAACCCGTTTATTTACATTAAAAACCAATTCCTTGCGATATGTTTTCATCTTACGCTCCTAAATTGTTTTTATAAAAACCGTTCTATCGCGAGGACCGTCGAATTCACAGAAATAAATTCCCTGCCAAGTTCCCAAAACAAGCTTGCCGTTTTCAATTATTATTGTTTCGCTTGCGCCGACTAAACTCGACTTTATATGCGCGTCGGAATTGCCTTCCGTGTGCGCGTAAGTTTTGTCAGCAGGCGAAATATTTTTCAATCCTTGAATCATATCAGCGCAAACGTCAGAGTCCGCGTTTTCGTTTATCGTAATTGCCGCCGTGGTATGCGGACAAAAAACCACTGCCGCGCCGTCTTTAACGCCGCTTTGCTTAACGGCATTCTCCGCAAGCGAAGTAATATTTATAAATTCTTCACGACAAGACGTTTTAATTTTTAGAGTTTGCATTTATTCTTATTTTGTCGTTTCTTGCAGCCAATACGGCAAAACCGTTTTTAACCGTTTGGTTTATTTTGCATATCCAATGAGGTGAACCATTATAACCTCATAATTTTCATGCGGATGCAGTTTGTCTTTGAGCGCATCTTTGCCGGCTGCTTTGACTACGTTTGCAAGACCCGCGGAAGCGCAGTATAATCCCGCGTTTTGATAAAGCGAACCGACGTGCATTTGAGAAAACGGATCGGAAGCGTCCACAGCGTAAAGCAAGACAACGCCCGCGGGTGCATATCTTTTAGTTTCGTCTGAACTTAACATTTGCCGCAGACCGTTACTAGGCGCGTCGTAAAGCCAAACCCCGTCGGGCAATACGGCATAAACTTCAATTTTTTGGCTGTCTCTCCCGGTAGGAGCGGTACGTTTGCCGTCGGGACGGTTTATGCCCCAGGTCGCCCATAAAAGATTAGATAATTCTTGGGCGGGAAGAGTTTTTGAAGAAATATTTCTATCGGTTTTGCGTAAAGCTAAAGCCTGCATAAGCGGCTTGCCGCCTGTTTTATCCGGTGGGGGCAACTCTTTAAAAGCTTGGGCAAACGCAAGACCTGAAAAAGCAAAAAGCACCGACATACAAATAACCATCTTTGATAATTTCAACATAGTTAAACTCCTTTTGAAACGACTTGTATTAAACGCCAAGTTCTGCAGAGTGAGCTCTCATTGCAAGAATTGTTTTTTCTATCAGTGCGTTTAAGTCTATACCCAGCATTCGCGCGCCGTTTGAAATGATTTCTCTGTTACAGTTTGCGGCAAAAGCCGGTGTTTTGAACTTTTTTATAACGGATTTTGCTTCCAAATCGTTCACGCTTTTTGACGGACGCACCATAGTGCAGGCAAAAACCAAACCCGTAAGCTCGTCTATTGCGTATAAAACTTTCTCCATTTGCGATACGGGTTCCACGGAATTCGCAACTTTATACCCGTGGCTTAAAACCGCATGAATTATTTCGTCGGTAATTTCGGGAAAATTTTGTTTCTCGGACTCTAAAATTTCTTTTGCCTTTACGCAATGCTCGCCAGGGTAAAGTTCAAAATCTATATCGTGTACAAAACCTGCGCTTTTCCAAAATTCCGGGTTTGCTTCGCCCAATTCTTTTGCGAAATATTCCATAACAACGGCAACCGTTAAACTGTGCCTTAACAGAGTTTCGCCTTTAACATATTTTGACAACAGCAATTTGGCATTTTCGAATTTCATATTTAACTTTTTTCAAACCTAAATATCCAAATTTTTCACGTCCAGCGCATGGGTTTGGATAAATGCTCTTCTGGGCTCTACCTGGTCGCCCATAAGCGTTGTAAAAATTCTGTCGGTTTCTATGACATCTTCCAGTTTTACCTGTAAAAGTTTTCTGTTGGTTTTATCCATTGTGGTTTCCCAAAGCTGTTCGGGGTTCATTTCTCCCAAGCCTTTGTATCTTTGGATTGTCGCGCCTTTATTGCCAAGTTCTCTGATTGTGTCTATAAGTTCTATTGTCGAACGAAGCTCATGCGTGTCTCCGGACGCTTTTTTCTCCGCGTCCCAAAGCCTGTAAACCGGCTTTGTATGCGTTTCGCCGTAATGTTCCAAATGCATGCCTTCGGCTTCAAGCTGGTCGGAAAGTTTGTCTATTCTCGGAAGCTCCCATAAATCTTTATATTCCGGAATGATATCTTCCGGATTAAAAGTTTCAAGCACGTTCGCAAGCTCGCCGTTTTCGCTTGCGGCTTTCGCATCGGCTTCTTTTTGTTTTGCAATCAGCATTTCTTTAAACTCTTTCCATTCTTTGTCGGAATAAATGTATTTCGCTACTCCCTCTTGAATAATTCTGTAAAGCGGCAGTTTGCCGTCTTCCCTTTTAGACTTTTCGTCTCTCAATTTAAGATATTCTTTCCACGACACGCCTTTTTTGGATATTTTTTTGATAAGCGTATCAAGTTCGCTGATATTATTTACTATACGGCGTAAATTTTTATCGTCGACTTCTTTAAGTTCTTTGCCGTCTTTTATAAGAATCAGCTGCAAACCGTCAAGCGCCTGAGAAAATAAAAATTTGTCCAGCTCTTCCTCGCTTTCAAGATACATTTCTTTTTTGTTCTTTTTAACTTTATAAAGCGGAGGCTGGGCAATATAGATATATCCTTTATCTATCAATTGCGGCATGTGGCGGTAAAAAAACGTCAAAAGCAGCGTTCTGATATGCGCGCCGTCTACGTCGGCATCGGTCATAATTATTATTTTGTGGTAACGGGCTTTGTCTATGTTAAAATCCTGATCGTCTTTGCCTATTCCAGCGCCGATTGCGGTAATAAGCGTTTTTATTTCGTTATTGGCAAGCATTTTTGTAAGCCTTGCTCTTTCAACGTTTAAAATTTTTCCCCTGAGAGGCAAAATCGCCTGAAAAGTTCTGTCCCTGCCCTGTTTTGCAGAACCGCCCGCGGAATCTCCTTCGACTATGAAAAGTTCGGTTTTCTGGGGGTCTCTTTCGGAACAGTCAGCAAGTTTGCCCGGAAGGGAAGAACCGTCAAGGGCGCCTTTTCTTCTTGTCATTTCCCTTGCTTTTCTCGCTGCTTCTCTGGCTTCGGCAGCGTTAATGGCTTTTTCCAAAATTTGTTTTGCTATGCCGGGATTCTCTTCCAAAAACGTAGTCAGCGCTTCGCCTACTATGGACTGCGTTATACCTTCAACTTCGCCGTTTCCGAGTTTTGTTTTTGTCTGCCCTTCAAACTGGGGATTGGGCACTTTTGTAGATATAACAGCCGTCAAACCTTCGCGGACATCTTCGCCAGAAAGTTTCAAATCTTTGGTTTTAGAAATTTCGTTTTTCTTTATGTAATCGTTAATAGAACGCGTAAGCGCGGAACGGAAACCCGACAAATGAGTTCCGCCCTCAATGGTATTTATATTATTTACAAACGAGAAAATCTGCTCGTTGTAAGAATCGTTATACTGCATTGCCACTTCTACGGAAACATTCTCTTTTTCTTTGGAAAAATATATAGGGTCTTTGTTAATGACGGTTTTATTGGCGGTTAAATACTGCACGAAAGTCTTTATGCCGCCGTCGTAAGAAAATATATGTTCTTTGTCTTCTCTTTCGTCGGAAATTCTTATATGCGAACCCGCGTTTAAAAATGCAAGCTCTCTTAAACGGTTGACGAGCGTGTCAAAAGAATAGACCGTAGCCGTAAAAATTTCAGGGTCGGGGTGAAAGTGGATTTTTGTACCGCGTAAGTCTGTTTTTCCGCCTTCTTTGACCGGCCCTAGCGGTTTGCCTTTCGAAAGACTCAGTTTATAAATTTTTCCGTCGCGATAGACTTCGGCTTCAAAAAGATCGCTTAAAGCGTTTACGCACGACACACCCACGCCGTGAAGACCGCCTGAAACTTTGTAAGAATCTTTATCGAATTTTCCGCCCGCGTGAAGTTTTGTTAAAACTATTTCCAAAGAATCCATGCCTTTATATTTCGGGTCCGGATGCGGACCTACGGGAATTCCGCGCCCGTCGTCAAAAACGGTTATCGAATTGTCCGGATGAATCGTAACTTCTATATTTTTGCAATATCCCGCAAGAACTTCGTCTATAGAATTATCGACGACCTCATAAACCAAATGATGGAGTCCCAGCGCCCCGGTAGAACCGATATACATCGCCGGTCTTTTGCGGACAGCCTCAAGCCCTTCTAAAATTTGGATGTTTCCGGCGCCGTAATTGCCGGAGTCTTTCTTGATCTCTTCTGCCATTTGAAATGCTCCTTGCGGCAAAGCCGCTTATCATTAATTAAATTTCATTTACTTGAATTTATAGTTCTACATATTTTGTATTTTTAAAATTCTATCCCTGAACTATTTTCGTTTATATATCCTTTTTTGCAATGATATTTCTTTTGCCAATTTCTTAATGTGCCAACTTGGGTTATTGGCTTCAGATTCCCCATAAGACTTTTCAACCCAATCCTTGATAATTTTTACTAATTCTAATTCTTGCTTGCTCATACAATTATCCTATATTTCCCGCTCCCCAAAAATTGTAATAATTTTTTATCTCTCAAAAGTTGTAATTGTTGTCGAATCTTGTCTTTTATGTGGTTATTATCTGGGTGGAGTTTTTTCAAGCCGTTCTCAAACTTATACATATCTCCCAAATCAAAATTCAGTTTTTTTATTCTATTAACGCAATTTAAGATATCTAAAATCCATCCCCTATTTTTAATTTTTTCCGTTTTCAAAAAAGAAGTTCTTTTAATTTTTTCATTAATTTTACCATCCGCAATCTCTTGTGAATTCTCTATTATAAAAATTTTACCGTTCTCCGGAATTTGCGACAGAATAATATTGCTTCCAGTCCAACCAACACGACGAGCAGTCAAAGCAAGTGGTTTTCGTCTTTCAATAATATGTTCTGTAAAATAATATTTTGGTACAAAAACTAAATTACATATTTTTTTGTCCTGATATGTTAAGAAAAATAAATTTGGATTATTGTCAGATTTCAGCCGTTTTATTTTAGTGAAATATTCGCCATCTGCTATCTTCCTTGGATTAGCAGTAGAACTTTCTTTACTTTTTAATTCAAATTCTTCTTTACATTTGTCACAATAAAAATCTGCCAATTTATGATTATTTTCAAACTTTTTCAGAGTAATCTTGCAATTTGGACAATAGGCATTTCGCAAAAGCCACGTTTCAGATAAAATCCTAATTTTTTGAGAATTACTTTTATAATTATTTAAATCAATTTTTGGAAAATCCAAAATCATAATGTCTTCCAATAGTATTAAAAGCTTTTATTGTCTTCTTTATTATTTTACCGTAACTTTTATGTTTTTTATTTTCGCGTTACCGATATACTGGTTCAGCTTGTTAATTATTTCTTTTTTGCGGATTAAAATTTCGTTTATCGCGGCGTTGTACTGCGTTTGGGCAAATATTGTTCCGTCTTTATAGCCGCAGACTTCCACGCTGTCTATGCCGAGTTCTTTGTTCCACACTTTCATTATCGTAAAAAAATCTTCATCGAGCCCAAGCATTTTTTTTATGGGCTCTAAAATGTCCGCTACGGGCATAAGTTCGGATTTTCTTGCGGTTTTATAGGGTTTTCTTTTTTCTTCAGTGGAATAATTCATGGTTTTTAAAAGTGAAAAGTTTTGTACTTCAATGACTGCAACGACAACCCCTCACCCTGCCCTTCGTGCACCGGGGCGCTCACATCTCGCGCCCGCGGCAAACTCGTCCTCGTTATTCCTCGGACTGCCGCCCTCTCCCGCAAGGGGCGAGGGTATTTTATTTATTACTTTTTATATTTTATATGTCGTTTAAACTCTCATCGGCATTACTACGCAGAGATAGTTTTTATCTTTCTCAGGGGAAAGGGTCGCGGGATTCAGCGCGTTAGTAAACGAAAATACCGCAGACTCTTCGTCAATATTTTGAAGAACTTCTTTTATAAAATTAGGATTAAAATTTATTTCGGACGGTTCGCCTTTGTAGTCGATTTCTACTTCAACTTCTCCGGAACCAAGACCGGCCGTTGAAGCCGAAATTCTTAAAACATTGGAAGCGAAATAAAACTTTACTGCGGACGATCTGTCCGACGAAAGTTTGTCGCCGGTTAAAAGCGCCATTTGTTTTACTGCGGTTAAAGTGTCTTTTACGCTCAATTTTACCTGAGATTCCGTCTTTTTAGGTATTACCTGTTCATAATTGGGGAAAACGCCTTCTATAAGCGTTGATAAGAAAGTTATATCTCTAAATTCTATGGCGCACTGGTTGTCTGCAATGCCTACTTTTACGTCTTCCGCGGCATCATCCGAAGCGGAAATAAGCCTTAACATATCCGTAATGGCCTTTGTAGGCACTATAGCCTTGCCTTTTATCTTTTTATCAAGAGATTCGGACGTAACATAAGCAAGCCTTCTTCCGTCCGTTGCTACCATTCTCAAAACGCCTTCTTCGGCAATAAAATAAACACCGTTTAAAACATATCTTTGCGAATCTTTAGAAACCGCAAAAACGGTTTTTTTAAGCATAGATGAAAAAACGTCGGATTTTATAGTAAAGTTATTTTCTTTTGGGAATTCGGGTATAACGGGATATTCGGTTTTAGAGATTCCCATTAACGTAAATTTTGATTTTCCCGATTTTATGTTTATTTGGTTTGTTTCGTCGGCTCTTATTTCTATTTCCGCATCTTGCGAGAGTTCTTTTATTATGTCTGCAAACCTTTTGGCAGGTATAGTTATTCCGCCTTCTTCGACTATTTCGCCTTTAATATGGCATTTTACCGCTATTTCTAAATCAGTAGATGAAAGTTTTATTATATTTTTTTCAGTTTCAAATAAAAAGTTTGATAATACAGGAAGAGTACTTTTTGACGACGCTACTGGTGAAACTGTTTGAATCCCTCTCATTAATTCTTCTTTTCCACAAATTACTTTCATCTATTTCCTCCCTTTTTTAAAAAAAAGATTATTATTATTGTAGTTGAGTGTATATTGTTAGTAAGTGTTTTTGAATAAAAATTATTTATAAATATAAAGTTAAATTTTTAAAAAGTTAATAATAATAATAATGTTAATAAAACAACAAAGTTATCATCATTATTATTGAATAGAAATATTATACAAATTTTAGATGAATTATGCACGTAAAAAGACAAATTACAATTAATAATTAACAATTAACAAATTAACAGACAAAAGGCAAAGTAAATTGTTATTTAAAAATTGTTAATTGTCGTTTGATTCTCTGATTTTTTTGATAAGCTGGTTAAGTTTTGCGTTAAAATACGGGTCTGAATTCATTTTTTCTTTTATTTTATTGCAGGCGTGCATGACTGTGGTGTGGTCTCTTCCGCCGAAAGCTTCGCCTATATCGTTTGTCGAAAATTCATCGGTAAGCGTGCGCGAAAGATACATTGCGATTTGCCTCGGGAACGCCACGGCGTCGGTTCTGCGCTTGGAACGCATATCCCTTAAGTCTATATTAAAATCCTCGGCTACGACTTTTTGTATTTGTTCCATTGTTATGCGCGCGCTGTCATCGGAAGGTTTTACTATATCTTTTAATATTTTCTGGACGGAATCGACCGTCAAAGGCGTTCCCGTAAAAGCCGAAAAAGCCGCGATTCTTAAAAGGGAGCCTTCAAGTTCTCTTATGTTAGACTTGATATGCGTTGCGATATATAAAATAACGTCGTCCGGAACGTACAATTTTTCATCTTCCGCTTTTTTGCGAAGTATCGCTATTCTTGTTTCCAGATCCGGAGATTGAATGTCCGCGGTTACACCCCACTCAAAACGCGAAATGAGCCTTTCTTCGATTCTTTCAAGTTCTTTAGGCGGGCGGTCCGAAGACACTACTATTTGTTTTCCCGAAGTATGCAGCGCGTTAAACATATTGTGGAACTCTTCCTGAGAACTTTCCTTACCGCCTAAAAATTGTATATCGTCAATTAAAAGACAGTCGAGGCTTCTGTATTTGTTTTTAAAAGCGGGCATTTTGTCGAAACGCACGAAATCTATAAACTCTGAAGTGAATTTTTCGGTTGTCGTGTATAAAACCCTCAAAGATGGGTTGGACTGTTTTATATAATTTCCTATGGCGTGAAGCAAATGGGTTTTCCCGAGGCCCACTCCTCCGTAAATAAAAAGCGGATTAAACTGTTTGCCCGGACTTTTTGCCACGGCTTCCGCGCAAGCGTGGGCAAACCTGTTTGACGAGCCGACTACAAAACGGTCAAAAACATATTTAGGGTTTATCTGGTCTTTTTGGACGCTTTGCGTCTGCGGGACGTCCGCGGGCGCGGGCGTGCTTTCAACCTGCGCGATTATCGACGTTAAATCTGTTTGCGGTTTTAATTCAAGGTTTGTCTGCCGTCCTAAAACGTTAGTTAAAAACTGCTCTATATTTTTTTGATGATGGCTTTCTATCCATTGCGAAAAATAAATATTCGGCACCGCTATCGTAAAAATATTATTTTCCAAATTTAAAGGTTTTAAAGGAGCAATCCATAAATTATAAGTCTCCTGAGAAACGGATAAATTGATGTTATCCACAACTTTTTGCCACAGTTCGGTAATTGAAACATTCATATAGTCCCCAAGTTATCCACAACTGTGGATATAGTTATTAACAAGCTAAAATGTGATTGAAAAATGAAAGATTTTTAACAAATAAAATTGTATATTTTTTGGCGGAATTTGTCAAGAGGGTTCTTTAGTTTTGTTTATTCAAGTGCCGAGCGCATTCATTAGAAATTTTAAAACAATAGTGGATAACATATTTTAAGGGTACCGCTTAGAACAGTCCTAAATTGGTATTTAAAAATTGCTAATTCATAAAATGCGTCAATGCACTTTCCATAAACAAACCAGGGTATTTAAAAACAATGACAAAGGCGCAATTACCAGCCTGCTGCAAGCAAAACCGTATACTTAACAACAAAGGCATTAAAATATGATGGTTGACTTTTTCGGGAAATTTGTTAAAATAAAAAATAGTTAGATATTTTTCATATTCCAATAATGGTGCATTGGAATCAAAAATATCAATAATATAAAGAGGGGTATTTTATGAAAAAGCTAGCGTTGTTAATATGCGGTATATTTGTTTTCGCTCAACTTTCTTTTGCGCAAAGCACAGAAGCCCAGATGGATAAGGAAGTAGAACAGCAGGCAGACATAGCCGTAAAGGCAGACCTTGACGCCATGACTGCGGCTGACGCAAATACGCAGGCTGATGTAAAGAAAGATTCAGATAAGAAGAAAGGAAAAGAGAAGAAAGCTAAAAAAGAAAAAAAAGCTAAGAAAGATAAAAAATCAAAAAACACAGAAAAGCAGATGGACAAGGAAGTAGAAAAGCAGACAGATGAGGCCGTAAAGGCAGACTCTGACGCTACGGCTGCAACTGATCAGGAATAAAACGAAGATTCGGACAAAAAGAAAGTAAAAGATAAAAAATCTAAATAACAATAACTCTTAAAATTTCGCACCATTAAAACAGAAACGGCAATTTTAATAAATTTTGCCGTTTCTGTCTTTTTTAATAGACAATTCTTTTGCAATATTAATTTTATTTAAGAAGTCTCAAAGCATTTGTTAAATTTAAAAAGTCCGTTAAAGAAATTCTGTCAGGCCGGAGCATAGGGTCTATTTGGCAGGTATTTAATAAGCCGGACGCTTGGGTTTTGTCCAGTTTTGAAAAAGAACTTAGAGAATTCAGAATGGTTTTTCTGCGCTGGCTAAAAGCGTGTTTAATAAAATCGAAAAGTATTTTATCGGGTACGGTCGAATGCTTATTTGTCAGTTTTATAACGGACGAAACTACTTTCGGCGCAGGATTAAAACATTTTGGCGAAACGTCAAATAAGATTTTACAATCGGCGTAATATTGCGTGAAAATTGAAATGTAGCCATAGTCTTTGTCACCGGGTTTTGCGGCAAGCCTTTGAATAACTTCTTTTTGAAGCATAAGGACGCAAAGTGTCCAGTTATCAAGAGGAAGTATCTTTTGAATGATTGCAGTGCCGACATTGTAGGGGAGATTGGAAATAACTTTAAACGGCAAAGTTGAAAGTGAAAAGTGAGAAGTGGAAAGTTTCAAAAAATCTTCGGTTATAACCTCTGCATTATTAATGTTGTGGAAAGAAAAATAATATCTCTGCTGCTGTGCTAAAACAGAATCTATTTCTACGGCGGTTAAATGTTTAACCTGCGGCTGTATAAGTTTTGTTAAAACGCCTTTTCCCGGGCCGATTTCAAGGACATTGTCCTCATTAGTCAGATCGGCGGCTTTAACTATATTGTTCGCTATATTATTGTCTATAAGAAAATTCTGACCGTGTTTTTGTCTCATACTTACTTCCCTATGCAAAATGTCGAGAAAATTGTGTCGAGTATATCGTGCGGAGTAGTTATTCCTAAAATGTTTTCGTAGGCAGACAGGGCATTGCGGAGCTCAAACGCGGAAATTTCGTCTGCGTCTTGTAATGCGTATTGTTCTTTTGCTTTTTCCAAGGCCCCTTGCGCCTTTTTGAGTAAGTCAAAATGACGGGAAGTTATCATTAGATAATCGTTTGTTTCGGAAATGCCTGCTATTTTGGCGATGGCGTCCAAGAGTTCGGGGATGCCTGAACCGGTTTTTGATGAAACGTTTAACGACAGGGATGAAGCAGGAAGGATGAGTGAGGAGGTGTCGTTGCTGTTACTTCCTCCCTTCTCTCTTCTCCCTTCTCTTTGTTGTAATAAGTCTGATTTATTTAAGACTTCTATTATCGGAATACCAAGCTTTGATTGTTTTATGAAATCCGCGATTTCTTTGTCGTTTTTATCTAACGGCCGGGAGCCGTCTAATACCCAAATTATCAAATCGGCTTTTTGGGCGGCTTCTTTGGAACGTTCCTGCCCTAAAAGTTCTATGGAATTTTCAGAATGCGTTCTTATTCCCGCAGTATCTATTATTGTCAGCGGTATGCCGCGGCAGTCTATGATTTCTTCTATAGTGTCGGTTGTGGTGCCTGCGATTTCCGTGACAATAGCCCGGTTTTTTCCCAAGATTGAATTAAGAAGCGAAGATTTCCCCGCGTTAGGTTTTCCGATAATTGCAACCTTTAATCCTTTTTGCAGGCATTCGCTTGTTTTATAAGAATCCATTAATTTTTGATTTTGTTCTGTTAAATTGCCAAGGCGCAAGCCTTTTTCTTCTCGCGATAAAAACATTATGTCTTCTTCGGGATGATCCAGCGACACTTCCATAAAAGCAAGCAAATTAATAAGAGTATCTTTGATACCTTTGATTTTGTTTGAGAATTCGCCGCTGACATTATTTAATGCGGCTTTTGCCGCGGCCGCGGTTTTGCTTGAAATTAAAGCGCAGACAGCTTCGGCCTGAGCCAAATCTTTTTTGCCGTTTATAAAAGCTCTGTAAGTAAACTCGCCGGCTTCTGCCGGGCGCGCGCCGTTTTTATAAAGGAGATCCAAGATCTCTTTTATTATGACAGGATTTCCGTGGCAGGAAATTTCTGCTAAATCTTCGCCGGTATAAGTGTCGGGTGCTTTAAAAAAGGTACAAAGGACTTCGTCCTTTTTTTCAATTCCGTCAACAATATAGCCGTATTTTATTTGTTGATTTGCAGGAGATTTTGTTTTAAAAATTTTATCTATAATTTCGAAGCTTTGCTTCCCGGAGAGGCGGATAACCGCGATCGCGGATTTGCCTGCGGCGGTAGATAAAGCGGCAATGGTATCTTCGGTTGAATAGTTCATGATTTCATTTTACGTTTTGTTGTTTACGCGGATTGTTTCGCGGGTTTTACGCCTACTTTTCTTAACGCGCCTTCGCCTTCGGAAAAGGATTCTATTTTTGGGTTGTCTTTAAGATAAACGTGAATTATTTTTCTTTCTTTTGCGTTCATAGGCTCAAAACGGTAAATTTTTCCCGTACGGTTGACGTAATCTACGGCCTTATCCGCTAAAAGTTTTAATTTGTTAATTTGTTTTGCCCTGTAATTTTCGCAGTCGATATTTACTTTTACTTTAGAATGAAAATTCTCGTTTACAAGAATTTGGGATATATATTCCAAAGCGTCCAGAGTCTGCCCGTTTTTTCCGATGACAAGACTGCCGTTGTCCGCGAAAATCTGCGATTTTACGGTTTTATCTTCGTAAGATGAGTTTATGTTTTTAAGCCCCATTCCCATTCTATTCAAAATATCCGTCAAAACCGTTTCGGTTTTCACGCAAAGTTTTTTTATATCGTCTTCGCTTTCGCCGGAAGATATAAGATTCGAACATTTTGAAGAATCCGCCGAAATCAGGACTGTCGCTGGTTTTGAGCCCATGAGCCCGAACAAACCGGTTGACCCTTCGTCGAGAATTTTAATTTCAGCGTCTTTTCTTTCACAGCCCAGATGCAGAATTCCTTTGTTTATGGCTTCTTCTATGGTTTTTCCTTTAATTTCTATTTCAGGCACTTTAAACTCCAGTTTACAAATAACAATTTACAATTAATAATTATCAAATATATTATTGCGGCGGAGTTTATCCTCGAATGTTTTAGTCGGGGACCTCTCCAAAATTGTTAATTGTACTTTGTTAATTTTTAATTGTCGTTGTAGTTCTTTTCATAATATAGTATTGCAAAATCATCGAGCATACGCTGTTTGTAAGCCAATAGAGGACAAGCCCTGACGGGAAAGTCCAAAACATAAACGTAAAAATTACGGGCATCATATACATTAATCTTCTTTGCATAGGGTCTGAAGTTACCGCGGTCATTTTTTGCTGGAAGAACATTCCTATACCCATTATCAAAGGCAGCAGATTTAAATTTATCATTCCAAGATTCATAAACCGGTCGGGCGCGGACAAATCCGTTACCCACAGAATCCAGCCTTCATTTCTGAGCTCATACGAGTTCCTGAGCATTGAAAAGAACGCCCAAAAAATAGGCAGCTGCAAAAGCATGGGCAGACACCCGCCCAAAGGATTTACTTTTTGCGTTTTGTAAACGTTTAACATTTCCGCCTGCAATCTTTTCGGGTCGTTTTTAAATTTATCCTGTATTTCTTTTATCATAGGCTGTATGCGTTTCATAGCGGCGGCGGATTTAAGGCTTTTTAAGGTTAGAGGCAACACTATAATCTGAATTACCAGAGTAAGCATTATTATAGCCCAGCCGTAATTATTGGTAATTTTATGAAAATACGTTAAAATCGAAAGCGCCCATTTTCCTAAAAAGCCGAAAACGCTGAAATCTACGGATGCTTCGAGTCCCAAATTAAATGTTTTTAGATAAGTGTACCATTTAGGTCCTATATAAAAATCTGCGGAATACTCTTTTGATTCAACATCTTTGGGAGGATTTGCGGTTAAAGTTAGCGAGAAAGGATGTTTTTTGTCCTGGCGCGACGGTATAATCTGGTCAAAATCAATTGATCTTTCGGGTATAAACGCGACAAGAAAATATCTGTTGTCTATAGCCGCCCATCTGAAAAGGCTTGCGAGTTCAGACTCTTTTTTGAGTTTTTTCAGCTTTCCGGGTTTAGACGCGGTAAAAGCTATGACTCTTGTAACGGACGCATTTTCTTTCATTTCTTTTTCGTCAGTGCCAAGCCCCGGTCCCCAATCCAGCTGTATGCCCGGAAGCTGCGCGATATCTTTTGTTTTTGAAAGTTTTATGTTAAGGTTGTGCATATAGGAATTTTGCGACAGGGAGTAAGTTTTTATTATTTTCCAGCCTTGCGCGGAAACATGTTCAAAAACTATTTTTTCATTGGATTTTGAAACAATTTTGTAGTTTGAGCCGGGGAAATTTGCCATCATGGGAGCAGCTCCCGGTAAAACCAAATCCACCCAATTGCCGCTTTTTTCTTTAATAGACCAGTTGATTACGGACGCGCCCCTGTTTGAGAACAAAGCTCTGTATTTGTCAGTTTCGATTTCTATTGTTTCTTCGGAAATAAAGCTGCCGTCAGCTTCTTTTATTTGCACGGAGGATTCTTCCGGGGATTGCGTAACGGATTCTGCTTTGGATTGGTCCTGCTGTGTTTGGACTGCCTGATTTTGTCCGGTTTGGGTTTGATTAGGCTGCTGCGGAGGAAAAAAATAGTAATATCCAAACAACGTTATTGCTGAAAAAAGCACAAATAATACTGAATTTTTGTTCATTGAAAATCCCTTTTTAAAGACAAAGTGAAAATTTTAAAAGTGCAAAGTACAAATATTGTGTTTTCGCTTTGCGAAAACCTATAAATCTGTTTCGGCATTGCCGAAACTCATTAATTCCACTTTCAACTTTTCACTTTCCACTCTTTTTTATATTCCGGTACCGGGTCTATGCCGCCGTCGCAAAAAGGATGACAGCGTAAAATTCGTTTAAACGCGAAGAACGAACCTTTAAAAAAACCATGAATTTCTATAGCCTGATAAGCATAAACGGAACAACTCGGGGTAAATCTGCATCTCGGAGGAAAAGTTGAAGTTATTGCCTGATAACATCTTATCAAAAAAAGCGCGATGCTTTTCATAATTACAAAGTTCCCGTATTTTTCGTTTTGTCTTTATAAAGTCCCGCACTTTCAAGAAGCTCTAAAACTGTTTTTTTCAGAATATTATAATCCAGCGATGCGGTTTCGGGTTTGGAAATAAAAACCAAGTCCAAGCCGGGTTCCAGCAAATGCTTATGAGTTCTGAATATTTCCCGTAATCTTCTTTTTGTTCTGTTTCTTACGGCCGCGATCCCGACTTTACGGGAAGTTACAAGTCCTAATCTTCTTAAATAAAGCCCGTCATTTTTATATGCAAGAATTTTTATCTTTCTGTTTTCGAGCCTGCACCCGGATTTAAAAACTTTTTTAAAGTCTTTCTGTAAATGAAGTCTTTCGCGATAAGAAAAAGAAAACTGTTTCATTTTAGAAGATGAGAGGCTGAGAAGTTAAGATGTTGGGAGGAGCTGTGTCCGTTCAAGTCGTTGATGTTGCTCATCCTCTCAACCTCCCATCTTCCCAACGTCTGCCTTTTACGCGCTTATCGTTTTACGGCCTTTTCTTCTGCGGGCGTTCAACACTTTTCTGCCGCCGGGAGTCGCCATTCTTGCCATAAAACCGATTTTCTTTTTTCTTCTGTCTTTGTTTGGTTGAAACGTTCTTCTCATTGTTTTTGAATCCTTTTTTAAGCTAAGTTTTGAGGCTTTGCCCGAGGCAATGCCTCTTTGAATATTTACAAATACTTTGGTATTATATCTAAATTGCAGATTGACTGTCAAACAAGAAGGCAATTAGTAGTTAGTAGTGAATAATTAATGAAAAGGATTTTTATGAAAAAACTTTTGTGTGTATTCTTATTTACTGTATTTGCCGTAATGCCGCTTTTAGCGGAAACGAAACTGACTTTTGACGCTCTTGCGCGTGCGCGTTATGAGTACATGCTAAATGTTTTTGACGCGGGTTTGAGCGGCAAAGACGAAAAAAGTTATTTCAGGTTTAAGTTTCTCGCGGGGATTTCTGCAGATTTTGACGGATGGGCGTCGGCTTGTGCCAGAATTGGAACTGAAAGCCGCTCTTATGTGTATAATGGAGAAGGGAACGGAATAAACGGTAACGGGAGAATTGGCAATGCCCAATACAATATCAATGAATTTTTTATAGATAATTTGTATGTAAAAATCCCTTATATTCTTGACGTTGTAGAATTAAAAGCCGGAAGAATGGATTTACCCATAAGCGAATACGGCGAAGGCTTTTTGATAGCCGACGGAACTCCTTTGGACGGTTCAAGAACATGGTATTTTAATGCGGTTAAAGCCAAATTTCTTTTGGGAGAAAATAAGAAAAGCAGCGTAGAACTTATAGGAATATACAATCCGCGCGTTGATGACGTTTTGCCTGTTGCCAACGAAAACACGCCGCCTACGGCTTTAAACGATTCTAACGAAAGCGCTTTCATAGTTTACGGAAGAACCGGCGATAAAGACTCTTTATATTTTGAGCCTTATTATATGTATAAACATGAGGATGCTTCCCAGGCCGGCCGGCTGGAAAATGATGTTAACACATTCGGTTCTTATGTAAAGTACAAAATAAACGACGAAATCACTTTACGCGCCCAGGGGGCGATGCAGATAAATAATTGCGACAGCGAAATAAATACCGCTTTCGGCGGATATGTTTTTGCAGACATGCCGTTTGCGGGTATTATTAATCCGTTTTCAATAGGATATGCTTATCTTTCGGGCAATGATCCTAATACGTCGGGAACGCAGGGGTGGAATCCGTTATTTTCCCGTTATCCGTGGATGTCGGAAGCGGTATGTTATTTATTCAAATACGAGTCAGGCCTTGCGTATTGGACAAACATACAACTGTATAAAGCGGATTTAAATCTTTCAATCAGCAAAGAATTAAAAATCTTTTTATCCGGCGCTTTGCTTTACGCAAACGAAAGCGACTTTGGCGTTGCGGATATGTTCGGGGAAGGCAAAAACAGAGGAACTCTGGGCATAGCAAAAGTTTCATACGCTTTTTCAAAAAACGTCAACACATTTGCTTTGTGTGAATATTTTAAACCCGGCGACTTTTATTTCAGCGGTGCAAAAGACTCGATTTTTGTGAGACTGGAATTGGCTGCAAAGTTGTAATAGTATTTCTTGAAAATCCTCATCATTGTCACCCTGAGCGAAGCGAACGGGTCTGCCGTTAAAAGGCAGATGTTTCGGCTTCGGGACTATGTCCCTTCGCTCAACATGGCGGCTTAATATCCGGCAGGAGAGACAGCGTGAAAAAGGCATTGTTTTTATTTGCAGCAGTTTTTATTTTCGCAAGTTTTATATCTTGCGATAACAATATTTCTTATCCGGTGAACCGCGTTGAGATACAAAATGAGGCAGGGCAAAAATTAACCGGAATTGTAAATATTCCGGTCGCTTCAAATTATAAGCTAATAGCGGCATTTTTTAATTCTAAAAATGAACCTCTGCCGGTTTCGAATCCTGAAAATATTGTATGGACTATGAGCAACGGCCAAAATTCGTGGTTTGAGCCGACAAATACAGGTTATGAAGTTTTTTTCAATCCTCCGTTGTCCGCTGCCGGATATTCATATAATATGACCGTTTTTTACAACGGGATTTTTTATACGGCATATTTTGATTTGAAAGCAAGTTAAAAAAATTACAAAAATAAAAATAGAGTGGAGTTGAAATGAAAACAACGTTATTATTATCAGGCGATGAAGCAATAGCGCGCGGCGCGTACGAGGCGGGGCTAAAATCCGCGGCTGCTTATCCGGGAACGCCCTCAACGGAAATTCTGGAATATCTGGCTGCGTTTCCGGAAGTTGACGCGAAATGGTCTGTCAATGAAAAAACCGCTTACGAAGTTGCTTTAGGGGCTTCAATTGCCGGCGTGAGAAGCATGTATTCGTCAAAACATGTCGGGTTAAACGTGGCGATGGATCCTTTGATGACATCCGCTTATACGGGCGTTAACGGCGGTTTTGTGGTTGTGGTTGCCGACGACCCGCAAATGGCGTCGTCCCAAAACGAGCAGGATACAAGGCTTATCGCGAAGTTTTCAAAGCTTCCGATGCTTGAGCCTGCAAGCCCGAGAGAAGCGTATGAAATGGCAAAAATTGCTTTTGATATAAGCGAGAAATTTGACGCTCCGGTAATAATCCGCATTACTACGCGCGTAGCTCATACGAAAGAAGACGTGGAAATCGGCGAGAGAAACGAAGTTCCCGACAAACCGTTTGTTCCTAATGCCGCGAAATACGTTATGGTTCCGGGATTTGCTTATAAAAAACATATAGCGCTTGAAGCAAAACTTTTAGAGATGGCTCGTTATTCGGACGAAAGTCCGTTGAACTCTATTGAGATGAACGGCAAATCCATAGGTATTATTGCCGACGGCGTTTCTTATCTTTACGCAAAAGAAGCGTTTCCGAACGCTTCAATTTTAAAGATAGGCTTTGCCTATCCTTTCCCCGACGAAAAAATTAAAAAATTCGCGAAAGAGGTCAAAGACCTTTATGTAATAGAAGAACTTGAACCGTTCATTGAAGAGCATGTTAAACAGTTGGGCATACCCGTAAAAGCTAAAGATATTTCTTACAGAATAGGGGAATTGAATCCGACATTGGTAAAAGAAATAATCGAAAATAAGAAAAAGATTGAAAAACCTTCTACGGCAAGAAAACCCGTTTTGTGTCCGGGCTGTCCGCATCGCGCCGTATTTTACGCTTTAAAAAAGCTGAAAGCCATAGTTTCAGGCGATATAGGCTGCTACACATTAGGGGCGTTGAAGCCGTTGGAAACGCTGCACACGACCGTGTGTATGGGCGCGAGCGTCACAATGTTTGAAAGTATGTCAAAAATTTTGGGACATAACAAAGTCGTAGGTATTATCGGCGATTCGACTTTTGTACATTCGGGAATAGAAGGTTTAGTTGACGCGGCGTATAACGGAGCCAAAGGGCTTATCATAATTTTGGATAACGCGACCACGGCAATGACAGGCAGCCAGCCTAACCCGTCGACAGGCGTAAACGCCAAAGGCGAAAAAACCAAGAAACTGATACTCGAAGACATTTGCAAAGCGTCGGGCGCGGATATTGTTGAAACAATAGACGCTTTCGCGGATAATTTGCAGGATAAAATTAAAGAATTAATGAATAAAGACGCTTTGTCGGTTTTAATAGTAAGGTATCCGTGCAGAATAATTTATAAGCAAAAAGATCCGGTACCGGTTTTTGAAAGTTCGAATTGCAAGAAATGCGGAGCATGCCTTACGGTAGACTGCCCCGCGATTCATAAAGATGAAAACGGCAATATAGTTTTGGAAGAATATTTATGCGTCGGCTGCAACGTGTGCGTAAGCGCCTGCAAATTCGGAGCGTTGAAGCGGAAAGAATAAATAAAAAGGGATAAATATGCAATTAAATTATTCAAGTTTTCTAAGAAGGTATTTCGCGTTTTTGATAGATAGTATTGTTTTTTACTTGGCTTTAGTGTTGATAGCGTTGTCCGCAGTTTCTTTAATCCCGGGAAGTTTTATTAAAACGATAACGGAAATAATCTCGCCTTTCTCTTATTTTTCATTATCGACTTTTTCAAGTTTAACTTTATTTATAATTATCCAGACTCTGTCGGTTTTGGTTATATATTGGTTATATTTTGCGCTTTTTGAAAGTTCAAAATATCAGGCAACTCCGGGAAAGCTTCTTCTGGGAATTAAAATTGTAAATAAAGACGGCAACAGATTAAATTTTAACCAGGCTGTCGTCCGTTCCTTTATAAAAGCTTTAACCGTCGTTACGTTAAAAACCTTATTTGTTGTATGCCTGTTTACAAAAAACAAACAGAATCTTCACGATTTCGCGGGTAAAACTTACGTGATATATAAAAATTCTGAAAAAAATTCAGGCGATAGCGACAAAGTTATAAAAGTTTTTGTAATAATTATTTTGGCTATACAACTGATATATATTTCGGCCGGACTAATGCTGTTTAAAAAAATGGGTGTTTCCTGGAATGATATTATGGTTTTATCCTTCGACAAAAGCGGAGAAAATTTAGATTGGCAAAATATACAATTGCCCGACGCTAAGCTTTCTCTCATGTCTCCCGTAAATTTTACAAGAGACGATAAAGAAAAATATTGGATTGATAATATAGCAATATCGGAAGCGGTATGTTATGAATCAAATTTTTCGGTATTGTTTCAGATGGATATTCAATATGTAAATTTTCTTGTCGATATTACGCCTGAGGAAGTAATAAACTGGTTTATAGATAAAAATGCCTATAAGTATATGAACGCAAAACTGAAAATAACTGAAATTGAAGTTGACGGAATAAAAGCGCTGGAAGCGGTAGGCGAAAGATTTAATATTGTTCAATATCGCATTGTTGTAATTCCCGAGACAAAAAATTCGTTTTGGATTATCAACGACAGAACCTCTTCGAGATCAAGAAAAGACAGCGAACAAATAATTCAAAAAGTAATAGATTCGATAAAAATAAACAATAATGAGGTTGAAAAATGATTTATTCGGGTTTTTGGAAGAGATGCCTTGCTTTGATATTAGATTTGCTTATTATTTGCATACTTTTGACGATAGCCGGGTTATTGATACAGGCATTATTTTTTAAAGGACGCTTTTATAGCGGAGGAATGGTTTCTTCTCTTTATGTTTTCATATTTATAATAGTTTATTTTGCATTGTTTGAAATGTCTTTATTGCAGGCTACTCCGGGCAAACTTGTCGCGGGAATTAAAATCGCGGGTTTTGAAGGAGAAAAACTTTCGCTCGGCAAATCTTTTATACGTTCTTTTATAAAGACTATTATTATTATTCCGTTTTTTGCGTATATGTTTACTACTTTTTCATTAATTACAAAGTTATTGTCAATCAGTTTTTTAGGTATCGGCTTATCTATTTTATCCATTCTGTGGCCGGTTACTTTTTTAATGCTAGTATGCCTTTTTACAAAACATAAACAAAATCTTTACGATTTGGCCGCGAACAGCATTGTTATATATAAAGAAATTTACAATGAAACGCATTTTGATGCCGATGATACTGCTGCAGCAAAAGCTTTTGAAGAATTTAAGAATCAAAAAGCTGCTTTGCATCCCGCTTTAATGATTCTTGTGATTTTATTTTTGACAGCCCTTCCGGTAATACCTTTGGTAAGCCTGTTTGTAAACAAGCCTGCTCTTCAAGATATTCAAGACTTAAGAGACAAACTGCCGCCCATGCCGAAATATGAATGGAAACAGCATAATCTTAACGATATCGGTTTAACAATAACGGCTCCCGGAGATTTTAAATTTATACGCAAGGGCGTATATCACGCATATACAAATGCAGAGAGCGTAGAGGTATATTACGAAGTTTACGATGATGAAAAACTAAAAGAACAATATATTGATTCTGTTAAAAAACGGCTTATTGAGCGTATTTTACATTTGTACCGCAGACAATTGCGCAATATGAAAATAACAGAAAATAAAAAAGATATAGAGATATCAGGTTTAAAAGGAACAGAAACCGTTTTAAAAGCCGAACGGACGGGCGATTTCTACAATTTTGACGCGAGCTTTGTCGTTATTAATAAAAATGAACGGGAAATTTATTTAATTTACGCAATATCCCGCGAAAACAGCTTAGGTAGGAATATAGTTGATAAAATAATTTCGTCCGTGGAAATAACGGAAATAACAAATCAAAATAATGAACAATATAACAAGGAAGTCGAGAAAATCGCAAAAGAAATAACTCCCGGGCGGGAAGGCGAGTTTATAGATAAGGCCAATAATTTGTCCAGGTCCGGAAATGATAAGGAAGCGTTGAAATATTATGACGCCGTTGTTAAGGTAAACCCAAACAATTCAAGAGTATATTACAACAGATCTGCTGCAAAAATCGGGCTTAAGGATTATAGGGGAGCGGTTGAGGATGCCTCGGCTTCTATAAAAATCAGTCCTACAAGTTATGCTTATCAGAACAGAATTACCGCAAACCAAAGGCTTGAAGAATGGCAAAACGCTTTAGACGATATTAATATTTATATAAATAACAATTGGCCTAATAAAGAAGATTTTTACTATCAAAAAGGCCGTTGTCTTATGAAGCTTGGCCATTACGAAGAAGCCGTTAAGCTATTTGACGAATATGAACAGGCAGTTTCGCAGAGATATAAGAAGGACCTTTATAGAAACCGCGCATATTGCTATGACCGGCTAGGAGATACTAAAAAAGCTGACATTGATTATGGGAAAGCGAAAATGGAAAAAGAATAAAAAGGAAAAGAAAAATGGAAAACAAGACCACTAATATTTTGTTTTGCGGAACGGGCGGTCAGGGAGTTTTGACGGCGTCGGAAATAGCGGCTCTTGCCGCGATGTATGACGGGCATCATACGAAAAAATCCGAAGTTCACGGAATGGCGCAGCGGGGAGGTTCTGTTGAATCCCACGTTCGTTTCGGCGGTAAAATTGCTTCTCCGTTAATAGAAGCAGGACAAGCGGATTTTTTAGTGCCGTTTTATAAAGACGAACATGACAGGCTTATTTCGTATCTTTCCAAAGACGGAAAAGATTTAATTGCGGATTTGGAAGCGGCTCATTCTGCTTGCGAAAATAAAAAGTTTGTAAATACTTATATGCTAGGCAGACTTTCAAAATATTTGAATTTATCAAAAGAAAGCTGGCTTAAAGCTTTGGAAGTCGGCTTTAAGGGACGTTTTGTAGAAGAAAACCGAAAAGTTTTCTTAGAAGCTGCAGAGCGCGATTGAAGAAAGGGGCGTCTGATGAAAAAGATGGTTTTGTTTTTTATTATTTTGGAGATTTTGCTTATTGGTTTGTTGGTTTTGCTTTTGTATTCTCAGGTAACAAAGCATTTTTTCAACATTGTGTTGAATAAAACGGAAACAACGCAAAGTGCTTCAGAAGGTTCGTTTTTAAAAACCATTAAGAATTATTTTGAGGAAATACAACAAAACAGAAATACGCGGAAAAAAGCCTCCGCGAAAATAAATTATCAACGCGTGGAGAGAGAATTGCAGCAATTTATCTTGAAGCTCAAAGAGATACTGCCTTACCATGCGTATAAGAAGCTTCTTGATGAGACGGACAATTTTCGCGATAAAGATAAAATGTATTCTTATCTGATAGAACTTTCCCGCGAGCACAATGTGGATTTAAGCATAAACTTTCCCGAATTAAACAAACTCCTTAAACAAATTGAATCTGAGCAAAATCCGGCTGAGATAGACGAACGATATAACAAAGAAGTTGAGGAAATGTCAAAAGAAATAACGCCGGGCAGAGAAGACGAGTTTATTGAAAAAGCGCTTGTGGAAATGCGCGCGAGAAATTACAGGGAAGCGCTAAAAATATATGACGCGGTAGTTAAAGCAAATCCCGATAACAAAAGAGTATGGATGAACAGAGGTACGGCTAAAAGCGGACTAAAAGATTATGACGGAGCAATAGCCGATACTACGCGCTCGATAGAAATAAATCCTACAAGATATACCGCGTATTCAAACAGAGCAATGTATTATAATGAGCGAGCGCTTAATAAACACCGTCAGGAAGATTTTTACAAAGCGCTAGACGATATAAATACATATATAGAAGCCGGCAGGTTTAACGAAAAAGACAGAAACACGGAAGTGGAAACGTATATTTTAAAAGGAGAAGTTCTTGCGCGTCTTGGACAATATAACGAAGCAATTAAAACGCTGAAATATATAGAGCCTAAATATATAAATGAAGGGCAAAAAAATGAAGAATTTTATTCATGGATCGGCTGGTCATATCAAATGTCAGGGGATGACGAAAAAGCAAAAGAATATTATGTAAAATCAGGCTCTAAATATGCGAAAGAAAGATTAAACAATCTGGAAAATAGAAAAACGCCGGATAAAAACAATAAAATGTTCTCCGATTGCGCTGAAAATTTAGGCGAAAATTTTAAACAATCCGGCGAATATAAAGAACGCGCGTCGATTGCCGAGCAATTAAAAAAATCTTCCAATTATTTTGAGGAAGTGCAGGGATATCTTGTTCAGTCTTGGGCTGACGCTGCGGCCGGAGACTATCAAAAGGTTATAAAAGAAACGACCGAAGGGTTAAAAATTCTTGAAAGAAATAAAAATTCTGCCGTAAAAAGCAAAGGCTGGGCTGATATTAACGGGCGAAGGGAAGGCGTTGTCCGCAGCCGCGAACAGGCTGCAATGTATTTTTATTCAAGACGGGGAAACGCGAACGTTAATTTGGGAAATTCCGAGGCAGCAGCGGAAGATTTTAAAAAAATCCAAGAATTAAAAGCGCGCCGTAACGCGCGGTAATCAAACAGGCCGGAAAATTCTAATGAAAAAGATTTTATTAATTATATTGGCGATAGAACTTGTCGCGGTTTTTGTTTTTTATCATATATATTACGGAACTTTTTCGGACAATAGAACTTTCCTTCGCGCGTCCGCTAATGGGTACGGCAATACTTTTGCTCATGCGCCCGCTGACAGATATAACGATTTCTCAAAAGAAAATGAAATAGACGCAAGCGTTAATGTTACGCAAAACATTACCGAATTTAAGGTTAACGCTCCGCTTAATTTTGACCGTAAAACCAAAGCCGAGATTTACGAAATAAGAAAAAAGTTTGTTGAAAAAAGTCTTTTTAAAAATCCCGAATATAAACCGAGTGAAACCGTTTTTGGTCAAATTGTTGACGGCGAGCCTTGGATACCCCTTAAAGAAATATATTATGAAAAGAGCGAGCCGAGACAGAGCGGGCTTTCCGAAGAAAGCAGATTTATAAATAATCCGTCGGCTCTTGTTATGCTGGATGTTCCTTTTTCCGGAGTGACTTACGGAAGGCATTGGGGCGAGGATATGTACTTATTGCCCGAATCTGTTGTTTATTATAAAAAAGAAAATACCATAAAAGTGACGTATTCGCTGAAAAGGTTTTTTAACGAAATTCACCCGGGTAATAAAGATAAGTTTTTGTATTTTCTCGACGGCTTAAATGCCCGCGATTTCGGTTATCCGTGGGTGTTTGTTTATGAAAGCGGAGGGGTTACGTTTAAACATGACAATATAAAATCCGCGCCGGAGAAGTTTCGCAAATTCATACATCTTGGAATGTCCACGGGAATTCCAAGAAATAACGGTTCGCCGAGCCACAAAGAGCTTGATTTTAGAATCGATAAACTGCCTTCCCGCATATATATGAAACTTTGGCGGGAAAAGCCGTCTTCTCCTGCGGAAAAAGCTGATATTAATGTGGATTTGACGTTTTTGTAGAAGGATTACAATGAAAAAAAGTGTTTTGTTTGTTATTATTTTGGGGACTTTACTTAGTGCTTTGTTTATTTGGCTTGTGCATTCTCGGGTAAAAAAACGTTTTCCCGACATGACATTGGATAAAACTGAAACGACGCAAAATATTTCGAGCGATTCGTTTTTGAAAAACATTAAGAATTATTGGACTGAAATACAGGAAAATAAAGCAAGCATTGAGAAACGCAAGAAAGAGTGGCGTGAAGAAGCGCAAGAAATGGAAAGCGAACTGGATAGCATAGAGCTTTACGGTACAGCTTATTATTCACCTGTACGCGGCACACAAAATAGAGTAATAAGAAAGGTTAGAATAAATTTAAGCGGTTTGAGCAGAACATTGAACAGAGATAGATTTTATTCTTACCTTACAGATGTTATCCGTGAGCATAACTTGGAGTTAAACAGTTATCCAAAAATAAGCAAATTCATTGATCGATATGAAGGTAATCAAAATCTGAACAACAAAGAAGTTGATGAAACGGCAAAAGAAATTTTATAACCGGAGCATATTATGATTTTTAATGAGAAGTTTGAAACGATGAAGCTGGAAGATTTAAAAAATTTGCAGTCGGAGCGTTTGCGCTCGCTTGCGGATTATGTTTATAAAAATTCGCCTGTTTATAAAAAGAGAATAGACGAAGGAGGCTTCCCCCTTTCGGAAATAAAGACCATAGACGATATTGTAAAACTTCCGTTTACCACTAAAGACGATATGAGGGATTATTATCCGTTCGGCCTTTTTTCCATGCCTGTTGAAAAAATAGCCGAAATTCACGTTTCAAGCGGAACTACGGGAAATCCGGTGGTTTCCGGTTATTCCAAAGAAGACATTGATCTTTGGGGCGAAGCGGCCGCGCGTTCTATCGCGTGCGCGGGCGGCAAGCCCGGAGATATTATACAAATAGCTTACGGCTACGGGCTTTTTACGGGCGGGCTTGGCCTTCATTACGGGTCTTTGAAAATAGGCGCGGCAATTATGCCGATGTCGTCGGGTCAGACAAAGAGACAGATAAAGCTTATGAACGATTTCAAGCCTAAAATTTTAGCCTGCACGCCTAGTTTTGCTTTATATATGGGCGAAGAAGCGCGCGCTATGGGGTTTAAGCCGGAAGATATTTCCTGGAAAATAGGAATATTCGGAGCCGAGCCTTGGACAATCGCGCTTCGCGACGAAATAGACAAATCTTTGGGTATGCTTGCAACGGACATTTACGGACTTTCCGAAATTACAGGTCCCGGAGTAGCGCAAGAGTGTCATTTGAGAAACGGTCTGCATATATGGTCTGACATTTTTTATCCGGAAGTAATCGATCCTGTGACGAATAAACCCGTTAAAGACGGGGAAGTCGGGGAGCTTGTTATAACCACGCTTACAAGAACCGGAATGCCGTTGTTAAGATACCGCACAAGAGACCTTGTTTCTATTAATAACGGGCTTTGCCCGTGCGGAAGGACTGCGCCGCGTATTTCCAAAATTAAAGGCAGGACAGACGATATGATAATAGTGCGCGGAATAAACGTTTTCCCCACGCAAATAGAATATGCGCTTTTGCAGGTTGAAGAATCTCTGCCGAATTATCAGATTGTTGTCGACAGAGTTACTAACGGTTTGGATACTATAGAAGTTCAGGTAGAGATTGATGAGAAATTTTTCTCGGACGATATAGATAAACTTGAAGCGGTAAAAAATAAAATCAAAAAGAGCATAGAGAATACGATTCTTGTCGGAGTAAACGTAAAACTTGTCGAGCCGAAAACCATAACAAGAAGCGAAGGAAAAGCTAAAAGAGTCATTGATAACAGGAAGATATAACGTAGCGGTAAAAGGAGAAAAAATGTCATTAATTGAAAAGATTAAATCGTTATTTTGCTGTTCGGATAAGTGCGGCTGCGGATGTAAAAAGAAGAAGAATTTGAAAGAAAGCGAGATAATTTCAGGAACTGACTTAGAGGGCGACAGCAGCGTGCAGAAATTCGAAGACGACGGAGCGGAAATTAAAGGCGCGGACGCGGTTGCGGAAGAAGTTATAGAAAGGCCGATAAAAGACGGCGATTAGTAAAAGGATAATATGGATATTTTAGCGCGGGATAAGCAGGAAAAAGAAGAAGTTTTAAAATCCGAAAAATATATGCGGGTTAAAGCCCGCGCTTCACAGCTGCTTGACAGAGATATAACATTGCGTTTAATAGGTCCCGAAAACATGACAATGTACGGTAATTATAATGCGAGAACATTGCAATACCGGTCGGAAAAAGATATTAAAATTTTGGTTCCTTATAACGCTAAAACTTTGGATTTGCCGGAAGATTCTTTGCTTGCTTTTGTTTTGTCAGAGTACTTTTATCTTTACAAGGAAGAACCTTTTTTTCTTGCCGATCAGCATTCTGTTGAGCTTACCGGTAATGCGGGCGCTTTAATAAAGGCGTTAAAATCTTTTCAGGATAACTCAGACGGGCTTCATAGTGATACGGAGAGTGTATTACAACTATTAAAATCTTCGCGCAGCATTTCGTTAGACGGAGAAAAAGAATTTTTACAAGACAGAATTAATGAATTAATGAAACTTGGCTATGCTCCGCCGGAGCCGGAATCTGAAAATAACTTAGAAACTGAATTTAACGAAGAGTATTCTGAAAAGCCGGTTTATGATATTTTACCAAAACCAAAGCCAAAAATAGAAAAACCTCCGGTTTATGACATGCTTAAAGAAAGAAACAAATATGGTCTTGACCTAGGCTCTTCGAAAATGTCAGGAGATATTGTTTTTACGAAGCCCGTTATCAATTCAAGTTCTGCTCCGGTTTCTTTGTACGTTATTTTAATAATAGCAGCCGCTGCTTTGCTTTTTTGGGGAGTTAATAAAAACGTTTTTAATTTAAGCGAGCATAATATAGAGGCTGAGAATTCTATAAATGAATCTGAAGAAGCCGTAGTTAAAAATAGTGTAATTTCTACGCTTAAAAAGAGTCTGTTTTTAGGTAAATCAGATAAAAAAACCGATAAAATTGAAAAATTAGACGATGAGACGCAGCAAAATAATGAAACGGGAGAAATAGAATGAAAATTACGCAAGTGTCGGTGTTTATAGAAAATACCAAGGGGCGTCTTTTTAATTTGTGCGAGTTGCTGGGGAGAAATAATATAGATATTAAGGCTCTTACTCTTGCCGAGAGCCCTGATTTCGGAATAGTGAGATTTATTGTTGAGGATTCAGACAAGACTTTGGATATTGTCCGCAAAAACGGCTATATTGCTTCAATTGCGCATATTGTTGCCGTTGAAGTAAGCGACACGCCCGGCGGCCTTGCCGCGGTTTTAAAAGTTCTTTCCGATAATGATATAGACATAAAATATATGTACGGTTTCGTTGAAAAAGCGTCCGATAAGGCTTTGATGGTTTTTAAATTCGCCGATATAGATAAAGCCATAGGCATTTTACAAAATAATAAAGTCCCCATAGTTTCAAAAGAGACGATTTTCAAAGGCAATTAACAATTAGGAATAAATAATCACAAACCTCTGCCCCGCAGTAAGCCTGCGGGGCAGAGGTTTTTATAAAAGGCAAGTTAAAAAAGCGATGACGTATTACGATTCGCTTTTTTTATTTTTTAAATATTTATTAAGCACTTTCATTATGTCTTTAATGTCTATAGGTTTTGAAATATGGGCGTCCATTCCGCTTTGCAGGGCTTTGTCTATATCTTCCTGATAGGCATTTGCCGTCATTGCCACTATAGGCACGGTTTTTGCGTCTTTGCGGTTAAGCGCCCGTATTTGCTTTGTTGCTTCGTGGCCGTCCAGTGTCGGCATTTGCACGTCCATAAAAATTAAATCATAATAATCTTCAGGCGAGTCTTCAAACTTTTTTAAGGCGATTGCGCCGTCGTCAGCTTCTTCAGTTTTAACGTTTGTGGCGGAAAGGAATTCATTTAAAATTAGCCTGTTAATCACGATATCTTCAACTATGAGTATTCTCTTGCCGGATAAATCCATGTTACCGGGCTGATTATTATCCGCGTATTCGTCCTGCCGGACTTCAGTGTCTTTTATAAAATCAATAACAAAATTGAATTGCGAACCTTTGCCGGGAGCGCTCTCCACCGTAATGACGCTGCCCATCATTTGGATAAGATTTTGGCTTATGGCCAAGCCTAAGCCCGTGCCGCCGAAGCGCGACGATATTGTGCTGTCTGTTTGCTCAAAGACTGTAAATAATTTGGATACCTGTTCGCGGCCCATGCCTATGCCGTTGTCTTTGACCATAAAGTTAATTTTTATTGATTTTTCGGTTTCTTCCGCAATATTTAAAATGTATGATACTTCGCCGCCTACATCCGTAAATTTTATGGCATTTCCCAAAAGATTTACTAAAACCTGATTAAGTCTTAATTTATCGCCGATTACGTTGACTTTTGAAAACGTATCGGCGTTGGTTATAAGCTTAATATTTTTTTCCAGGCATCTTTGCTTTATAATAGTTGAAATTTCCGAAAAAGCCGCTGCAATGTTAAAAGGCGATATAAGTATTTCAAGCCTGCCGGCTTCTATTTTTGACATGTCAAGTATCTTGTTAAGCAGTCCCAGAAGGTGATGCGAAGCTAAAAGAGACTCGTTTATTGAATTGACGGCCTTTTCTTTATTGTCAATGTTATTTTTTGCTATGTTTGACATGCCTATAATCGCGTTTAGCGGAGTGCGTATTTCATGGCTCATCCTTGCCAAAAATTCGCCCTTTGCTTTTGTGGCGACCATAGCGGCTTCTTCGGTGGCTTTGCGTTCGGTTATGTCGCGGGCTATGCCGACGATGCCTACCGGTTTGCCGTTGAGTATCAGCGGAGCCCGTATAATTTCAAATAATTTTTTCTTGCCGTTCGGGAATACCAGACTTTCCTCGCTTGTTGCTATTTTTCCCGAAGTCATAACACGTTTGTCGGTTTCTATAAAAACCTTGGCCCTTTCTTTATTTTGCTTAAAAACTTCCTGAGCGGTTTTGCCTATCAGCTCGCTTTCTTTTATTCCAGATAATTCTTCAAAACTGGAATTACAGCCGGTATATATGCCGTTGATGTTTTTATAAAAAACCATATCGGGGATAGAGCCTAATATTGAAGAAAGCAGCGAAGTTTTCATTTCCAGCTGAGCTGTTCTCGCGCGCACGGTCAACGCCAGGTTTTTGCTTAATTTTATGTTTTTTATCAGCAAAATATAAATTATAACCAGTACCGAAGACACGATACAAAATATTATGAGAAGATAGCGTCGCTGGCTTTTCAGTATTTTTGAGGAATAGTCGAATACTTTGCTTTTCCATCGCTTTGAAATAGATTCATAATTGGTGTGAGGAAGCGATTTGTCTATAATAGAGCGCAGCAAGACTTGCTCTATGTTAAATCCGAAACGCGAGTTTATCCTGTAATCAAAAAGAAAATTTATTTTAAAAGAAGAATCTTCGTAATAATTTGACTGGCTTAACAGCGCATTTTCGGTTGCCATAAGAAAATCGATTTCGTTTTGTTCCAGCGCCGTAAAACCGTCTCTGTACGTGTCAAATTCGGTAAAGTCCGTTTTCGGGAACCATTGTTTAAGCGTCATTGCTTCAAGGGAATCTTTAACAGTGCCCGTGTTTGAATAGGGAATTTCGTTGACTGAAATATCAGGCTGTTTAATTTTTGAAAGAAGCGCGAGGTAGTCATAAGAATAAATTATTTTTGAAAATAAAAATCTGTCTTTTCGGTCGTCTAAATAAACAAGCTCGGACACCATATCGGCCTGTCCGGACTCCAGCATGCTCAGAACTTGGCTCCATGTAGCGGTTCTTCCCGTTACGGATTCAAACTGCAGTCCCGTAAGCTCGGTTATTTCTTTTAAAATATCAATAGCAATGCCCTGAAATTCATTGTCGTTGTTATTGAAAAAACAAACCGGATAATTATTTGTTTCCAGAGCAATTTTTATTTTTCTGCCTTTCGCTGACAGCGAATTTATAAAATCGCGTTCTTCCTTTGAGAAACGTTTGTTAATAGCATTTTTTCTGTAAGCCGCGTACCCTATATTGTAAAGCTTGCTAAGATACGGACCGCCGCCGTTTTTTAAAAATTTTTCCATTACGGTAATAATCGGATGCAATTCTGTATCGGCTGTGGTAAGCGAAACGGGCGAAAGTATAAGAGGAAAGTAATCCAACGCTTTTATAAAATCATATTGTTCAAACTCGGACTCGGCGCTTGATTCTTCAAAAAACTCGTCGCCTTTGCCGGTTTTTAAATACTCCGCGGCTTGCGTGTAAGAGTCCACGTAAATTGTGTCAAACGGAAACGGCGATATTTTTTTAACATCTTGCTCCGTAGTCGTATCCCGGAAAAACATATATCTCGGCTTGCGCGACAATGCCAATGTGTTTGGATCTTCGGCTTGCCTGTTCATAAAAATTTTAACGGACCTTACGGCAATGTTGTCTCTTGTCATGGAATATCTTTCAGCGCGCTCGGGGGTATATGTCAATTCGCCGGTAAACGAAACTTTTTTGGAGTTCAGATCCTCAATCAGCTTGTCCCAGTCGTCATAAAACTTAAGCTTAATGTTTATTCCGAATATGGACGATAAAAAATCAACAAAATATTTTGCAAACCCGCCGTACGTGCCGTCCGGCTTAATAAAAGCTTCCGTACTTTCCATGGCGGCAAAAAGATAGGCTTTGTCTTTTGCCTGGAGTCGTTTTATCGCGTCTATTTCTTCTTGGGTTACGTTCGGTATTTCTGTAAATGACGTAGGAAAGAGTATGTCTTGTTTGGAGTATGCGGCAGAACCTAAAAATATTATCAGCGCCGATAATATAAAAACGTAAAAAAAGCGTCTCATTGGATAATTATATATAAAAAAAAGTATTTTACAAATAAGTTTTTTAGTTGCGTTTGTAAATATTTATATATATTATATGATGTATAAAAAATCATAAAAAATGAAACGGGCGATATTTCTGCCGGAGATAAATTGAGAAAACCAAAGGCGGCAAACGGAGTTCGGCAGTTTTAACGATAATTAACAATTAAGGATAAATGGATTGAAAAAGTTTATTGCTGTTATTATTTTATTGCTGGTTTTAATATTGTTTTTGATTTTCTTGGTTTATAAGATGGTAACCGAAAACGGGATTATCGATGTTTTGAGAAATGAAATTGTTTCTCAAATAACGCCGGAACTGGAAGGCGAGTTTATAGATAAGGCCAATAATTTGACAAGAGCGGGAAATTACCGGGAGGCGCTGAAATATTATGACGCCGTGATTAAAACGAATCCGCGAAACGCAAGGGCATATTATAACAGATCGGCGGTAAAAATCAGAATTCGCGATTATAAAGGAGCGGTTGAAGACGCCTCGGCTTCTATAGAAATCAGCCCTTCTTTTTACGCTTATCAGAACAAAATTGCCGCAAATCAAAGGCTTAAAGAATGGCAAAGCGCGTTAGATGATATTAATGTTTATATAAGCAATAATTGGCCTAATAAAGAAAAGTTTTACTATCAAAAAGGCCGTTGTCTTATGAAGCTTAAAAGTTATAATGAAGCCGTTAAAGTGTTTGACGAATATGAGCAGGCGGTTCCTCAGAGATATAAGGCGTCTCTTTATAAAAACCGCGCGTATTGTTATGGGATGTTAGGCGATATTGAAAAATCTAAAACCGATTATGCGAAAGCAAAAAACTTAGGTTCCAAAAAAGCCGAAGATATATTGGAAAATTAAATGAAAATCAAAAAACTTAAAGCCGTATTGTTTGATATGGACGGAATAATAGTCGACACTATGCCGTATCATTTTATTTCGTGGTTTGAAGTATTGAAACGTTACGGCGTGAGAGTTACCCCTATGACGATTTTTGAAATGGAAGGCGCAAAATGGGGCGCGGTAATAGAACTTGCTTGTAAGCAGTCGGGCAAAAAACCGGCCGCGGGCGTTGCCGATAAAATCCGTTTCGAGAGAGAGAAAATTTTTAAAAAATATTTTAACAGGTATGTTTTTGACGGTATACCGAAACTCTTAAAGTTATTGAAAAAACAAGGCGTTTTAATAGGTATTGTCAGCGGTTCGTCTTTAAAAGAAGCTAAAAGATTTCTGCCTAAAAGTTTATACGGTTTATTTGATGTTATTGTAACAGGCGATATGATAAAACGTTCAAAACCTTATCCTGATCCGTATCTTACCGCGTCAAAAAAACTGGGTGTTATGCCAAAAGAATGTCTGGTTATAGAAAACGCCCCTTATGGCATAAAGTCGGCCAAAGCCGCGAATATGAAGTGTATTGCCGTGGCGACCACTCTTCCTAAAGATAAACTGTTACGGGCAGACCGCATTTTTAACACGCATAAAGAATTATACGAATACTTTGAAGGTTAGACGCATAGCGACTGCAAAAGACTAAAAAAATAATTTTGCGAGGAGTAAAAATGAAGAAAATTTTGGAATTAATCCTTTTGCTTATCGTTTGTTTTTCTTTATTTGTAACAACGGGATACGCCAAAGAAACGGATGAACAAAAAGCAAGAAGTATTTTTGAAAAAGCCGTCTCGATTCCGCAGCAAGCTTTTCCCGACGCTAAAACGCTTTACGTGAAAAGCGTTCAAACTATTGAATTGTCCGATAATTTTAAAGCTTTAGACAGAACGGATATATTAGAGGCATTTTCCGGAAATAGAATAGAGCAGGAATATTGGAGAGCCGGAAACAGGTTTAGACTATCGACATACAATAAGAATCCTTTCGCGAATATAAAAATGCATTTTATCTTTGACGGTAAAGTTCTTACGGTTTTATCAAATATGACTCCGAAAGAGCAGGTTGAGCTTACAGATGAAGAAGCGAGAACTTTTGCGCTGGCCGAAATGTCCAAAAACTCCGTTAATGCTTTTAAAAAGATTTTTGACGAAATGGTCAGATTTGAATTTCTAGGAACAAAAAAAATCGGCAGTTATAATTGTTATGTCGTGCAAACGGTTTTGATAGATGAAAACGCCGAACTCGGCGACAGAAAAGAATTTTTTAAAACGCGTTATTTTATAGATAAGAAAACTAATATCGCAGTCAGAACCGAAATAGATTATTTAGGCAGTATTATAAGCGAAGTTAAAAAAATAGAAAAAATTAACGGGAAATTTGTACCCGTTATCATAGAAAGTTATATGGAAAATTTAGGCAAAACCATAATAACGTACGATGTGAAGGTAAATCAGCCGATTGATCCTGAAGTTTTTGACGAGTCGAAAATTACTTTAGAGATGAGTGAAAAATACGGCGAGCAAACGCAAATGATGCAGCAGCTAATAAATAGCATAACGGATTTTATAAAAGCTTTTTCCGAATCAAATGAGGAATTAAATAGACAGTTGGAACAAATACTTGATACATTAACTCCGCAAGAGCGCGCCGAATACGAAAAACAAATGAAAGAAATTTTTAAAAGTTTGCAGAACAGTGATAAAAATAATTGAAAAACCAATACGTTTTTTATTTTGTTTCACGTGAAACAATAACGGCAGAAGTTGGGAAGATGGGAAGTTGAGAGGATGAGCAACAACAACGGCTTGAACGGACACAGCTCCTCCCAACATCTTAACTTCTCTGCATCTCATCTTCTAAAACGAAATTTTTACTTGAATGAAAATTTTATTAATAAATCCCCCAATTTATGATTTTGCTGCCTTTGACCTTTGGTCTGCCCCTCTCGGACTTTTATATTTGGCGTCCATACTTAAACAGCAAGGTATTGAAGTTGAGTTATTAGATTATATGGACAGAGCAAATAGTTTGCTGTTAATTCCTAACTCCTCATTCCTAACTCCTAATTCTGTGTATGGCTGCGGGCATTACGTCAAACAGAAAATAGAAAAGCCTGAGGCATTAAAGCATATTCCCCGCAATTATTTCCGTTATGGGTTACCAAAAGATCTTGCAGTTAACTGTTTAAAGGGACTTTATCCATCGGGACAATGTCCCCCGGACTTAATAATTTTTACTTCAGTAATGACATATTGGTATCCCGGAGTTTTTGAAGCAATACAAACCGTTAAAGAAATTTTTTCTGATACGCCTGTTGTTTTAGGCGGTACGTACGCGACACTTTGTTATGAACATGCGCAAAAAAGCGGCGCTGACTATGTTTTAAAAGGCGGAATCGAAAGTTTAAACAGCAACCCCCACCTTAATCCTCCCCCTCCCCAGGGGGAGGGAAGGGAGGGGGCGAAAAACGTAAAAATCACGATTCCTTGCAGTTTTTCTGATTACCCCATACCTTATTATCCCCCAAATCAAAATAAAGACTATGCGGTTTTAAGAATTTCCGCGGGTTGTCCCTTCAAATGCAGTTATTGCGCCCAGGATGTTTTGTCAGGCGGCAGCTTTGTTGCAAAGCCATGGGAAAAAGTTTTTGAAGAAATTAAAGATTTTGCGGACAGAGGAATCAAAAACATAGTTTTTTATGATGATGCTCTTTTATATAATCCGGAAAAGATTATTAAACCTCTTTTAAAAAAAATAATTGAAAGTAATCTGAAAATTAACATTCATACGCCGAACGGCTTGCATTTAAGATACTTGGATTTGGAATTAGCATTGCTAATGAAAAAAGCAAACTTTGTTATGCCAAGATTCAGCCTTGAAAGCGCTGATGCGCGTATACAGAAAGAAACAGGCGCGAAAATTACAAATGAAGGCTTTGAAAAAGCTGCTGCAATGCTTAAAGAAGCGGGTTATAAAAAAGGCGAGTATTTAATATACCTGTTAATAGGTATGCCCGGGCAAAGTTTAAAAGAAACGGAAAGTTCAATAGAGTATGTCCACAAATTCGGCGCAAAAATTTCTTTATCGGAATATTCTGTAATTCCCGGAACTAAAGACTTTAAAAAACAATTAGGAATTAGGATTGAGGAGTTAGGAATTAACGGCAAAGACTTTGCAAATGAACCACTGCTTCACAACAAATCTGTTTATCCCCTCTTTGACGTTAAAGACTGGAACGAAATTTACCGTATAAAAAACCTTGCAAAAGAATTAAATAGTTTGTTATAATGTTTCACGTGAAACATAACGACAATTGTCAATTTACAAATTACAATTAACAAAGAAAGGAATGATATTTTAAATTTGTTATTTGTAAATTGTTCATTGTTAATTGAACATTGGAGTTTTTATGAGCAAAGTCATTGCAATAGCAAATCAGAAAGGCGGAGTGGGAAAGACTACTACGGCAATTAATTTAGCGGCAAGTTTGGCGCATTTGGGACAAGAGTGTCTGCTTATAGATATGGATCCTCAAAGCAATACTACAAGCGGTCTGGGTATAGATCAGTGTAATATTGAAAAGAACATATACAATGTGCTGATAGATGAAATTGCTTTGGAAGACATACTCCATAATACTGAAATGGATTGGCTTGACATTGCTCCTGCTACTACCGACTTAAGCGGCGCGGAAGTTGATTTGGTAAATATGGCGGACAGAGAAAAAAAGCTTAAAAACGCTTTGGAAAAATTCCAGAAAGTTTATAAATACATTATAATAGATTGTCCCCCCTCTTTAGGACTTCTTACAATAAACGCTTTGGTTGCGGCAGACACAGTTATAATTCCCATGCAGTGCGAATTTTTTGCCTTACAGGGTTTAAGCCAGCTTTCAAAAACAATTTTTGCGCTTATGCAAAGTTATAATTTGAATCTTGACGGCGTATTGTTTACAATGTTTAATTCGCAGACAAATCTTTCGCATCAGGTAGTTGACGAAGTAAAAAAGTTCTTCGGCGAAAAGGTTTATGATACGAAAATCCCCAGAACCATAAAACTTGCGGAAGCCCCTAGCTTTGGCAAACCGGTTTTATTATACGATCCTCACGGCAAAGGCACGCAGGCGTATATGGACTTTGCAAAAGAATTTTTACAAAGGCAAAGCGAGAGCAATTAATGGACTTTTCTAACGAACAAATAACATATACCGGTAGGGATGTAGTTGAAATTCCGGCTGTTAATAAAACAACAGCTGATTTAATGTTTGTTCCAATAATAGTCATGCCTATTTTACTGATGTTATTATTTATAAGGTTTGAAGGCTTTTTAAAATTTGGAATTTTGCCGGTAGTTATTTTGTTTATGTTTGGCGGAATTTTTCTAAGTAAGCAAATAATATTTTTATTATGCAGTAAAAAGAAAGTTATGTTTGAATTCAATAATGAAAATTTTATATACGACGGCAAAACGATTAAGTGGGCTGATATGCGAAAAATAGTTTATGAAGAGTTTGCCTTACATGGCAAGCATAGGCATTATCATATTACAATTTATTACTTTATAAAAGGAAAGGTAGTAAAAGATATATTAAAGAAGCAGGATGTTGTTGTAGATGTTGAAGAAGAGTTTAATATAACCAAAAGTATTATTTTTAAAATGAGTTCCGGCAAAATAGCAAAACTTATAGCAGACAAATTTTACCGGTATTACGGCTCTTCAAATGACGTTATGCTTAAGAAAAACATTTTGTTCCGTCAATATGGATTAAAACCGGTTTCTCAAAAAAATATTTTGCAAAAAAGCGCGGCGCAAAATACGGACAATTCAGTTAAAATACCAAAAATGTTCAGATAGTCGGAAGAGGAGAAAGATCTATGCAAAAAAAAGCTTTAGGACGTGGACTTGAATCTTTAATACCGTCGCTTGCGGCAAATAAAGCGCCGGCAGGCGAAGCGGTTATACTAATACCTTTAAGTAAAATAAAACCAAATAGATTTCAGCCGAGAAAAAATTTCGACAAAACAAAGCTTCAGGAACTTGCAGACTCTATAAATAAACATGGCCTTGCCCAGCCTATTTTAGTTGCGCCGTCTATTGCGCCCGGCGAGTATGAAATTATAGCCGGCGAACGCCGGTTCAGGGCTTCCAAGCTTGCCGGTAAAAAAGATATAAGGGCAATAGTGCAGAAATCGGCTGACGATAAGCAGCGTCTTGACATAGCTTTGATAGAAAATTTACAAAGGCAGGATTTGGATATTATAGAAGAAGCAAAAGCTTTTAAGAGGCTTATAGAAGAATTCGGACACACTCACGATGAAATAGCCGAAATAGTCGGTAAAGACAGAGCCGTGGTGTCAAATACTTTAAGGCTTTTAAATCTTCCGGAAGATATTCAGGTTTTGATAACAGAAGAAAAGATTTCAGCAGGTCACGGCAGAATGCTTGCAGGCATTGAAGATGAGAATGAGCTTCGCGCTTTTGTAGAACAAATTGTAAATGAAAAGCTCTCGGTTCGCGCAACGGAAAAAATCATTTCCGCCAATAAAACTCAAAAAGGGGCAAAGTCTTCTAAGCCGCCTAAAAAGCAGGAAATAGAGCTTATACATTTGCAGGAAGAAATTCAAAGAAAACTTGGCACAAAAGCAAATATTTCCGGAAGCAGTAAAAAGGGGAAAATAGAGATTTACTATTATTCTTTGGAAGATTTGGAACGTATAGCAAGAGAGCTTAACCTTAAAATATAAATATCTGTTAATAAATAAGCGTTTAATTTTACAATAAAATCGGCATTATAAAAAACAACAAAAAATATTTTCAAAAAAATCATTGAAAAATCAATTGATAATGCAAAACAGTTAAGATTATGTTAAGTAGAATGTCATAAAAACCGGGGTTGTGAATAAGTTGTTGATAACATTTTAAAATGTAATTAACAATTAATAGTTAACAATGAATAATTTTTAAGTTTTTTTGAAGTAAAAAAGGATAAGTAAATGCCAAAAAAAATATTTGTATGGATGCTTTTAGGTATCGCCTTTTTTACATTATGTTTTGAAGCAAAAGCTTATTCTCAAGTTATTGATGACCAAATTATCATCACAAAAAGCCGGATAAAAGATAAAAAAATAGTAATAACCGATAATCTCGGCAAAGAAATAGACTACAAAATAAAAGGCATATGCTATGCTCCTGACATCGACGACAATGTTTTGTATGAGACTTTTATAAAAGACATTCCGCTTATAAAATCGGCAGGAGCTAATTCTATAAGAACTTACAGACCTTTGGGCTGCAATAACTCGCAGAGCGCATTCGATTACCAAAATTCTGATAATATTCTCAACGCCTGTTTTAATGAAAAAATAACCGCAGCCGTAGGATTTTCTTACGATGATATGAAAGACAACGGCCTGCTGGAACAATATCTTATGGCTTTCGGCGCTCATCCCGCGATATTAATGATAGTTCTGGGCAATGAATATAATTATCATTATGACGAATGGTTCACAAAAGAAGAATGGTTTTCAAGGCTTTCGGCGGCGGTCAAAAAAGCCAAACAACAATATGCGCCGAATAAAATAATATCAGTGGTCCACGGCGGGGTGCCGTCAAAAGAAGAATACGACGAATATATTGCCGCCGGCGTCGATTTAATTATGATGAATCTGTATGTGGGCGACACCTTTGGTTTTGCAAAAGACGACTGGGATAAAATTTCTGGCAGTATGCCTTGGTGCGTAAGCGAATTCGGCAGAAGTTCATTAGACGGCGCAGGCAAGGACACTTCAAAATTTCAGGCGTCTATGCTTCAAAGCCTTATACGCGGCTTGGAACACGGCGGATATTTGTTTTCTTTTGTTGACGACCCCTCAAAAGGCGACGCCGAGTTTTCCCCGGTTATAGGCAGAGAGGACAGCCTGGGTATTTACTATAAAAACAGAAAGCCCAAAATATCCGTGAACGTTGTAAAACAAGAATACGATAAAATCCCAGGAGCCGTTTACATAAACGGCAATTGACAATTAACAAATAACAATTAAAAATACGGCGTTGGATTGTCTTTCATTGTTAACTGTTAATTATAAATTGTAAATTGTTTTTATGAAACTAGAAATCAATGAAAAATTCAAAGAAGCGTACGATTTAATTTCAAAAACCAACGACTGCGTTTTTGTTACCGGTAATGCCGGAACGGGGAAAACCACGTTTTTGAAATATTACGTTACGCACGCGCAGAAAAAAACCGTAATTCTTGCGCCTACGGGCGTGGCCGCTCTTAACGCCGGCGGGGAAACAGTACATTCTTTTTTCGATTTTAAGCCGGATGTCACCCTTTCAAAAATAAAAAAGAAAAAGCTTAATGACAATTCGATATATAAGAAAGTCGAAACAATTATTATAGACGAAGCCTCTATGCTGCGCTGCGATTTGCTGGATTGCATCGACAAATTTTTAAGAATGAACAGAGACGCCCACTCCGAACCTTTTGGCGGCGTTCAGATGGTTTTAATAGGCGACTTGTTTCAGCTTCCGCCGGTAGTAAAAAAAGACGAAGCGCACATTTTTAATTCCGTTTACAAATCGCCGTATTTTTTAAGCGCTCATTCTTTAGACTGCTGCATGCTTCATACCGTGGAACTTAAAAAAATATACCGCCAGACCGAAAATTATTTTGTTTCTCTTCTTAATAGCGTACGAAGCGGAGCTGCCGGCGACAGCGAGCTTGCCATTTTAAACCAAAAGGCCGTTTCGGCCGACAAGCAAAGCTTGCAAAATAAATCAATGTCAGTTTATCTTACCACAACAAATAAAAAAGCTTCCGGAATAAATTATCAATATCTTGAAAAGCTCAAAAGCGGCAAAATCGCTTTTGTGGCGGAAACCGAAAATATCGATGAAGATTTGAACGTATTGCCTGCCGAATACGAGCTTGTAATAAAAAAAGGCGCCCAGGTGATGATGGTAAACAACGACGTTAAAGGGCGTTGGGTAAACGGAAGCATAGGAATTGTGGAAGACGTCAAAAGCGGACTTCACAGCGATAAAGTTTTTATATGCGTCCGGTTTCCCGACGGCAGAATCGAGCAGGTTGAGCCTTACAAGTGGGAACTTTTTAAATATAAATGGAATGACGAACTTAAGCAGATAGAAACCGAAAGCGCGGGATTTTTTAAACAGTACCCGTTAAAATTGTCGTGGGCTGTTACAATACATAAAAGCCAGGGCAAAACTTTTGACAACGTAATTATAGATATGGAATACGGCGCTTTTGCCCCGGGTCAGTTATACGTAGCGTTAAGCCGCTGCACAACCTTTGACGGAATTTCCCTGTCAAGACCTTTGACAAAAAGAGATATACTGTCCGCAAAGTTCAGCTTTTAGTTATTTCCCCTCGCCCCTTGCGGGAGAGGGCAGGGTGAGGGGTATAAGAAGTCTATGAACAAATCAATCTTCATCACCGCCACGGATACCGAAGCCGGCAAAACTTATGCCAGCTGTAAAATTGCCGAAGCTTTAAAAAACGCAAGGCTAAATTGCGGCGTTTTCAAGCCTGTTTCCACCGGCGACAGAAACGATGCCGAAAAATTAATAAAAGCCGCTGAATTAAATGAAAAGCCTGAAACCGTCACACCCGTATTTTTCAAAAACCCGATGTCGCCTTACGGCGCGTCTTTATTGGAACACAAAACATTTGATTTGAAAAGCGTTGATAAAACGTACAAATACTTTTTAAACAAATACGATTTTACGATTGTTGAAGGAGTGGGGGGGCTTTTAGTCCCCTTAAAAAAAGATTTTTTTGTAAACGATTTAATAAAGAGACTTCGTCTTCCTGTTATAATAGTCGCAAGGTTTGGTCTTGGGACAATAAACCATACGCTTTTAACTGTAGATAAATTGAAAAGAGACAAAGTAAAAATTGCAGGAATAATTTTAAGCGGTAAAAAAAACATCAATGACGTTTCCGCTAAAAGCAGCGCGGACATTATAAGAAAATTGACAAAACTGCCTGTATTAGAACTCGGTTATAATGAAAAATTATCTGTCATTGATAAAAAGAGAACAAACTTGCCTGTCATACCGTTGAAAAACGGTATCCATGTTTGCGTTAAAAAAGTTAAGATATAAAAATGGATTCCTGGTCAATCCTTCGGCTACGCTCAGGACAGGTCCGGAATTGATGACATCTACGGTAATATTAATTTAGAAAATAAAATGAATTCAAAACAAAAAAAGCAGCTTATAAAGAAAGACAAACAAAACATATGGCATCCGTTTACGCAAATGGCGGACTGGCTCAACAACGACCCTTGCGAACCGCTGATTATTGATCAAGCCAAAGGCTCTTATTTGTACGACGTTGACGGCAAAAAATATCTGGACGGCGTGTCGTCTTTATGGGTAACTCTTCTGGGCCACAGAAACCCTAAAATAGACAAAGCCATAAAAAAACAAATCGATAAGGTCAGCCATACGACTTTTCTGGGGCTGACGCATAAGCCTGCGATAGATTTGTCCGAAAAACTGTTAAAAATCCTGCCTGAAAACTTAACAAAAATATTTTATTCGGATAACGGTTCTACGGCCGTGGAAGTCGCTTTAAAAATGGCTTACCAGTATTGGCAATTCAAAGGCGAGCAGCGAAACTGCTTTTTGTCTTTAAAAAATGCTTATCACGGCGATACCATAGGAGCGGTATCTGTGGGCGGTACGGATTTATTTCACGCAAAATTTAAGCCGCTTCTTTTTAAAAATTATTTCGCACAATCTCCGTATTGTTATAGGTGCTCTTATAAAAGGAGCGAAGCTCCTTTTCCATTGAAGGCGAAAACTTTTAAAGAACACACTAAAATCTTAAAGTGTTGCGGACAATGTATTAAAGAGGCCGAAGACCTCTTAGCTAAAAATCATAAAACAATCGCCGCGGCGATAATCGAGCCGGTAAATCAGGCGGCGGCAGGCATGATAGTGATGCCCAAAGGTTATGTTAAAGAGTATGAAAAACTTTGCCGAAAGTATAAAATACTGTTAATTTGCGACGAAGTCGCCACGGGTTTTGGCAGGACCGGCAAAATGTTCGCAATAGAACACGACAACGTAAAACCTGATTTCATATGTTTGTCTAAAGGCATAACCGGCGGTTATCTTCCTTTAGCGGTTACTGCAACGACAGATGATATATACAATGCTTTTCTAGGCAAATACGAAGAATTTAAGACTTTTTTTCACGGGCACTCTTATACGGCAAATCCTCTTGCCTGCGCTGCCGCCAACGCAACGCTGGATTTATTAAAGAAAGACAAGATTATTGAAAAACTGCAGCCGAAGATCGCTCACTTTGAAAAGGAGCTTAGCTCCCTTGCAGAACATCCCAAAGTTGGAAATATACGTCATAACGGCGTGATGGCGGGAATAGAAATAGTAAAAGATAAGGTTAGCGGCAAACTTTATGATTACAGGCTGAAAACCGGCGCGAAAATCTGCGCAAGTCTGCGTAAAAACGGCGTAATAATCCGGAATCTCGGCGATACGCTGGTACTGTTTTTGCATCTGACGATGACAAAAAAAGAAATGTCTAAAATAATCGGTTTGATTTTTAAAGAATTGGACAGACTATAATAAAAGGAGCAGAGTATGTCATTTTTAATAGGGTTTTGCGTAATGTTTGTATTTTCAGCGATTGTATTGCATTTTGCCGGAAAATTAAGCGAAGGCGTTTATATTGATAACGGAAAATCGTTGATATTTGCGGCTTTGATTTTTGCCGTTTCAAGCATTATTATGTTAATGATATTTAACACATCGGGGATGTTTGGATTTATTATCAGCATTATAAAAAATATTATTGTTTTGAATATCGTTACTCATTTTGTTAAAGGATTCCGTATTGTTGATTTCCGGTATTATTTTTCCGTGGCCTTAGGTATTACCGCCGTGACTTTTTTTCTTGGATTAGCGCTTGGACTTCTGTCCGCAAGTCTTCAAATACGTTTGTATTAAAATTGTTAATTATTGTAATAAGTGTAAAAAATCGCTTAAAAATTCTAAGCGATTTTTTACATTGGGCTGCTTTGTACGCGCAATTATGCTCCTGCCGCTAAAAATTAGTATTAAAACCAAAAATAGGAAAGAGAAACTCTGTGGGTGTCTCCAAAATCTCCCATAGGAACAAATGCGTAGTCTATCATTAAAGATTTAACTCTTATGCCAAAACCCGCCGTCAATCCCGCTACGCCTCCGATATCGGACATCGTATTATATCCGGCCCTGAAAGACATAGATATGGCGTCAAGTAATTTAAGCTCATATTCCGCGCCAAGCGCAGCATAAATTTCTTCTTCGTAATATGAAAAACCTATATCAGCCGCGGTAATAAGATTATCCTTTACGCAATATGCAGCTCCCAGCCTTGCGGTCATCGGAAGCTGTTCTGTTTCTTGTCCGTATTTAATCCCTTCGCTTATGTTTGTTACCGCTAATCCTAACAAAAATTTGTTTTTAATCATTGCCGGCAGGCTCAAACCAAAATCTAATGCCGGTACATACACCTCATCCACTATTTCCGAACGTATCATCTTCCCGGATACTCCTACCCCAAACCCTTTAATATTAATCGCATATCCTGCGGATATTGCCATATTGTACGGATTCATACTTCCGGTTGCATTTCCGAAGTTATCGTAAGAATCGACTTTGCCGTAAGAAAAATATTGAATGGCAAAACCTACAGCGCTTATGCCCTTTAATTTATATTCAAAAGACGCATAGTCGTAAGACGAATCTTCCACATACGACGAATGCATAAAATCTACAGTGTTTGCACCGCTTCTTGCGATTAATGCCGGATTCCAATACATCGACGTAGAATCTTCGACAAATGCCGTTCCCGCTCCTCCCATCGCTATATATCTTGCTCCGGCAGGCATCTGTAAAAAAGGAAGAATAGCCGTCCCTTTGGAAGCGCTGCTTGCCGCGGCGCTTACAAATAACAAGACTGCAACCAATGATAAAATGCCTAATACTTTTTTCATTTTTAAAACCTTTTCACTGAAACTTTGTTTCAAAGCAAGTATATCTTTATTATCGCTGGTGCACTACAATTTTTACTGTCTTACTTTTTCCGCCATCATATTCTATGCGGCATAAATACACGCCGCTTGCCACTTTATCGCCGTTCTCATTTTTCGTATCCCACTGCCTGCTGCCGCCCGCAGGGAGCCTTATCGTCTTTATTTTTCCGCCTAAATACGTGCATATTGTAACAGTTGCCGGTTTTATTGAATCATTTGCCAACGTTATACTGCCGTTGCGCACAGGGTTTGGATAATATTTAAATACCATGGGGAATGTATCGTCTATTGTCGGATCGGAATTTATTGTCACCGCCTGTGTTCGCGTTACATAATCTCCGCTTGTATTCGTTATTGTCAAATCAAACTTTGTTCCGTGCGCAACAGTAGGCGGTATTACAAATGACGCTGTTATTCCTGTTGTTCCGGTTCGCGTTATACTTGTTCCGTTTATCGTTGTCGCTCCGCTGACTAATTTTATCGCTACTCCGCTCTGATAGTCTGTCCCTGTTACGTTCAATCTCAACGTTGTCCCTCTTATTCCTATATCAGGCGTCACATTGGTTATCGCCATAGTGTTTCCCAATACCATGAATATTCCTGTTTTTGTTATATCTTCTATATATGCGCTGCTCGATACCACCAAATTCCACTTCCCTATTGTCGCTGTGTCGGGTATTGTAAACGACGCCGTTAATCTGTTTGAAGAATTATATGTTACCGCCGTTGCATTTATTGTATTGGCTCCGTTTACAAGTCTTGCCGTTGAACCTGATAATAAATTAGTTCCGTTTATTTGCACGCTTACCGTTGTATTTCTTCTGCCTTCCGTAGGTGTTATTGTATCTATTGTCGCGTATATAAATGTTCCGCCGCCGCCTACGCGGAAAGTCATTACTGCTCCGGGAGCGGATATTGCCGTTATCGGTTTGCCGGCATTTAGCCCGTCATAACTTTTGCTGTTCGGAGTTGTTGTGTCGGTAAATGAAGTGTTGTGACCGGCACGGAAATAATGAGCGGACGATGAGCCGCCCGGACCTTTGCCATTTGCCGCTTCGACAGAAACCATTGGGCGGCTGCTGTTGTCGTTGTTAGGCATACTTTCATCTATATGCCATATCAATAGGCCTCTGGGACTCGGCAAGCCTTTA
>Ga0123356_10000266_pt1 | contig 60338 bp, 55 predicted proteins | sample TergutEmb28metaG_2_FD_92546 | JGI IMG/M metagenome (GOLD analysis project Ga0123356, IMG submission 92546) | Embiratermes neotenicus P3 segment gut microbial communities from Petit-Saut dam, French Guiana - Emb289 P3 | ecosystem: Host-associated > Arthropoda: Insects > Digestive system > Gut ...
AAACGTCATGAACGCAAAGCTGTGCAGTCTGCATTTTCCCCGTTTCCATGCGGTTCAGCGCGACTGCGTATCCGTGTTTGGCAAGCTTTTCGGGAAATGACGCCGTGTGCGAATCAAATTCCGTACCGCTCGTCCAAAGCCATTCAATATTGCTCATAATACATCTCCTAAATCATGGATTTTTCCCAAGACGCGGGGGGAGTAAGCCCGAACATTTTCGCGAGTGTCGGCGCAACATTTGCAAGCCCGTAGTCGCCGCCGAGAAGCTTATAATCGTTGTCTTTATCGTAAATAATGAAGGGTACTTTATTAAGAGAGTGCGCGGTGCGGAGCGCGAGATTGCCCTTCTTGTCTTTTTCGAGCATTTCGTCGGCGTTGCCGTGGTCAGCGGTGACTATGAGCGTCACGCCGTGTTCTTCACAAACAGGAATCAACCGCGCCAAAGCTAAATCTACAACCTCCACGCCTATGATAGAAGCCGCCAAGTTCCCCGTATGCCCGACCATATCGCCGTTCGGGAAGTTACAGCGGATAAAGCCGTATTTCCCCGACCTTATAGCTTCTATCAAGTCGTCGGTTATCTCCGCCGACTTCATCCACGGGCGCAGGTCAAAGCTGATTTTATCGGAAGGAATCTCCTTGAAGGTTTCAAGAGTTTCACTGGTTTTCCCGCTTCTGTTGCCGTTCCAGAAGTAGGTCACGTGCCCGAACTTCTGCGTTTCGGAAACCGCGTATTGATTAATATTATTCGCGACTAAAAGCTCGGAGAGCGTGTCCTTAATTTCGGGCGGGTTCACTAAAAACCGCGCAGGAAGCTTCAAATCGCCGTCGTACTGCAGCATACCTGCATAGCAGACCTTCGGTCTGCGAACTCTGTCAAAGAAATTAAATTCATCATAGTCGAAAGCCATTGAAATTTCAATCGCTCTGTCGCCGCGGAAGTTGAACAAAATCACGCTGTCGCCATCGTTGATAGTTCCGCACGGTGAGCCGTTTTCCGCGATTACAAAGCCGGGTAAGTCCTGGTCTATTATGCCCGCGTTCTCGCTTCTTAATGTTTCGATTGCTTCCTTCGCGGAATTAAACTTCCGCTCATCGCCGAGCACGTGCGTTTTCCAGCCGCGCTCAACCATCGCCCAATCGGCTTGATACCTGTCCATCGTCAGCTTCATTCTGCCGCCGCCGGAAGCGATTTTACCGTCGAAGCCGCTGTCGTTCAATTCAGCAAGAACATCTTCTAATTTTTCAACGTAATCAAGCGCGCTTGTCGCGGGGACATCGCGCCCGTCGAGTAAAATATGTACGCGGGCGCGTTTAACGCCGCTTTTCTTGGCTTCACGCAGCATATTAAATAAATGCGCTATGTTAGAATGAACGTTTCCGTCTGATAAAAGCCCAATAAAATGCAACGTATTGCAATTATTTACGAGCTCGCCCCACGCTTCTCCCGCGAATAGCTTTTTGCTTTCGATTGCTTCGTTCACGAGCTTCGCGCCCTGCGAATAAACCTGCCCGCAACCGAGCGCGTTATGCCCGACCTCCGAGTTGCCCATGTCGTCGTCGCCGGGCAAGCCGACGGCTTCGCCGTGCGCTTTAAGGCGGGTGTTCGGGCTTTCGGCTAAAAGCTTATCGAGAACAGGCGTGTGCGCCATTGTCACAGCATCGCCGACTCCTGTTTCGCTGAAGCCGATTCCATCCATTACTACGAGTAGAATGGGTTTGTTTTTATACATTAAGTAAATCTCCCGTTAGTTATTTGCGGCGTCGATTATAGTCCCAAAATCCGCCGCTTTCAGCGACGCGCCGCCGATTAAGCCGCCGTCCACGTCTTCCTTCGCAAGAAGCTCTGCGGCATTTCCTGCATTCATCGAGCCGCCGTATTGAATTGTGATTGAATCCGCCACCGGCTTGCCGTAAAGCCCGCTAAGTCTGTCGCGGATAAGCTTGCAGGCTTCCTGCGCCTGCTCGTTTGAAGCGGTGAGACCCGTGCCGATTGCCCAAACGGGCTCGTAAGCTATAACGATTTTCGCAGCGTCAGCCGCGTCAATCCCAGCGAAAGCAAGCTTAATCTGCCTTGAAACGACTTCCTCAGTGATGTTCGCCTGGCGTTCCCACAAATGCTCACCAACGCAAACAATCGGGATTAAACCTCCCGCTAAAGCCGCTTTAGTGCGTTTATTTACTGTTTCGTCGGTTTCGCCGAAGTACTGTCTGCGCTCGCTGTGCCCGATTATGACGTACTCTGCGCCGATGTCTTTCAGCATTGCAACTGAGATTTCCCCTGTGAACGCGCCGCTTGCCTCAAAATGCACATTCTGCGCGCCTACTTTTATGTTTGTGCCACCTACTGCTTCAACCGCTGTCGCGAGCGACGTAAACGGCACACAGACTACGACCTCGCAATTTTTATCTGCCGCAATCGGCTTGAGCTCGTTTATAAACAGCTCCGCTTCAGCGCGGTTTTTATTCATTTTCCAGTTGCCGGCGATTATCGCCTTTCTGAGCTGTTTGTTCATAATTATAATTAACCCTTTTCAACATTTTCAAAGAAATGTTTAGTCCTTTCGTCGAATTCTTCCTGCGTGAGAAGTCCGCTGTCCAAAAGGATTTTCTTGTTTAAAATCCCCCCCGCTTCCTCCATGAGAGCTTCGTATGTAGCGTTTTGGTCTTTGCGCTGGTCGCAGATTTCAATTACGCGCGTGGTAAGGCTGTTCCAGAAAGATTTATACTTGCTTTCTTTCAGGCACTCAATGCACATCCAAACGTCGTCGGTAATTTTCATCAGCTTTTTATTAGTTTCGCAGCGTATGCAGGTCACTGACAAAAAATTAAATAAACCTTTCATTTTTTTTCCTCCCGTTATTATCCCGAAGTATATTTATTCTTCTTTTTGTGCAGTCTTTCTCTGAATAATATGTTCTCGTCGATTCCTATGCGGACAGCTTCGCTCAAGTCCTTGAAGGAAACGCCGTACACGAACATTCCCTCCTCGTCGTCGGTTTCCTGTCTGCGGATTGTGCCTTCGATTCTTATTTGGCGGTCGGTCAGAAACTCAGGCATATCAAGGTTAAACCACAGATTCTCACCAATGTCAAACATTATGTTGGTGACAATCTTGAGTCCGCCTGCCGAAATATCAAAAACCTCAGCTTCATCCCATCTGCTGCCGTCCATGCTGACTTTTACCCTTGAGCGGTGACAAATGTCGCGTCTGTAAGCCCTTCTGTTAGTACTATCCATGATTTATCCCTTGTCCTTTCCGAACTGTTATTTCTTGTTGTTTTTCGTTTATTTGATGTTATTTATCTTGAATTACTTTTATGCCGGGGAGAACCTTGCCTTCAAGGTATTCGAGCGACGCGCCGCCGCCTGTTGAGATATGGCTCATTTTATCTGCGAAGCCGAGCTGCACAACCGCCGCAACGCTGTCCCCGCCTCCGATAATAGTAACTGCACCGCTCTCCGTGCCTGCGTCTGCGACCGCCTTGGCGATTTCTAACGTACCTGCGGCGAGCTGCGGGTTTTCAAACACGCCCATAGGTCCGTTCCAAACAATGGTTTTCGCAGTGCTTAACGCCTTTTTGTAAAGTGCGCGCGTTTCCTCGCCTATATCGAGCCCCATGTATCCGGCGGGGATTTCGTTTGAAAATATAGTTTCTATTTCAATCGGCGCGTCAATTGGGTTCGGGAATTCCTTCGCTACTACGTTGTCAATAGGGATAAGCAGTGCTTTCCCGAGGTCGCTGGCTTTTGCCATCATTTCCTTGCAATAGGCGAGCTTTTCGTCGTCAACCATTGAGTTTCCGATGTTTCCGCCGAGTGCTTTCATAAAAGTATATGCCATGCCGCCGCCGATAATCAGCGTATCGCACTTGTCAAGCAGGTTTGCAATTACGTTCAGCTTATCCGCGACCTTAGCGCCGCCGAGAATCGCCACGAAAGGACGCTCGGGGTTTTCAACTGCGTTGCCTAAGAACTCAATTTCCTTCTCCATGAGGTAGCCGACAGCCGTCTGCCCTTTCACGAAGTCGGTGACGCCCGCTGTTGAGCAGTGCGCGCGGTGCGCGCTTCCAAAAGCGTCATTAACGTAATCGTCGCAGATTTCCGCAAGCTCCTTGCTGAACGCTTCGCCGTTCTTAGTTTCTTCCGCGCGGAATCTCGTATTTTCAAGCAGAATTACGTCGCCGTCGTTCATAGCGTTAATCGCCGCTTTCGCGTTTTCGCCGATTACAGCGTCGTCCTTAGCGAAGACTACGTTCTTGCCGAGCAGCTCCGAAAGTCTCGCGCCGACGACTGCGAGCGAGAATTTATCCTCGGGTCCGTTCTTAGGCTTGCCGAGATGTGAACAAAGAATAACCTTGCCGCCGCCTTCAATCAGCTTGTTGATTGTCGGGAGCGCGGCTTGGATTCTCTTGTCGTTTGTAATCGCGCCGTCCTTAATAGGCACGTTGAAGTCGCACCGAACCAATACTTTTCTACCTTTTACGTTTAAATCTTCAACGTTTTTCTTCTGCATATTTGCCATATTTCTGTTCCTTTTCTGTTGTAAGATATACCTATTTTCTATTTTACCACTTTATTTAGAATTTTTCAAGTGCTTTTTGAAATTATTTATAATTATATTATCTGCGAGGTTTTCCTCTGATAATTACGCCGATTGCCTTAGTCCCCGCGTTCGAGCCGACAGCCGAGCCGACGAAGCTTTCCATAGCGGGCGGCTTGCCTGTTTTCTTGGTCATGAGCTCAATCATGTAGTCCTCAGCTTCGGAAACAGTAGTGCGAAGCATACACCAGGGCGTTCCGGGGGTCAAACGCTCCGCCATGACCTCAACAGCGGCTTCAACCGCGCTCTTCTCGCCGCGAGCCTTTTTAATCACAGTAGTCTTGCTGTCAATCATGGAGATTACAGGCTTGATGCCCATGAGTCCACCCACGACGCTTGCTGCGGCTGTGATTCTGCCGGACTTTCTCGCGTGTTTAAGGTCAAAGGTCAGCAGATATATTTCCACGCAGCTGAACCAGTCTTCAAGGTAAGCCACAACGCTTTCCGCGCTCTGCCCTGCCTTGATTTTTTTCGCGGCTTCCACGACTGCGTAGCCGTAGCCGATAGAGTAGCAATGGCTGTCGATAATATGAACCTTTGTGTCGCCGAGCTCGCCCGAGTCCGTCATGTTTTGCCTCGCCTGAAGCGCGTTGTCGTGCGTTTTAGAACCTACGGAATTAATCAGCACTATTATAATATCCTCTGCACCTTTTTCCTTGCACTCGCGGATTTTCTCCTCAAAGCGGGGCGCGAAAATCTGATTTGTTGTCGGGATTCCCGAATAATTATTCGCGAGCTCATAAAATTCCTGCGGCGTCAAGTCTTTTCGCTCCCAGTATTCCTTGTCGTCAATCATAATGCTGAAGGGCATTATGTCGATGTCGTGGGTTTCCTCCCAGCCTGCGGGAATGTCGCAGCCGCTGTCTGTTATCAGCCATGTTTTTTTGTTCATTTTTGTTCTCCTTTGTGGTATTTTATATATTTTGATTACTTAATTCGCCCGAATTTTGCAGCTTAGGATAGCCCCACTGCCTCAGAACCTCATAGGCGCCGACTGCGACGCTGTTTGACAGGTTTAAGCTTCTCGCGCCGCTGTCGCCTATCATGGGAATCCGCACACAGCGTTCAATATTCTCGCGCAAAAGACTTTCGGGCAGACCTTTATCCTCTCTGCCGAAGATTATATAAGCTTCGTTGGGGTAAGCTACATCGGAATGGGGGCGCGGCGACTTGGTTTCAAAGTAGAAGCACTTGTCCCTGTTCAAGCCGATTCTGCTCAAAAAATCATCGAAGGAGTCATAGTAAGTAATATCAAGCAAATTCCAGTAATCCAAGCCCGCGCGCTTGAGCTTCGCGTCGTCAATTTCAAAGCCCATCGGCTTAATCAGGTGCAGTCTCGCGCCCGTAACCGCGCAGGTTCGCGCAATGTTGCCTGTGTTCTGCGGAATCTGCGGCTCTGCGAGTACTATATTTAATATATAATTCATAATTATTCATTTTAACATATTTTCAAGGAAATTTCAAGCTAAATTTCTTCAATTTCCAAAAAATCTTGTCCGGAAACGAGCGTGTGCAGAAATTCCTCGAAAACAACGCCGTTTCTCGGTGGTGTCTTACGCTCAAAGGTCGCGCGGATAGCCGTCTGCGTGAAGCTTGCCGCGCGGCTGACCGCAACGTGCAGCTCGTCGCCTTTGAGCAGTCCGCCTGTCAGCACGGCGGTGAAAATATCGCCTGTGCCGGGATAATTCTGCGGGACGTAATCGCATTTTATGAGCTTCGCGCCGCTTTTGTCGGCGCAGAGGTTGGCGATAATTCCTTCTTCCAAAGGCACTCCTGTCATTACGACAGCAGGTGCAAGCTTCAACAACCGCTGAAGCCAGTCTCGCGCGGCTTCCCGCGTTAAGCTCTGCGGGAATTCCTCGTCGAGCAGAATCGAAGCTTCTGTTAAGTTCGGCGTGATTATATCCGCGATTTGCGCAAGCTTGCAGATTCCCGCACAAAGCTCCGCTGTGTAAGTGCTGTAAATCCTGCCGTGGTCGCCCATTACGGGGTCAACGACTTTCAGTGCGGCAGGGTAGCTCTTGAAAAATTCAAGGCAATGACCGATTTGCTTTTCTGAGGCTAAAAAGCCGCTATAAACCGCGTCGAAGTCTATTTCGAGTTCTTTGTATTTTTGAAGCGCGGCGGGTATGAAGTCTGTTAAATCTTTAATTTCAACCTTGCCGAAGCCGCCCGTGTGCGTAGGGAGAACGGCGGTAGGGACGGGGCAGGCTTGAATTCCCATTGCCGAGAGAATCGGCAGGATTACAGTCAGCGAGCAACGCCCGAAGCCCGAAAGGTCATGAATCGCCGCGACTTTTTTCTGGTTTTGCATTTATTTCTCCTGTCTTTTGCAAATAATTTTATAACGCGGACAACGACTGACAATGCCTAAGAACGGCATTTGCTAATTTTTCACAAACCTCATGCGGATTCATAACCATAAACATATGGCTGTCGCAATCAAATTTAATTCTTTCTTTGTATGGCGCTTGCAATAATTCAAACACCTTCGCCATATATTCCTCTGAAAAAAGCCCGTCCCCGCTTGCGGAAATAAGATATAACGGGCATTTTATGCCTCCGTCTGTCAAGCCCGAAAAATATGTAGTAAACAGGCTTACTAAAAAATGAACTGAATAGCTTCTTAGGTTATATTTATCCGCCATAGCCATATTCCAAAAGTCGCGATTCGGGCAAACCCGCCTGTATTTTAAATAAAGCCCTATAGGTATTTTTACGCCCGGAATAATTTTAGCGTAAAACTTCATTATACCTTTTGTGGGGCGGTGTACGTGCCGCAGAAAATTCGGAAAGCGTGAGATTTTCACTGATTCGGGTAATTCCGACAAAATGACATTATGTGAAAAAACAGCAGATACCTTTTCGTTTTCTATGCTCATCGCCGCCGCAACAAGTCCGCCTTGACTTGAACCCATGGCAATGATAGGTAATGAATAACGCTCGTGTGCAAAAGATATTGCGTCGCGTCCGTTTTGAACAATGTCTTTTATGGTGTAGCGTTTTATATTCCGCGGGCTTTTTCCGTGACCGACAGGGTGCAACCCCACGACAGCAAGTCCTCGCTCCGCAAATCCCGACAATAGCGGTTTATACATAAGCGGGTGAATCATTGTAGCCGGAACAAAAACAATAACTGCTTTCGGCTCTTCAGGCTCCCAAACTGACAGGACAACACGCGCTTTCCCGCTTTGGATTTCGTGTTCAGAATATGTCACGTTTTCCATATTACAACCCTCATACTAAATAAATTCTCTACAACGTAAATTTATAAACCACCGCGTCATCATCGCCATAATAACCCTTGCGAAGCCCGACCTGCTCGAACCCTGCGCTCTTGTAAAGCGCGATTGCAGCTGTGTTTTTCGAGCGGACTTCAAGGAAAACGTCGCTCCTGCACTTCTCCAAAAACTGCGCAAGAATCTCCCTCGCGAAGCCCTGTCCGCGGAACTGCGGCAAAACTGCAATTCGGTACAGCTCAGACTCGCCGTCAAGCTTCAAGCCTGTCGCGTAGCCGGCGTGAACGCCGTTCACGGTTTTTATTACAGTTGCAGAATTTATTGAAGCAAGCTGTGCTTTTATCATTTCCAAGCTCCACGGCTCTAAAAAGGACTTCTTTTCTATTTCAAAAATAATTTCGTCAGTGAGCATCATACCAAGTTTCTCCACTACTTACGTCCGCTTTAAGCGGCGCGGTAAGCACTGCCGCGGCTTCCATTTCTTCCTTGAGCAGTTTTTCAACCTCGGGCAATTCTTCAAGCGGTGCTTCGACAATCAACTCGTCGTGAACCTGCAAAATCAGCCTTGCTTTCAGCCCGCGCTCGTTAATTTTGTTGTACACGCGAATCATCGCAAGCTTGATTATATCCGCCGCCGTGCCTTGAATAGGCGTGTTCTGCGCGATTCGCTTACCTGCAGCTTCGATAATTTTATTACTCGAATTTATTTCGGAAATATATCTTTTTCGCCCGAACATAGTCGAAACAAAACCGCTTTTTTTCGCGGCGGCAATCGTTTCGTCCATGTAGGTTTTCACGCCTTTGTATTTTTCAAGATAGCTTTGTATATAGCTTTTCGCCTCGCCAACGCTGACGCCGATGTCCTTCGCGAGCGAGAACGCGCCGATTCCGTAAACAATCCCGAAATTGACCGCTTTTGCCGCGGTTCTCAGCTCGGGCGTGACCCATTCGGGCGGCTGATTGAAGACCTGCGCCGCCGTAATCGTATGAATATCCGCGTCCTCCGCGAAGGCTTTTTTCATGATTTCGTCATCGGAAATATGTGCAAGAACGCGCAGTTCAATCTGCGAATAGTCAGCGTCCGCCAGCGTCGCGCCCTCTTTTGCTCTGAAGAATTTCCGCATCTGCCGCCCGCGCGGAGTGCGAACGGGAATGTTCTGAATATTCGGCTCAACCGAGGAAATCCGCCCCGTCCGCGTAATCGTCTGCATGAAAGTCGTGCGGATTCTGCCGTCGCCGCAGACTTGATTCAGCAAGCCCGCAACGTAGGTGGAATTCAGTTTTGTAAGCGCGCGGAACTCGATTATAAGCGGGATTATCTCATGCTTATCCGCTAAGCCTTCGAGCACGTCGGCGTTGGTTGAATAGCCTGTTTTGGTTTTTTTGCCGTGCGGAAGCATTAGCTTGTCGAAGAGGATTTCGCCGAGCTGTTTCGGCGATGAAATGTTGAATTTACAGTCGGCAAGCGCGTAAATCTCGCTCCCAATTCTTTCAATATCTTTTTCGAGCTCCGCGCCGAACGCCTTGATTCCGTCCTTGTCGAGCTCGATTCCCTCGCGCTCCATGCTGACAAGTACTTCTGTCAGCGGGATTTCGATGTCGGTTAATAAGTCCTGCATATTCTCGCTGTGCAGCTTTGTGTAAAGCCACTCGGGCGTGTGTTCATCGGGGTTTAAGCCGAGCAGATACGCCGCCAGGGTAGTATCAAAAACCACGTTTTTGATTTTTATGCCTCTGTCGAACGCGTGGCTCCAGAGTGCTTTTAAATCGTGGGTTCTTTTCTTTTCGTCGCCGCTCAAAAACTCGTCGGTGCTGTCGGCAGTTGCTTCGGGTAACTCTTGAAATTCAACGGAATTCCCCTCCTGTGGAGGGGTGGCGCGAAGCGCCGGGGTGGTTTGCGGCGCAGTTGTTACAATTGCGTCAGCGTTCACATTAAACTTTTTCATGAACGAAAACATTTCAAGCTCGTTTAAAATCCGCGCAAGCTCAGCGTCGTCGCGCCCGTGCAGTACGTAATCCGCAATCGCCGTCGAAACAGGCACGTCGAGCGCGATTCTGCCGAGCTCGCGGCTTAAAAAGCAAAGCTCCCGCCCGTCAGACAGCTTCTTTTTCACACCTGCCGAAGCCTCAAGCGCGTCAAGATTTTCGTAGATTTTATCAATGCTTTCGTATTTTTTTATTAAGTCGAAGGCGGTTTTCTCGCCTATTCCTTTTACTCCGGGTATATTATCGCTCGAATCGCCCATAAGAGCCTTAACTTCAAGCATTTGCGCGGGGCTGATTCCATAGGTTTCCCGAATTAATTTGGGCGTGAAAATCGTATCGTCGTTAGTTTTAGCAAGGTTAACACTGACTTTTTCGTTCACAAGCTGAAAAGCGTCGCGGTCGCCTGTCGCTAATACGCACTCGTTTCCGCTTTCGCTTGCCGCGTTCGCCAATGTCCCTAAAATATCATCGGCTTCAAAGCCCTCTTTTTCAAGCACAGCTACGCCGAGCGCGGTCATGAGCTGTTTTATATAAGGAAGCTGTACAGCCAAATCGTCGGGCATACCCTTGCGGTTCGCTTTATACTCTGAGTATATCCCCGTGCGGAATGTCGGCTTCCGCATATCAAACGCGACAGCGACAGCGTCTGCGCCAAACTGCTTCTGAAGCTTCAGATAAATGTTCAGAAAGCCTGTCGCGGCGTGCGTCGGCACGCCTGCCTTGTTTGAAAGCGGGCGGATTCCGTAGTAAGCACGGTTAGCTATGCTGTTGCCGTCGATTACCAAAAGTTTCATTAAATTTCCTTTTTCATAAAGCAGACAGTGAACGGGAAATTCGGGAATATTTTGATTCCCGTTTCCTCATAACCGAGGAGCTTATACCATTCTAAGAGCAGTTTATTTTCGTAAATAATCCCGATTGAAATTATTTTTCCGCCCGACTCTCTGATGTATTCCTCGGCGGCTTTCATCAGGTCCTTGCCGCCTCTGCGGTGCCTGAAGGAGGGCAGTACAGCAAGCTTTTCTACATAATAATTCTCGCCGTCCTTTGTTTCAACCGCGACGAAGCCGACCTGCTTTTCCCACTCGAACAAGCCGAGCATTTTCACGCCCGCCTCAAAGTCACCGAGCAGCTTTTCGTCTTGCAAAAACGTGCCGTGCGTGGGCGTGTTTTCCTCGGTAATGCCGAATTCATCGGCGATTGTCTGAAAGGAGCAGCGTATTATTTCCGCGCTCATCGGAATTTCTTCCTTCGTAATTTCTTTTACGTGATACATTTCGGTTTTCCTCCTGTATTACCTTGAACCATAAATAATTATTCTTTTTCTGTCAGCGATAACGCTGTTTTTATTAAAGCCGCGAAGAGCGGGTGCGGCTTGTTCGGGCGGGATTTGAACTCGGGGTGGAACTGCGCCGCAATGAACCACGGGTGCAGTTTTTTGTCAAGCTCGATAATTTCCACAAGCTTCCCGTCGGGCGAAAGCCCCGACAAAATCACGCCTTTCTCCTGAAAACGGCTTCTGAATGTGTTGCTGAATTCGTAGCGGTGACGGTGGCGTTCGTAGATTAAATTCTCGCCGTAAAGCTCGCGCGCAGTCGTATTTTCCTCTAACTTACAAGGGTGCAAGCCAAGGCGCATTGCGGCTTTTTCGGCTTTGTCAGCGTCGTTCTGACCGGGCATGATGTCGATTATATTTTCGTCACCATTGTCAAATTCAATTGAACTCGCGCCTTCAATTCCGAGAACATTCCGCGCAAATTCAATCACAGCCGCCGTCATTCCGAGAGAGAGCCCGAGGTATGGAATCTTCTGCATACGCGCGTAACGCGCGGCTTCAATCATGCCCTCAACCCCGCGCTCGCCGAAGCCGCCCGGCACAACAAAAGCCTCGCAGCCGCCGAGAATTTTTGAAACATTTTTGCGAGTAATTTCTTCCGAGTTTATAAATTTTATTTCAAGCTTTACGTCGTTTACAATGCCGCCGTGACGCAGTGCTTCCGCCACTGAAAGATAGGCGTCGGGGAGCTCGCAGTACTTCCCTACAAGCCCGACTGTGAGCGTCTTTTCGGCGTTTTCGTGCCTTTTCACCATCGCTGTCCATTCGGTTAAATTAGCGTCGCTGTTCTCCATGTTCAAGTGATGGCAAACAGCATTCGTAAGCCCTTGATTTTCTAACATTAACGGCACTGCGTACAGCGAAGAAGCCGTTAAATTCTCGATTACGTCTTCCTTGCGGACGTTGCAGAAGCTTGCAATTTTTTCCTTCATGTCAACGGGAATTTCGCACTCACTGCGGCAGACTAAGATATTCGGCTGAATCCCGAGCGAGAGCAGGGTTTTCACGCTTTGCTGTGTGGGTTTTGTTTTCAGCTCATCGCTTCCGGGAACAAAAGGCACAAGCGTAACGTGAATATAAAGCACGTTTTCTCTGCCTTTATCAGACACAACCTGTCTGATTGCCTCGAAGAAGTGCGTGGCTTCAATGTCGCCGACAGTGCCGCCGATTTCCGCAATTACAACATCAACCTCGCCGTCCGCGCCGCTGGCAACGCGGTAGATTCTGTCCTTGATTTCGTTTGTAATATGCGGAATAACCTGCACGGTTCCGCCATTATAATCCCCGCGCCGCTCCTTATTTAAAACCGACCAGTAAATTTTTCCTGTAGTTATACTGTTATTAATCGACAAATTTTCGTCAATGAACCGCTCGTAATGCCCTAAGTCTAAGTCAGTCTCCGCGCCGTCGTCAGTCACGAAAACCTCGCCGTGCTGATAGGGGCTCATCGTCCCGGGGTCAACGTTAATGTAGGGGTCAAACTTCTGAATAGTGACCTTGTAGCCGCGGTTTTTGAGCAGACGCCCGAGCGAAGCCGTCGTCAAGCCTTTGCCTATTCCCGACACTACGCCTCCTGTTACGAAAATGTATTTTGTGTTCATAATTATATCCTTTCAATTAAATCAATTACCTGTTCAAATTCGGGGAAATCCCGTCTAATCCGCGCTTTACACCGAGCGTTGAATTCCCGTTCGTACTCGGGATTTTCCCGCATTTTCTGCTTCTCACCCCAAAGGTGCGTGTAGTCGTCTTGCAACTCGAATATTTTATCCTTTTCAAGCAAAGTTTCGACCGGCTGTTTAAGGTAATCCGCGCAAAGCGCGAGCAGACGCTGTTCCGCGTAAACCATGTATTTTATGTTATCGTTGCAATCATGTGCAGACTTCATAAACTCAATCGCCATATTCACGTAAAACTGCTTGAAGTCTTCATCGGGCAGGTATAAAAACGCTGTATTGAGCGGCAAAACCGAATAGTCAAAAGCAGGATTAAATGTATATTCGGGCTTCATTTGAAAGTAGCTGACGTCGGGATAAATATCGCTGTGCAAGTCTTCACGGTGCGCGGCTATGATTGAACTTCCTAAGTCTAACTTCTTCCAAACAATGAAGTCCTTATCAAGCATGACGACGGGCGAGCTTACTTCCCGCAGAGCCAACAGCTTCCCTGCCGCCCAAAACATCTGCGGGTTTATACCCTCCAAGTCATCGGGGATTAGAGGCTTCACCGCGTCCCAAACGCCGAGCTTGCTGTAGAACTGCGCAGATTCACTGTCGCAGATATGAACGATTTCGCCGTTATATTTACGCCATGTTAAGGCAGATAAAACCGTGTTATAAAGGTCAAATTTTTCTTTTCGCGGCGTCAGCGAGCTTACATGAATCGCCTTCATATGATGTGCAATCCATAGCCGAGCGAGCCGGAGCTTGAACCTGAGCCGCTTCCGAAAGAACCGAAGCTTCCGCTTGAGGGGAACGAGTCCCTTTTTGCGCCGACAGATTCTGTCAACGTGGGGCAAATTTTATCAACGTTGGTAAATACAGTCGGCGCAAAAAGGGTCTCGTTCCCCGCTACTCCGAAAGCATATTCAAGACTTCCTGTTTCCTCAAGCTTCTTCGCCTCTTCCTCGCCGTCATTGGCTTTTAGCCAGACCAAAAGACTGCCGCCCAAATAGTAACCGCGAAGTGAGGTCGGGTCGAAATTATTCTTTATATCCCGGGCGTTCCAAACCCTTTCCCCATTAAGCCAAAGGCAGCACTTCATTTTTTCTTTCCTTTTTACTTTACAATTATATCTCTCATGATTTTTTCTGCGGCTCCGAGGAGCCGTTGCCGCGTGTTAAACGCGGGTGTTTCTATAACCATGTCTAAAAGCCGCTCTAATACTGTGTTCGCGTGCTCGTCGTTGCGTACCAAACCGCCTTGAATAAGGTCGTAGCGGTTGACTGCAAGCTGGTGCAGGGTATAGCATTCCTTTAAGGCGATGATTTCGTTAACAGCGTCAATCTGCTTTTTGCAAGCCATTGCCGCTCCCTCAAAGTCGGGCGAGCGCGCTTTTAAGTCCGCGTATCTGAATTGTAGTATTGATTTCAAGCGTTCGGGCGGCATTTCCCGCAGTCTCAGCTTTAACGAGCGGCGTTCGTTCGTTATTTCAACGCTTTGGTTTTTAATAAGAAAGCCGACTTCCCGCGTTTCGTCCTCGGAAAAGCCCATGCGGCGCATGATTTTCTGCGCGTACAGGAACGAACGCTCGGCGTGACCGTGAAAATGCCCTTTGCCGCTCGCGTCCTCGGAGAAGCAGTCGGGCTTTCCGAGCGAGTGCAGAAGCATTGCGTACCGCAAGGTCAGCACAGGCGAGGCGTAGCCCACGCTTCTGAAGGTATGCGTGAGCGCGTCACAGCTGTATTCGGGGCGTTTGAGGCTGAAGTCTGCAAGCGCGGCGAATTCCGGAATCAGCGCGATGAAAACCTCGGCATATTCCTCTAAGACAGTGCTTGCGTTTCTGCCATGCAAAACCCAGCTCAGCTCTGTCCGCAGGTCTGCGGGCGCGGCATCGTTCAGGTAGTCCTTATACATGAAAATCGCTTCCTGAGTAGCAGGTGAGATTACATAATCGCCCGACGAATAATAGCCGAGTGCTTGCAGAATCGACACAGGATTGCGCTCGAAGGTCGCGGGCTCGTCTTTGTTTTTTTCGTCGTCGTCCGCAATTTTTATCACGTCCACCACCGCCTGCTCACCAAGCAGACAATCAACGCCGCCAAACGGGTCAACGAAGCCCTCGCGTGGGTTGTAAGCAATCGCGTTAAAGGAAAAGTCGCGCCTTTTCAAGTCTTCAATTATACTGTCGGTATAAATCGGCGCACCTTTTTCGGTAAAGCCCTTTCTGTAGGGCGCGATTAGCACCGGCATACCCTGCACAGTAACGACTACCTCGCCTTTTGTCAAGTTATCAATATTAACATTGTAAATATCGAAAATCGCGCGGATTCTGCCGACCTCCGCGTCGGTAATTATATCAAAGTCAACGGTGCTCGTGCCGCCGATAAGCTCCCGCACGCACCGCCCGACGATATAGGCGCGGTAAGAGTAGGCGTGAAGCCTGTTCAGCAGCTCGTTCACCTGGTTCGGTATTTCTATGCTTGCTTTTAAATTATGCTCAGCCAAACCGTCACCTTCATTCTTTCGTAATTGTACATTGTACATTGTCAATTGTTAATTGTCCGTCACCAGTTATCTACGCCGCTCTTTCTGAGCGCGCCGAAAAGTCTAAGCTTGAATCCTCTGTCCTCTTTTTCGCGGGCGTCGAGAAAGTCCTTCACCCGCTGTCTTTCGGTCAGCTTGTCAACAGGACAAGGCGATTTTATAATTTCAAAGCCGCTTTTGATACAAGTGCTAAGCACTGTCGCTTCCGGTGCGAAAATAAGCGGTCTAATCATAGTCAAATCCTTGCGCGAGAGATAGCTCTTCGGCGCGAAGCAGCCGACTCGCCCCTCTCTGAAAAGATTCATGATGAATGTTTCTATCACGTCGTCTATATTATGACCGAGCGCGATTTTGTTACAGCCGTTTTCCTTAGCCGCGTCGTGGAGCGCGCCGCGCCGCATTTTCGCGCATAATGCGCAGGGGTTTTTCTCCTTGCGAATATCAAAAACGATTTCCGCTATGTCGGTTCGGATTAGCGTAAAAGGCACGTCAAGCTCGTCGCAGAGCCGCTGTACAGGGGAATAGTCGCCGTCTTTTTTGTCGAAGCGCGGGTCTAAGCTGATAGCGTGGAGCTCATACTTCGCTTCAAAGAACCGCCGCATTTTCGCGAGCGCGGCTAATAAAACAATGCTGTCCTTGCCGCCCGAAACGCCGACTGCGATTTTGTCGCCGTCTTCTATTAAGTTATATTCTTGGCACGCTTTACGTACATATCCAAGTATTCTTTGCATTTTCTATAGTCCTTTTTCCTCTGTTCACTACATACATACTATATCATAACATTTTTTAAAGAATTTTTCAACCTTTTTTTGACAAAAAAATGTAAGGGCGGATTAAAATCCGCCCTGCGCCTGTCTATTTCTTTAATTTTGTATGTCAAACTGCTTGCCTTTTTCGCCTTTTCCGCCGTCTGCGATTCTTGTGGTCTGATAAAAATCTAACTTTTTCTTTTCACGCTGAAGATTTTCAAGCTCGCCGCGCACTTCGTCGTATTTTCTTTTGTAGCGCAGCTGATTCCCGACTTCCTTTTGCATGATTTCGCCTTGAATCAGACGCAGGTTGATAATTTTAACTTGAATTATCTCTTCTTCGCCTAAAAATTTGTCTGTGACCTTCTCGCCGACGAGCATTTTGCGGATTGTCGCCGCTTTTTCGGGAGTCTGCTTGTCAATCAGCTCGGTGATTTCCGGCTTGAGCGTTTTGATTTGCGTGATGATATTTTCGCGCTCGTCTAAAACAAGCTGCGTTTCGTCCACGAGCTCAAGGTCTGCCGTTGAAAGACGCTCGGAAAGCGCGTTAAAATCAAAAAGGAGGCTTTCGAGACTACCGAGCTTCTCCGCTAATAAATCAACGCTGATAATCATTTCTTATGCCTCCTAAATCTTACTGTAGGGTCAACCCTGCGTGGTTGACCGATAAGCGGGACGCCACACAGGGCGTCCCCTACGAATTACATTGCTACTGCCGAAGCAGAGTTCTGCATTGCCTGCATATGAATCTGCTCCTTGGGCATTCTCGAGATTTGCAGGAACGCGTCCTTTAAATCTGCAACCATCGGCAATAATGCTTTGACTTTTTCTGTGTCTTTTTTGATATTCGCTTCGATGAGCTCATGCGCGAAGTATTCATAAAGCGCGTCTAAGTCCCTGCCGATAGCTATGTCTAAGTCTAAAACCGAGCGGAGCGCACCTACTATTTCCATTGCCTTCATGAGCGAAGTATTGGTGTTTTCAATATCCTTTTTCTCCATGAAAAACAACCCGCGGTTCATCTGCCGTTCACATTCGTCGTACAGCTTGATTACTATTTCAATAGGAGTCATGGTTGTGACCGCTTGCTTTTTATAACTCGAATAAACGTTTCCTGGTATCATAATCGGTTCCTCCCTATTTGTTGTTGCCCCACATATTATTCATGCCCATCTGTGAAACAAAGTCGCCCTGGCTGTTAAGCTGACCCATCTGCTGTTCAAGGTTGGAGAAGATTTTCCAGTATCTGTCCTGCTGCTTCTGATAACGTAATTCAAGGTTCGCGATTACGCTGTTAAGGCGTTTGATTTGGTCGTATATCGCGTTGCTCGTTGCAGACGATTGATTCGCCATGCCTGCTCTTTGAATTAATAATCCTCTTTCGCCGCGGTCGCCCGAGGTTTTAGTTGCGGAATCAATAATTCCTCTGAGCTTCGGCATTATGCCGTCTTCGCGGTTGGTGAACAGCTCGGTGATTAAGTCTATGTCTTTTTCGATTGCCGACATCAGCTTCTGCTCGTTGATTACGAGTTTACCGTTGTTGAGCCAGTTATCCGAGGTGGAAATCCCCATGCTGAACAGCCCGAACTTCGTTCCGTCGCCGCGGTCAATCCCGGAGAACATCGCGACTCTCATGTCGCCCATTAATTTAATCAGCGTGCGGTCGTTGTAGAGCAAGCCTTTCATGGCGCGCTCTTCCCACTTCTGCTCTTGTCTGTCGGTCATGCCGAGCTCTTCTCTGTCGGTGTCGGTGAGCATGAAGTATTCTTTGTCCGGCTTTTCGTTTACATAGCCGAAAACGTAGTCTATCAGCGCGTTGTAGTCCTTTACGAAGTCCTTGATTAAATCGAGCATTGCCGAGGTATCGCGTTCTACAACTATTTCAAACGTACCGTCTGCACCTAAAACGGCGTTCGGCCCTACAGTGATTTCCATGCCGTTTGCCGAGTATGAATTTGATGCGGTTTCAACAGTCTGACCGTTAATCGTAAGGCTCATGTTCTGCCCGTTTGTGCGGGTGTAGTCACCTGCTCCGAAGCCTAATGCAGCAAGCAGTCCCTGTTCGCCGTCAGCGAAGGTGAGCTCTGTATCTGCGCCGAATTCCTTTGCTTTGATTTCAAAGGTATTTGTGAGCGTCGAGAAGGTCATTTCCACGTTAGCTTTGGTGTTGGTGTTTACTGCAGTCATCATTTCTCTGATTGTCGTATTCGCGCCGAAGGAGAAATTCTGACCGTTGATTGTGAAGGTATAGTTACCTTGAGCGTTAGCGGTGAGCCCGAGTTCACTGAGTTTTGTGCTTTGGGAGACAGTGCTGACGGTATTAACCTGTGTTTGAATATCAGAACCGAAGCCGCCATCTGCGTTTGCGCTGCTTTCGCTTGTGAAGACGCCGAGGTTTAAAGCGTTTCCGTCTTTATCGGAAGCTGTTACAGTTACCGTGCCGTCAGCGGCTATGCTTACGTTTGCTTTTTTGCCGTCTGCGAATACTGCCTGCCTTTCAAGGCTGTTGGTAATTGCATTTTTATTGAAGTGGTCAGCTAATGCATTAGCTGCGGCGGTTGCGGTTGCCGGAGTATCTCCGAATTTTGCAACCTCCGAGCCTACGAAAGCTTCAAAGCTTCTGCCGGCGTTGAAGCCGAGCGCGTAATTCGCGGCATAAGCGTTTTTCTCATCATAAGTGTTACGCAGGAAGAACGCCCTGTCAGTTTTGTCGTTTTCCGCAACCATAGATGTACGCGTAAACTCGCCTGCAATCGCATCTAATAAGAGTCCTAATTCTTCTCTCTGTTCAGTAGTCAAATCGCCATAAAAAGCCGCTTTCGTAATATCAATACGACCGTCCATTGCTGTTTGGCTCCACCAGTTCATGCCGTGGGCATCTTCCATACCCTTAACGTCCGAAGCCAAGCCCATCATTTCACGGAAATCAGCCTGAGACATATATTTCGGGTTCGGAATAATTGACGGGTTGTCTTGCGGGTGTACAGGCTGGTCAGGGTTGAAAGCAGGGTTCGGAATATTTCCGGGGAAGCCGTTATCCCTCTGCCATTTATCGAACATTGTGTTATATGCGTGGCTCATTGCTCTGCCGTATTCAATTTGACGGATATTCGCGTCTCTGCGGGCAACCTCTGCGTCGAACAAAGCCCTTTGCTCGGTTGACATTTCAGCCCATGCTTTATTGTACCACGCTTCGTTCATAGAATCGTTGATTGTGCCTCTTTGGTCGGGAGAAAGGGTGTTGATATAAGCATTTAATGCGTTATTTACAGCAGTATTATACTGTTCTGTTTCGGTATCGGGGTCAAAGGTTATATTCGCGGTTATTTCCGCGAACTTCGCCGCGTCAAAGCCTAAGTCGCTGAAGCTCTGCAAAACAGTTCTTCTTTCCTGCCATGTAAGAGTTGTGCTTTCCCAGGCGTCCGAGCCTTTCCACGCATCGTATTTATTATTGATTTCAGAAACAAACATATCAGCCATCATCTGGTTGAATATGTTAAATACCTGTCTTTCCTCTGCCTGTTTTTCATGAGCTTCTTTTAAAGCTTCCCACGCCGCTACGTCTGCCGCCGACTGAGAAGCGGGAGCGGACGGTAATGCGGCGAGCGTCGGCTGGTTTAATTTGAGCGTGCCGTCGGGATTTTGTACTGTGAAGTCTAATAAATTAGCAAAGAAATCCTTTTCAACTGTTGAGAAATTAATGGTTCGTGCTTCCCCGTCAATAAGGACTGTTATGCTGTTATTTCCTGTTTGCCAGTCGTTGATATTGCCGAGCGAGGCTGTGTTTGTAAGCTCAGTGACTACGCCTGTGGAAATAGCGGCTCTTTCGGTAGACATGAAGCCTACAGGTCCTACTGCGGTGTTAGTGTTATAGAATACACGCCCTCTGCCTGTACCCTCAACCAAGCTCCCGCCAACCATTCTGTCGTCGGTATCGTTTGTTTTACCGAAAACCTGAAGAGCTTTATTGACGTTTTTTACAACCTCATCAGCGTTCGCGTTACCTTCAAAGGTTATCCACCTTTGGGTTCCGCCGACAGCTATAGACATCATGTGCGTTCCGCTTGTAAAGTCCTCGGGCTTGAAGGAGGTCGCTGTTAACGAATCCGTTGCCGCTGACGTGATTTTCGCTTGTGTTGCATGGTTATTCACGGTAACTTTATAGTTACCTGCTGTAGCGTTTGAGCTTGTGGAAACGTTTACGCCTGCGATTTTCGCTTCGACGCCGTTCTGCGTGATTTTCGCAGAGTGACGATTGAAGGTGTTCCTGCTCTGCAACCATGTGTTGCCGTTCAGAACGTCAAAATATTTATCTCTGAAGCCGTTGAATTTTTCAATAATAGAACGGTAAGCCGTCTGCTGCGCCTCAAGCTTCAGAACCTTTCTCTGGTTGGTGGTGATTCTGAGTTTTGTTGACGCGGACATAGCGTTTACAATAGCCTCGGTGTCTAATCCCGAATTAAGTCCGCCGATTCTGAGTGAGCTCCCTCTGATAGTTGACATAATCGTATTCCTTTCCCCATGCTGTATTTTATGATGATTTATTACTGTTTAAGAGCGCAGTGAGCGCGTCTTTTGAAATTACTTCCGCTGATTCGCGGTTGGCGTTCTGCGCGGTTACAAGCTCGAATCTGATGATTGTCACGTCTCTTGGTGCGCTGACGCCGAGCTTTACTCTGTCTTTTGAAATTTCAAGTACGGTTACTTCAATGTTGTCCGCGATGAGCAGACTTTCATCGGTTTTTCTTGTTATTACGAGCATTAAACCGTACTCCTATCCTTTGTATATCGGAAGTCTGAATGTATAATCATTCGGAAGTATAAACTGCGCGCCTGCGCCTGTATCGCAGTTTATTACAATCGGAGACTTCATATTCACCGTTGTTTCTTTGAAATTTTGAGGTACCTTTGCGATGACTAAATACCGCAAGCTCGTGTCTTCTTTTATGTCTAACAGGGCTTTTTCGCTTTTGCTGAGTGTAACCTCGTAGCTCGCGTCTATAATCGTCGGGTCGAAAACTACGAAGCAGGGTGTTACGTCGTCGGCTGACTGTAACCACATCGGGTAAACGTCGTCACCGAGCGGACTGATTAAAGCGAAGTGCCGAGTGTCCTCGAAGGCGAAAACACCGCCGGGAAATTCAAATATACTCTCTTCGTTTATTTCAATTTCACCGAAGTCACGGGTGTTAATTTTAATAAGTTTCTCAGTCATTTTTACTCCTGCGTGCGGTACGCCTGAGGATAGCATCTTGCCACAGCAAAATGCGGCGCACCCTACATTCTATATTTATACTTTAGCGTTGTAATACGGGTCTGCGCTCGGCGGTACGTAAATCGGTCTGCCTGTGTATTCGATTATAATGTCGGGATACTGCGTGATGTTAACCTCGACTCTTCCGGGTATGAACCTCAGCGGTACGGCTTTGAGGTTTTCCCAGCCTATATCTAAGTCCTTCATTTCGTAGTTGATATGCAGCTGTCCTTTGTCAAAGGTTACGTCCGCGCCTACTTTAGGAATGTGCTCCATTACGGTTTGGATAGTTTTCCCCGCGCTGTTGTTTCTGATTGCGAGCTGACCCGAGGTTGTTCCTCTTGCTAATGCGTTGCCTTCGCTGACGATTCTCGCTGTGCCTTCATACGAGAAGCTCCAGCCCTTGTCTGCTTCTTTTTTCTTCAAGTCCGCGAAGTTATAATTACCGTAGCCCATGCTTGAGCGTGCCGCGTAGGTGTCAATGTTTATAGTGGCTTTTTCAGCCTGTACCTGAATCCCGCCTTCGCCTGTTGAAATCCTGATTTGCGGCTTAGGGGCATTGGGATTTTGCAATTGACCCTTCACTACACTTATTTCTACGTTTATGGGTATTGTGGTAATACTGAGCAAATTATGATTCATAATCCCGCCTCCTTAGCCAAGTAATAATTAATAATTAACAATGAACAATTGTTGTGCCGCTTCGCGGCGGTTTTTAATTTATAAAGTTGAAGATGGACATGGGCAGCAGGTTTGCACCCATTTGCAGCTGCGCGCTGAATAATGCTTCGAGAACCTTTATCATTGTGATTTGCTCTTCGGGCTTCGAGGCCTCAAGGTCTCTCTGCTGTTCTACGAGCGACATCATGTTGTTTGTGGTTCTGTCTAAGTTAAACTCAATGAACTCCTGCATATTTCCTATTTCGGCAAGTGTCAGCGAGATGTTAGTCTGAAGCGCGAAGAGCGCGTCTGCGTATTGCGCTGCTAAGAGTCTGTCGTCGTCCTTGAGTGCCTGCGCCGAGTCGAGCGTTAACTGGATTACGTTTGCAGAGAAGCCTGAAGCAACTTCGCGTATGTCTGCTTGTGTAAAAACCGGCTGACCGTCTCTGTGAGGTGTATTGGTTATTGTTATTTCGGGTCTTCCTGCTATATGGTTTGTGATTACTCCGCTTTGTCCGCCCATGCTGAGACGAGTTCCAAACGCGCTGTGAAGCGCTTGGTTTACTGCCGAGGCTTTTTGAGCTTCGGTTGCCGCGGGAGGAATCGTAAAGGTGATTGTGCGTCTGTTTGTTCCTACGCTTACGTCAAGGCTGTAATCGCCTGCATTTAAATTATTGAGGTTAATTATTGTTGTTTTGCTGTCGAGCCCGCTGCCTGTAATTTGCGCGCCGTTGAAGGTAATCGGAATCGCCGATTGCGGGTCGATTCTGCCGTCGTTACCCATTCCGAGTCCTATGCCTATGTCGGCGTAGGAGACGCCCGAGAAGGGATACAAGCTCGGGTCTTGGTGGCGGTTAAGCGAGACGCCGTGATAATAAGCGGTTTTTGTTCCGTCCTGCCCCTGCGATAAGCTGAAGGCGCGGGTCGCGTTATTAACACCGCCGAAAATCCTTCTGTCAGCAACCACGATGTTCATGAGCTGAACCATTTCTTCTGCGAACTTGTCAATCGATTCGGCAACAATCCCTGCGTCGTCGCTGTTGAGCGAGCCGTGCGCACCTTTGATGAGGTGCTCGTAGGTCGATTGAATCAGTGCGGAAATTTTCATGACCGAGCTTTCCGCGTTTTCATAAATCATGTTAGCTGTTTTAAGGTTATCCTGGTAAATATGAATATCGTTAATAGCCTTGCGGACTCTGAGAGAGCGCGCCGCTACGATAGGGTTTTCGCTCGCTCTGTTGAAGCCGCGCCCTGAATAGAGCTTGTTCTCCTCGCGGTTTTTGTTACCCGCATTGCGTTCAAGGTTGTGCATATATCTTCTTAAAACTGTTCCGCCCGCTATTCTCATGATTTTTACTCCTTATAAATCTGTATTTTATTTATCGGTGCGCCGAGGACGTCGCACCCTACAGTCCTACTCTGCCCATGCCGTTTATAACTCTGTCAAGCATATCGTCAAGCGCAGTCATCATTCTCGCCGCCGCGTTGTACCATTTTTGATAAATCAGCATATTAATGCCTTCTTCGTCTGTGGAAACGCCCATGATTGCGTCGCGGCTGTCGAGCAGATTATTCGTCGTTACCGACAGCGTATCTATTTGCTCGTCTATGAAGTTCAGCCCTTGCCCGAGTCTGTTTGAAAGGAACGAAACGTAGTCAAACATTGTCCCGTTGAAGTCAAGTGCGCGTCCGAATCTTACTTCAGCTCCGTCAAGCGCGAGCATTAATCTGTGCGCGTTGTGACCGTCTAAGTTGGTGGAATATGCCCAGCCGCCGCTCAGAACGTCTTCTCTTTCTGTGTTTACGGTTATGTCGGCGTTTGTGGTAGAGACGAAAAATGTATCCTCTGCATTAACGGTGGTTATTACTATGTTTCCGTTGTCTACCTCTGCGAGCAGCTCACCCGGGAACGCGATGTCGAGCTGTGCCTGAAGGTCTGCTACTGTTCCGTCGAAGGTGACTGCCGAGGTTGCGCCGTTGACGGTTATATCTAAGGTATAGGGCGGTGTAACACTCGTGAAATCTGCCGGGAAGTTATAATTTACTACTCTGCTTCCGAGCACTTCGTTGTACACTAACCCTATCATCGTAGCGTCTCTCATCCACTCGTCGGAAATCCTTATGGTTTCCGCAGTAATCGGTCCGCGTTCAACTATGCGCCCGTCTACGTCATATACATCAAGCGTTGAGCCGAACATCGACCTGCCGCAATCGAGAGGAGTTACGCCGTTTGTCTGGTTCATCAGCCCTGCGAACGCTTCTGCAAACGCGTCCATCGCCGACAGATAGTAGGGGATTCCGTATGCGGAGCTTTGGTAGTGGTTGGCGTAGGGCCCGTTGCCGTTTACTAAATCTAAGTAAGCTTTGAGCTCGCCTGTTCTTATGTTTATGTCCTGCCCGTTCGATACGTAAATCACCGCTGCGTTGAACTTGTCGAACTCGTGCATAACCAAAACTTCATGGTTTCTTGTGCCGTCTATCATGAGCGTATCGCCCATCATAACGCTGATACTGCCGTCTACGTTTTCGTCAACCTTGATGTTTATGTAGGTCGAAAGCTCGTCAAGGAGCAGGTTTCTCTCGTCCATGAGCTCGAGCGGTCCGTAGGGTGAAACGCCTCTGCCTGTGTCAATCGCGCCGTATTCGGTCGATTTATACTCTTTAACTATAGCGTTATTAAGCAGAACGATTTTTTCTAAAATTGTATTGACATAATCGACTGTCGCGTTGAGCTCAAACACGTTCTCTTCCAGCATTTTCTTCAAGTCTCTGGAGTAAGAGTTAAGCATTTTTGTAATGTCAAACGCGCTGTTTCTTACGATACTCGCGAATTCGGGGTTGTCGGGAGAGTTGGTCGCGTATTTGAGAATCGCGTCCTTGAACTGTGCTAACTTCCCTTCCATGCCCACGTTTTCAAAGTTATCCAAGGCTGTTTGGATTTCTTCAAGAATCGGAGCTTTTCTCTCGTTTTCTGCGAGCTGACTGTTCATTTCGCGGAAACGCTTGTCAAGGTAGAAGTTTCTGATTTGCGCCACGCCGAACGCGCTCGCGCCCTGCCCTGCCAAGGACAGGCGAGATTGCTTCGTCTGCCAGCTTTTATACGAGCTGATAAACATTGCGTTGACGTCCACTCTCTGCCTTGAGAAGCCGGGCGTCATGGTGTTCGCCATGTTGTTTGTAGATATATCAAGCGCTTTCTGTGATAACTGAATCGTACGTTTGGACATTTCAAGTCCTGCAAAAGATGAACGCATATTTTTTACTCCTTCTTATTTATCTGTTTTATCTGCGGAACGCATTAATGCGTTCCCTACATTACACCGAGCCTATAATGTTTCCGTCGTCGCCGTTCATTTTTCTGATTTTCGAGCCTGTGTTTGTGTAGGTGTCGCTTCCTGCGATGAGGCTGTCTTTCATTATATCCGCCTGCGCTTCTAACTTTCGCCGCGCCAGCTCTAAAATTTCCTCGTTTGTCGCTTTTATATAGTTAACCGATTCTTCAATCGAGTCTGTTACGAGCTTCATTCTGCCTTTGACTTCCTCGGGGCACGCTTCAATCAGCTTTTCTGCGTTATAATCGCCTGCTCCGTGCTCCTCGAAAATCAGTTTTCTTTTGGCTTCGAGTGAGTTGCCGCGCATTATGTGCTTCTGCTCCTCTGCGAGCGATTCCAAAAGCCACGCTACGTCGTCTCCCGCTACCTTTTCTTGTTTTTCGTCTATGAAAGAGCGGAGTTCTTTAAAATGCTCACTGTAATTGTCTAAGAATTCAAGTATTTCCACTGCCGAGTTGTAATTCATGAAAATATTTCCTTTCAAATGGGTTTTGCCGAAGCGATTAACCTGTAATCGTTTCGGCTATTTGTCCTGCTGTCGCAGGCGTATTGTCACCCTCGTAAGCCGCCTGAAGCTGCTGAATACGAGCGATATTGGCTTCCGCTTCGAGAGCTGACGCCATGTCGATTTTCGCGGCTTGCGTAGCGCGACCGAAGTCAAACTCGATTTTATCGAAGTTATCGCCGCCGGCTTTTCCCGCTGCTCCCGCAGTCGTGTCTTTGCCTTTGGGCGCGGCGCTTACGGTTTTGTACGCGCTTATCATTCTGTTGTTTAAATTTTTAATTTCCATTCCGATGTCCTCCGTTACATATATAAAACAAAATTCGGGCTTTGTTTTTTGCTCTGTATATAATATCGCACAAAGAGGCAAAAACTTTAGCTCGAATATGATGTTTTTATGAAATTTATGTGTTTTTTATGTGATATTCGCTTTAACAAGCAGACAGACTGCGTTTGCGCCGATTCCTTTTCCCGCAAGCCCCAAGCCTTCCTCGGTAGTTGCCTTAACGCTGACCGCGTCAAGCGGTATTTTACAAGCTTCTGCGATATTTTCACGCATTTGAGTTATAAAAGGCGCGAGCTTAGGTCTATCGGCGATTATAGTTATGTCTATGTTGGAGGGCGCGTAACCTTTTTCGCGTATTAGCGCGATAACGCGCTCCAGTAGCTCCACGCTTGAAATGCCTTTGTACTGCGGGTCGTTGTCGGGGAAGTGCTTACCTATGTCGCCGAGAGCAAGCGCGCCGAGCAGCGCGTCCATCAGCGCGTGAACCGCAACGTCTGCGTCCGAGTGACCGAGAAGTCCTTCATCGCAGGGGATTTCAACCCCGCAGAGGATTAATTTACGATTCTGTGCAAGCTTATGCACGTCGTAGCCCGTGCCGATACGCGGCGTTGAATCCGGTAAATCGTTTTTTGTTGTTATTTTGATGTTGCTGTAATCTCCCTCAGTCACAAAAACCTCCATGCCTACCCGCTCAAACAGCTGCGCGTCATCGGTGAACGAGCGGTCGCCGCTTATTTTTACAGCTTCCATGTACTTTTCAAACAGAAAAACCTGCGGGGTCTGCGCTAAGTAAAGCTCGTCGCGGTCGGGGGTGGAAATTATTTTCTCGCCCCGCACGACCTTGACGGTTTCCTTGACCCTTACCACAGGAATCACCGCGCCTTTTTCTCCTGCGAGATTGACGAGCCTGTCGATGAATTCGGGCGTTATGAACGGTCTCGCGCCGTCATGAACAGCGATTATATCGCTTGTATTTGCTTTTAAAGCGTTGATTATTGTCTGCTGGCGAGTTTCCGCGCTTTCAGTTATAATTAAAGGCTTTGAAATGCCGTGCTCACTGCACAGCATTTCGATTTTTGGTTTATTTTCAAGGCGAGTTGCAATTATTATTTCGCTGATTGTTTCCGCTCGCTCGAAGGCTAATACAGCGTGCATGATTACAGGGATTCCGTTTATTTCGGCGAAAAGCTTGTCCGTGCCGTTCATGCGCGAGCTTGAACCGCCTGCCGCGATAATGGCGGCGGTTTTTCCTTTTTTGGCGTTATTCATCATCGTCGTTTTCATCAAGTTCGGGGTTAGTATCTTCAATCGTTTCAACCGCGAGCGAATCGGGGTCAACGCCGAGCGAATAATAAACCGTGACGATTTCGCCGCGTTCTATATTAATGATACTGCCCGCGTAAACATCATTATCACCGACACTGCACCGAATGACGAAGCCCTCAGCGACTTCATCGCTGTATTCGCCAATGTTGTTGCCGTATTTAATCTTCGCGTCGCTCAGAATCCGCTCGAAGTCCGAAAGCTTCACACCCGCGTAAACAGGCAGCTCGACCATTGCCGGACCCAAGCTGACTCTCAGCATAATTTCCGTGCCGGAGATTACGTCCGTTCCCGCTTCAATATCCTGCTCGTATATAACGCCTTCATCATGCTCGTAGCTGAATTCATAAACAGGGTTAAACACTAAAAACTCAAATGAAACGTTGGTTTGAATAAGCTCGAACCTGCGCTCAAGAAAGTCAGGGATTGTATAGAGCGGCTCGTTGGATTCGGGCTGTGTGGGTTCTGACGGTTCCGGTGCCTGCGTTACAGGTCGTGCGTGGATAACCTCCTGCGGCGGCGGCATTGCCGCTGAACCGCGGTTGTCAGTTACGGCAGGCTCGTTGCCGCCTGTAATCAAGTCGGGGTTAAACATGACCGCCATAAAGCCGATTATCGCAACTAAAAGCACGACGATTCCTGTTATCGGCAGGATATACGAGGTGCGCGAAACGCGCCCGTAATTCCGCGCAGAGCTCCGCCCCTGCGAGTTTGATTTTCTGCCTGTTTGCCCCTGCTCTTCAAAATCTATTTTGCGGACAGGCTTTTTTATGAGAATTTCGTTGGTTGTATCGGGAACCTTAAGCGGCGAAGCTTCAAACAAGCCGCGAATAAGCTCGTCTACCGTCTGGGTTCTCGCGTCAATATCAAGCTCTAAGCCTTTCATAATCGCCGACGAAACAGACGGCGGGATATTACGGTTAATCAGTGCGGGCTCAGTCAGATGGTCGTCTTCCTTGCGCGCAACTGCATTCGGCGGCATCTGCCCTGTCAAAACTTTATGAAGTACAGCCGAAACGCTGTAAACGTCAGTACAGCTTCCCTGCCGCTCCTTGCTGTTATACTGCTCGGGCGCGGCGTAGCCTGTGAAAACCTCGTAGTTTATTTCCGAGCCGTAGGTCCGTGCGGCTGTAATGCCGAAGTTGATTAAAACTAATTCGCTCTTGTCATTAAACAATATAGTCGAAGGCCCGATTCCTCTGTGGACTATTCCTGCGCTGTGAACGATGTTGAGCGTAGTGAAAAGCGGCGTGAACAGTTCCTTCACCTGCTCCCACGGCAGAACGCCGCCAAGGTTCGACAGGTAGGACTTCAAGCTGATGCCTGTAATATATTCGTAAACTGCATAAGCAGTGTTATTCTCGGTGAAAACGTCGGAAACGCGCTGAACCTGAATCGACCGCCCTATGCCCATGAGCGAGCGGTTGAGCTCGATGAATTCCGATAAATAGGTCTTGTAAAGTGCAACGAACTGCTGATTTACCTCAATCGCTTCCTCGCCCTTGCCTCTGCCGCAAAGCGTATCGGGCATGAACTCGCGAATCGTGACCTTGACCTCGTTCGCGGTGTCATAAGCAATGTAGTACGCGCCCTCGCCGTTGTACGAAATCAGTTTGCCCACTATGTACCGTTCCGCCAAAAACGTCTTCGGTGCGAGATAAGACGACAGAAACACGCCGTTTTCGGCGTAACCGCAAACAGCGCAAATCTTGGTATTTTCAGCGTTTTTCATTTCCGCCATGCAGCCCATGCATAGCGAAGTTTCCTTCTTCATAGCCGTTCCCCTACGACATATAGTATAGTACGATGTCTTCTATAACATGATAACTTATTTAAAGGGGAATGTCAATAGTTTTGACAAACTGTAATAAATCTGTAATATTTTATAACTCTACCACTCAGCGAATCCGTAACGCCGCAATGCTTCGGGGTCAGCTTCGGCTATGCTTAATATTCGCGCCGCCGCTCCGCTCGGCTTACCGCGCCCATATTCCCACGATTCAACAGTTTTCTTTGAAACGCCTATAACATCAGCGAAAAAGCCTTGCGACATTTTCAAGTTATCGCGGATATGCCGGATTTCATCGGCTGTATATTGTTTCGGCGGCGTAGCCGCTACATAGCGCGATTTTAACTCTGTTTTGCCTTGTGCGTGTTCAAGCATTTCCTGTAATCCGCGCATAATGCTTCCGGAAACTTCACTCATGGCTTTTTCCTCCTAACTCCTTTTGGGTTTGTTCAATTATCTTTTTAATAACTGTTTTATCTGCTGATGAAATATCCTCTTTTTGACTTTTCGGATATGTTGTAATTAAGTAAACCCGCTCAAACACTACATAATCGACATACAAGGCGCGAACACCACCGCTTTTTCCTTTGTTTTCCGGTGCAAATCGGATTTTACGCAAGCCGCCTGTTCCCTGCACGACAGTTCCCGCTTGCGGATTATTAACAATTTCGTTTTCCAATCGCCGTAAATCGTCCATGTCAAGCCCCATTGCTTCCCATCGCTTGTCAAATTCGGACGTTGAAAAAAACATTCTGCCTTTTATTTGTGTCACCTTCTTTATTATATCCTATTAAATAGGATATGTCAATAGCTTTGAAGATGTAAATTTCTTACATCTTCCGCACAATACAAAGCGGCGTCTGCTGGTCGCTCTGGTCAAGCGGATTATCACTGAAAACCTGCTCTGCGAAGGCTGTCGGCAGGTCTTTTTTGCTTTTGCCGAGGACGGTGCAGGCGATGTCGTTCGCATCAACGATGTAAATATCGCGCCCGATATGCGCCGAAAGGCGCGCGGCTTCTTCATCGGGCTTGTCCGGTGCCATTTTTGCGTAATTATTGTACGGCGGAATGGTATAATCGCAGGGCCCGTCAATCGCGCGGGCTTTCATTCCGCAGATTTTATAGAAAACTCCGCGCTTCCCGAAAAGCTTGCCTATTGCCGAGCAGAACGCCGCGAACAAGACCTTCGGGCGACCTATTTCGCGGATACAAAGCTCCATCGTTTCGGGGCGACCCAGCCCGATGCCGTAATCGGGCTTGTACACGAATTTGCACAAAAAGCGGGCAAGCCGCGAGACTTTTATTTCGTCAAGCGGAAATGCGCGCCCTTGCGTAATCGCGACGATTTTTTCAGCTATGAACAGCGTGTCGCCGTCCTGCATAAACTCGCGGACATACTTGTCGAGCACGTCTTCAAGCACGTCTTCCCGCATGATTACGTGAGTTTTTATCGGGTAGCGCGCGAATTCGCCGAAGTCGGTGGTAATTTTGAGACTTTTGCCTTCGTTTGGAGTCATTTCTGATAACTGCATTATTTTTTCTTCCTTGAAATTATAATTATGCCGCCTGCGATAAGGAACGGCGTTAAGCCGAGCGTAATGCCCGCGCGCGGGTTTTCTTCGCGCGGTGAAGGTTCATTTATTATTATGGGAGCTTCTGCGGAGCCGCGGCTTCCCAACAGAACAAACACATTATAAACCTCCCGATAAGTCAGTGTTCCGACTGTTGCGTCCCATAACGCTTCTCTGACAGCTTCTTCGTCCAACTCTGTTAAATTTAAGTATATATTATTCTCGCGTACACTCACCCAAGCGTTCTCGACGGAAAAACCTTGTTCCCGCAAAGCGGAGAGTGCAATGTCTTGCAAATTGAGCAATGTGTTATAAGAGTAATTAAAACCCGTGGTTTCATAAATTATAATATCCTCATAGCCCTCGAAAATATTAATACTGCCGCCATGATACCATGAGTTATCCGTTACATTTGAAGTAAGCGCAATGTATAGATTTTCGCCGTTAATCCATATACCCGCAAAAGTATCGGGATAAATAAATCTCATGTTATCCACATCTAAATTAAGGTTTTTCAAAAAAAGCTCGTGTGCTTCCCTCGCGCGTGCCGATTCGGCACCTAACGGACCTAATGCCGCTTTTGCTTCCGCTGCGATTTCCGGATACAGGCTGGGACGGGGAATTACTTCTTCTGCGCGTTCGCGCTCTGCCGCCGCCGATACGGGAATCGTAAGCATCATTACCGCGAGCAGAATCAACAATAATTTTTTCATATTATGCTCCTTGTTGTTTGTTTTTATAATTATAACACGAAATTGTTGACAAATCAAGTCTTATATAGTATACTATCCTTTATAGACTTTGTAACCAAATTGTAATAATTTCGGGAGAGCTTTTAATAATCATGGATAGTACTAACAAAACCGACATTTTATCGGGCGTCGAGGTGCAAACCGCGAGGCCGCCTTTACATATATATTTATTTAATGTGCTGATAACGTTTTTTCACGACCTCGGCAAGAGCGTCTGCGAAATTCTCGGCGACCTACTGAACGCCTTTTTGCTTTTCGTGGGGCATTTTCTCGGCTTTATTTGGGTTAAAACCGAGAAGTTCCGCGAATACGCCGGCGGCAAGCTCAAGTATTTCGGGCTGTATGTTTTTTCGCCGTTCTTGAAATTCGGGACTGCGTTTATCACTATGCGCAGAGAAACTAAAGCCGCCAACCGCGAGCACGGCATGAAGGGCGCGCTTCCTGTTTTCTTCGGGCATCTTGCCGCGTTCATCTTCGGCAAGCGCGGCGGCGGCGCGGTGACGACGGCTTTTAATTACGTTATTCCTGTGATTAGCGTGATTTTCCTTGTCAACTTAATTTCTTATGCTTCGGATATTCAGTACGCTGTCCGCCTCGAAGTAAACGGAACCTTCGTAGGTTATATCGAAAACGAGCAGATTTACACCGAGGCTGAAAAGATTTTTGAACAGCGCGTAAACTTCCTCGGAAGCACCATAATGGCAGAGTTCAACCCGCGCTTCACGATTGAAAAGTTAGGCTATTCAAGTATGCTGTCCGCTTCGCAGGTGACGAATATACTGCTTCAGCAGTCGGGGATAGTCGTTGAATACGCATACGGAATAATAATAAACGGCAGCTTTATAGGCGCGGTCAGAGATAATACTTCTATTCTTCATACCCGCGACGCGCTTTTGAGCGCGCACAGAACAGGCGCGGAGGACGAAGTAGTTGAGTTCGCTGTTTCCTTTGAAGCCGAGCAGGGCGACCTTTATCCTGTAGAGAGCATCATTGAGCCGCAGGCTATAATAAGAAGCATAACAAGAATAGAAGAGGAAGCGCAGTTCTACACCGTTTCTGAGGGCGACAGCCATTACACGATTTCGGAAATGCTTGACGTTTCTGTGGCTCAGCTTGAGCGGTTTAATCCCGGCTTCACCGAGCAGACGCTCCTGCCGGGCGACAGAATAAAGTTCAGCCCCGAGATTCCGTATTTGAGCGTTGCTGTGACAAGGACAGAGATTTTTGACCAGGAGATTCCTTACGCTACCGAATACAGGGACGACGCTTCGTACTTTATCACTACGCAGAACACTACCGTTCGCGGGCAGAACGGAATCGACAGAATCACTGCAAGGGTTACTCTTGTCAACGGCGTTGAAGCAAGACGCACTGTTACGAGCAGAGATGCTGTTTCCCGCCCTGTTAACGAGGTTATTTCGATAGGCACGCGTCCGCTCCCTAACGCCGGGATTTCCGGTGAAACTGCGGTCGCCGGCAAGTTCATCTGGCCCGTTCCGCCTCAGCATAAAATCTCCGAGTATCACTGGACTGACGGCGGCTATTGGGGGCACTCGGGCATAGACATAGGCGCGCCTTACGGTACGCCGATTTACGCGGGCGACAGCGGTACTGTTGTCTTCTCGGGCTGGAACAGCGGCTACGGAAACACAGTAGTTATCGAGCACCCGAACAGCGGCTTGCGTACCTGGTACGCTCACGCCAGCGCGCTGAACGTAGTTGAGGGACAGGAAGTCTCGCAGGGTGAAACGATTGCGTGGGTCGGAGCGACAGGACGAGCTGACGGAAATCATTTGCACTTTGAGGTGCGCGAGGGGACAAGTATTCATAATCCGAGGTTCTACCTTGACATAGAATAGAATAATTCGACATTATAGCTGTTTAAGTTACAAGTTTCACTATTTTTCACTCTTCTGCATATAGTATAATGCAGAGCACTATAAAACGTGACGTTGAATACAAAAGGCTCTTCCCCCGCTCTGCGCGAGCTGCTCCTTGGCTCGTCGGGAATTAAGCCGTATCGCTTCTGTGCAGCAGCAGAAGACGATTAAGCAGGAATTTAGAATTAAATTCCTGCGTTACATAAAAAACAGGAAGTTAAAAAGAAAAGAGGACAAAAAAATGAAAGTATTATTCATTGGCGGCACAGGGACAATCAGCACAGAAATATCGAAGCTTGCAGTAGCTTCGGGCGCGGAATTATATCTGCTCAACCGCGGCAACAGCAACTCGCGGCTTGACGGACTTGAAGGCGTAACTCATATTCAAGCTTGCATGGGAAATGAAGAAGACGTAAAGAAAAAGCTCGCGGACTTGAACGTTATGTTTGATGTCGTTGCGAACTTTGTTGTGTTTCACCCGTCACAGGCAGAGCGCGATATTCGGCTGTTTTCGGACATGACCAAGCAGTATATTTTCATAAGCTCGGCATCGGCGTATCAAAAGCCCTTGTCCGACTATTTAATTACGGAAAGCACACCCTTGCACAATCCGTACTGGGAATACTCCCGCAACAAAATTGCCTGCGAGGAAACCTACATAAAAGCTTACCGCGAGCAGGGCTTCCCTATTACCAACGTCCGTCCGAGCCATACTTACGATAAACATAATATACCCTTGGCGGTTCACGGCGAAAAGGGCTCCTGGCAGGTTTTGAAGCGCATTATCGACGGCAAGCCGGTCATCGTTCACGGCGACGGAAGCTCGCTCTGGACTGTAACGCACAGCAGTGACTTTGCCTGGGCGTTTTACGGGCTTATGGGGAATATCCACGCGATTGGCGAGGCTGTTCATATCACGAGCGACGAGTCGCTGACCTGGAATCAGATTTATGAATGTGTCGGCGCGGCTGTCGGGAAGAAGCCGATTTTGAAGCATATTTCCACCGACTTCTTAGTTAAATGTGACCCGAACCTTGAGGGCGGTCTTCTCGGCGATAAGTCTAATTCTGTCGTATTCGACAACAGTAAAATTAAGCGGCTTGTGCCGGACTTTGTAGCGACTACACGCTTTGACGAGGGCGTGCGCGAGAGTGTTGCGTATTATCTCGAAAACGAGCATATGCAGGTCGCTGACCCTGCGTTTGACGAGTGGACTGAAAAGGTGATTAAAGCGTATGACGGGGCGGTAATATAATCATGGAGCATAATGATTCTAACTTGGGCGCGCAATTATCAACATTTGAAACTAAAAAAAGCTCGTTAACTTCTTTGAAAGTCTGGGCGGTTATCAGCTTTGCCGTGCTTGTTGGACTCGGAATAATTCTGCTGTTTGTTGAAGACGACCCGGACATAAGAATATTAAGCTTCCTTTTGTTCGGCTTAGGGATTATTCTCCCTGTTATGCTGTTGTTTTTATCGAAAATGCTTTATCAGCAGGTTATTATTTTTGAAGAGGGCGTTGTTGTTAAAGAGCGCAAAAAGGTGCATAGCTTTCACTTCAATGAAATTGCCGGACTGCGCGAAAATACATACGATAACATGAATACCGCAGCGGGCATAGGAAGTGCAGGCGGAGCTGTCGGCGGGCTGATAATCGGCACAGTTTTTTCAATCATGAATTCTGCTTCTGACAAAAGCAAGAAAAAGCACAAGCTTCGTAGCTTATTCATCGTGCCAAGCGGTTACAAAGCAAAGCCTGTAGGTGTCGTGAATACAGGCGGCAACGAGCTTTCAAGGGTTTACACAGGCTGGCTGATTAGAAAAAATGGGGTAAATAAAGAAAACTTGAATTCGCTTTCGCTGTCTTTCGGGCAGAAATTAGAGCTTAGCGGCGGCGCGTTTATTCACAAGAAGCGCAATAAAGAAGTGAAAATACCCTTCTCAAAAAACGTTAACATAGATACAAAATCATCTGCGAACTACGGCGTTTTTACGCTTGTTGAAACTGACGAAAAAGGTAAAGCGAGAAGCTCTGTCGCTCTCGATGCCGCGAAGGTTTTTAACATTGATTTGTTGAATTATATTTTTTATTTAATACATTCGTAGGGAACGGAGTTCCGCAACGGAACGCATAAATAATTTACGGAGGAAAAATGACCGAATTAATTATTCTCGCGATTATCATACCGATTATAGTTTTGTCAGCATATATAGGAATTCGTATAGGTAATAAAATGGTTCGGAAAATGCCTTACTATGTAATAGGTCTGCGGAAAAAAAGCCGCGTAATATTACGTGACGAACGCCTTTTCCCTGCATTTATGAAAATGAATACACGGAGAACATTAACCATAATGGTGCCGAGTGCCGCGCTTGGGGCTGTCAGTGTTTTTGTGGTAAACGGTTACGACCGCTTTATTATAATCGGATTTTTATCAATTTCTATAGTTTTCACGCTTATTTTTGCTGTGTTATGGTATAAAAGCAAAGTGGAATTTTACAAACAAAAGGACGAGCTGGGAATTGTTTTTGAATCTGATGAAACTGCAGTAAAAACCGCACAAAAGAACAGCGCAGAGATGTATTATAAAAAGTTTTTTAAATTGTTTATAATTCTTGCGGCAGCAACCACTATAATTTCAATTGTAAACATTATTCAAAATAATGTATTTGCCGGTATAATGTCTGCTGTCTGTGCGTGTACTCTTATAATGGGGCTTATCCATTATTTATACTTGCGCCGAAAAAAATAAGTATTATCTGCACTTAAAAATAAACCACGGAGGAAAACTACATTATGGCAAAAATTAACAAAGGCTTTTTAAATTTAAAAGAGAATTATCTGTTTATCGAAATCGGGCGCAAAGTCCGCGAGTACGTTGAAGCGAATCCCGACAAACCGATAATCCGTATGGGGATTGGCGATGTAACCCAACCGCTCGCGCCCTGCGTGGTTGAGGCTATGCAGAAAGCCGCGGCGGAAATGGGCGTGAAGGAGACCTTCAAGGGCTACGAGGACTCCGGGCGCGGCTATGATTTTCTGCGCAGTGCAGTCGCGGGATATTATAAAAGCTTCGGCGTTGACGTTGAAACCGATGAGATTTTCATCAGCGACGGCGCGAAGAGCGACAGCGGAAACATCACCGACATCTTCGGCGAGGATAATATAGTAATGGTCAGCGACCCTGCTTATCCTGTTTATGTTGACAGCAATATCATGAATAATAAGCAGGTGATTTTCGCTGATGCGACTGAGCAAACGGGCTTCGCGCCTGTAGTTCCGAGCGGTGTAAAAACGGATTTGATTTATTTATGCTCACCGAATAATCCGACAGGTGCGGTTTTCACGAAAGAACAGCTGACCGACTGGGTTAATTACGCGCTTGAAAACAAGGCGGTTATTATTTACGATGCGGCTTACGAAGCGTTTATTTCTGACGACAGCCCGCGCAGTATTTTCGCTGTAGAAGGTGCAAGAAGGTGCGCAATTGAAATCTGCTCGCTTTCCAAAACTGCGGGCTTCACAGGCACTCGCTGCGGTTATACGGTAGTTCCGAAGGAGCTTGAATTTTACGATGATAAAGGCGCGGTTTACAGCGTGCTGAAAATTTGGGCAAGACGGCAGGGCAGTAAATTCAACGGCGTGCCTTACGTGATTCAACGCGGCGCGGAGGCTGTTTTCTCGCCTGACGGCTTAAAGCAGACGAAGGAAGCGATTGACTATTACATGGAAAACGCACGGATTATGTCGGAGACGTTCAGTGAGCTTAACATCAGCTACACAGGCGGCAAAAACTCGCCTTATATCTGGTTTAAGTGCAATATGCCGAGCTGGGATTTCTTCGATATGCTGTTGTCGGGGAAGCAGGTCGTCGGGACGCCCGGCGTGGGCTTCGGCAAGAACGGCGACGGCTGGTTCAGACTAACCGCGTTCAACACGCGCGAGAATACAATCGAAGCCATGAAGCGGGTTCGGGAATTGTTAGCGAAATGATTGAAGAAATTGAACAAATCATAAAAGAAGAAGCCCGAGGGACTTTTAAGAAGTTTTTAATTATTTCTGTAATTTGCCTTGTTATGCTGATTTTGTTTTTATTGCAGTTCGCTTTAATGACGCCGGGTCATACCAACTATATAGTAGTGCCTGTTGTTATTTTAGCTCCGCTTTTTATGATTCCTGTTACTGTTAAATCTTTTTTTCTTATGAAGAATCCGAATGCGAAGAAAACCTTCAAAAAATTCTGTAATGCAACTGCGAGCCCGAAGACGACTTTAGCACAATTGAAAGATACATGGAAGCACGGCTTAATGCCGGAGGTTGACGAGTCAGCTTCTATATCGCCCGAAATAAAAGATATGGTTTCGGATTTCTTTAAAGCTAAAAGCTTTCAGGGCTTTGAATTTCCGCAGGAGAAAAACACAAGAAAAATCCCGAATATCCGCTTCAGCAGGGAGTTTATAATCATAGCTGTCGGCTTGAAAATAAAAATTGTTCCTCTCGAAAATGCTGTTTGGGTGTATAAATTCAAAGACAATTTTCTGTATATTCATTTTGCTGACGGCGGCTCATACAAGCGTAAAGGCTATTATTTTCAGAATATTCAAAATATAAGCACTACAGATTTCATAGCAGACTGTATTTCGCTTAATTGCCCGGATATTGCTGTCGGTTCCTGCAAAGAGACGAAAGAACTTTGGAAGGGGAAGAATAAGGACATCAGCGGGCTTCGCGCTTATGCGCGCAGGTATTACAAAGGAGTATAGAATGAGCAACATTACCTACAAATACATAAAACAAAACAGCGACGTAAAAACCTACATTGAACACGCCGACAAAGCCCTTGAATCAATGGGCTACACCGAGCATTGCGGGCCGCACGCGGCGATTACCGCCGAAGCCGCCTACGATATTCTGCATACGCTCGGACACCCCGAGCGCGAGTGCGAGCTTGCGCAAATCGCGGGCTATATGCACGACATCGGCAACTGCGTGAACCGCGCAAACCATGCGCAAACAGGTGCAATCATGGCGCTCAATCTGCTTACTCAGCTTGCCATGCCTGCAGAGGAAATCGCAGTTATAATTTCCGCAATCGGCAACCATGACGAGAACACGGCAACACCCGTAAATGCAATCGCCGCCGCTGTTATTCTTGCGGATAAGATGGACGTGCGCCGCTCGCGCGTTCGCGGCGAGGGTGATATAAACGATATTCACGACAGAGTAAATTACGCCTGTGTGCAGTCGCGGTATTATTTTTCGGAGGACAAAAGCGAGCTGTTCCTTGACCTCATTATCGACAAGGAAATCAGCTCGATTATGGAGTATTTCGAGATTTTTCTGCAAAGAATGTCGCTCTGCCGCCGCAGTGCAGAAAAGCTTGGAATCAGCTTCCGCCTTGTCATGAATAACTCGAAAATCGTGTAAAATGCAGAGGGCAGGATAATTCCCGCCCCCTGCGTAGGTGTTATCGCCTTTGTCTGCACGCGACGCCGGCTGTAACCTTAACACTACGCATCAAAAATAAAAGTTGCAAAAAAGCTAAAGTTTTTTTAAAAGCTTACGATAATAAATATAAGCAACTTTAAACATTGAAATATATCAAAAGGAGATTTTATTATGTCAACTATTCACAATATGGTTACGGGCGGCGCGATTGTCCCTAAAAACGCTTCAAAGGAAGAAGCGCAGGAGCTTCAGGCTCAGCGTCTTGCATCTATTCAGCAGAGCCAGAGCGGGCTTTTTTCGTCGCTCGGTTCTAATAATAACAACGACAGAAACCAAACCGGAATGGACTTTTTCTTCGGTGCGGGTTCGGCTATGTCTTCGGTTACGACGATGAATTCGGCACGCCTCGGTATTGAAAACCGCGCGAGAACTCTGCTTTCGGAAATCCGCATGGACCAGCTCCGCGGCGTTGACACCTCGTATAAAAGAGAGCAGTTAGAAGCTTTAACAGGCAACTTAGACATCATGAACAAGAATCTTGACAACAACGTAGGCAAGGCTTTAGACCCTGCGAAGCCGAGAGAAGCTGCTACGCCGATTATTGACAAAATCAACGCACAGCTCAAAACCATGCAGGAAAAAGAAGAGAAGAAGGTTCAAGACAAGTACGGTAAGCGCGACGAGCCCAAAGAACCCGTCGGCGAAAACACCGAGCCCGAAGCAACAACAGGAACAGAGACCGAAGAATAAGCATGAAAAAAACTATTTGTTTATTACTTTCTATATTTATTATCTCCGCATTTACGGCTTGCGGAGATAATAATGCGTTACAGGAAGAAATTCCGTACCCCGAGGTTCTCGAAGAGTCGGAAGAGCTTGAAAACGAAGAACCTGCCGAGCCGGATTCCGGCGAATGGATTTCAGAGGGCTTTTTCGTGATAGGCACAACGCTTTATGACGCGAAGGGCGAGCCTTTTGTCATGCGCGGAGTTAATTATCCGCACACATGGTTCAAAGACCAGTTAGACACAGCTTTGCCCGCAATTGCACAAACAGGCTCAAATACAGTCAGAGTCGTCCTTGCGAACGGCGAGCAGTGGCGCAGGGACAGCGTGGAGGACGTTCTGCGGATTATCGAGCTTTGCAAGGAGCTTGAAATGATTGCCGTGCTTGAGGTTCATGACGCGACCGGCAGAAACGACGTTGATGACTTGATGAAAGCTGTTGAATACTGGATTGAAATAAAAGACATATTAATCGGCAACGAGGCTTATGTAATCGTAAACATCGCGAACGAATGGTTCGGCAGATGGGACAGCGCAGGCTGGCGCGACGGCTATCTTGAAGCTATTCCCGCGCTGAGAGAAGCCGGAATCAGAAACACGCTGATGGTTGACGCGGCGGGCTGGGGGCAGTATCCGAGAAGCGTTCACGAAATGGGGCGTGAGGTTTTTGAAGCCGACGAGCTCGGAAACACGATTTTCTCGATTCATATGTACGAATACGCGGGCAAGGACGAAAAAACCGTGAAAGACAACATTAACCGTGCGCTTGCTGTCGATGTTCCTGTTGTAATCGGCGAGTTCGGGCACAGGCACCATGACGGCGAGGTCGCGTTTCTGACGATTTTGTCTTACTGTGAGGAAATCGGCGCAGGCTATCTCGGCTGGTCGTGGAAGGGCAACAGCGGCGGCGTGGAGTATTTAGACATCGCGCTTGAATGGGACGGAAGCGTTTTATCCGCGGACTGGGGAGAAATTCTAATCAATTCCGAGTTCGGAATCAAACGCACAAGCAAGAAATGTACAGTTTTTGCCTGATTTTAGTCAGGCAAAAACTTTTTGAAAAATTTTAACAAAAAGGCTTGACATATCTCAAATAAACGTGTATAATATTAAAAGTCGGCGTTTGCGGAATTAGCTCATTTGGTAGAGCGCCACCTTGCCAAGGTGGAGGTAGCGAGTTCGAGCCTCGTATTCCGCTTTTGAAATAACCGCTCTGTGGGCGGTTATTTCTCATTTATGCGAGTATGGCTTTTAATGCCGAAAACACGATTATCGCCCCAACGGAGCGAAGAAACTACAGGAGTGATTAAATGGCTATAAAGTATGATAAACTCTTTGCTTTGTTGAAAGAAAAAGGCTATAATACAACGAGAATAAGACGCGAGAAATTAATAGGGCAAGGCACATTAACAGCTATAAAGAACGGTACAGGTGGCTTAGACGCGAAAACTATATCTAAGCTATGCAAGCTCCTCAACTGCCAGCCCGGCGACATCATGGAGTATGTGGGGGAGGAGGGCGAAAACGTATGATAGATTTCAAAAATGTAGACAAGCTAAAAGCTCGACTTTCGGCACTGCGGCCTCTCAATTCGGGAGAGTTGAAGCGGTTGCGTGATGATTTTAATATTGAATATACCTACGACACGAACGCTATCGAAGGCAGTACGCTCACACTGCGGGAAACTGCGCTGATACTGCAGGAAGATATAACCATAGCAGAAAAGCCCCTGCGTATGCACTTAGACGCAATCGGGCATCGTGACGCTTTCGAGTACGTTATATCAATAGCCGACACAACCGACCTATTGACGGAGCAGCGAATAAAAGAGATACACTCGCTTGTATTAATGAGCGACACGGAAAACAGAGGTGTTTATAGGAGCGTTCCGGTGATGATACAAGGAGCAGTACACACACCGCCACAACCTTATCTCATCGCGCCGCAGATGGAAGCCCTGCTTGCTGAGTATGAGGACATGAAGCGCGACAAGCACATCATAGAAGCTATTGCAGAGTTTCACTTGCGCTTTGAGGGCATACACCCTTTCATTGACGGTAACGGACGTACAGGACGGCTTATAATCAACCTTGAATTAATAAAGGCGGGGCTTTTACCCGTAAACATCAAATTCACAGACAGGCGCAAGTATTATGACTGCTTCGACAGCTACTACGGAAACGGACACAAGCCGGACGCACTCACCGAATTAATAATAGGCTACGAAGTACAGGAGCTTGAACGGTATATTAAAATCATCGAAAATAAGAATGGTTCATAGGTGGTGACAAATATGGATAAATACCAAATAGGCAAGCTAAAGTCTGATTTTGACAGTATCATGCATATGTCTGAAGACGGTATCGAGTTTTGGCTTGCACGAGATTTACAGGAAATTTTTGGTTATTCACAATGGCGGCGATTCTATGATACTATTGAACGTGCCAAAATCGCTTGCGAAACGAGCAGCAATGATGTTTTAGACCATTTTGTCGACGTTGGCAAAATGGTTGACATAGGCAGCGGTGCAGAACGCGACATAGGCGACATAGCCCTCACTCGCTACGCTTGTTATTTAATCGCTCAAAACGGCGACCCGCGAAAGGAAGAAATTGCCTTTGCGCAAAGTTATTTCGCACTTCAAACGCGAAAGCAGGAGCTTATTGAAGACAGAATTAACCTAATCACTCGCATGGAAGCAAGGGACAAGCTGAAGGAATCAGAAAAACGGCTCTCGCAGAATATATATGAGCGCGGCGTTGATGATAAGGGATTTGCGCGTATTCGCTCTAAAGGCGACCAAGCTTTGTTTGGCGGTAATGATACAGCCTCGATGAAGAACAGGCTCGGCGTTAAGGATAACCGACCGCTTGCAGACTTTCTACCTACGGTCACCATTGCCGCTAAAAACCTTGCAGCGGAAATGACTAATCATAACGTTGAGCAGAAAGACCTACAAGGTGAATTCAAAATAACTAACGAGCATATCCAAAATAACGCCGGTGTACGCGATATGTTAAAGCAGCGCGGAATTGTGCCGGAAAATCTTCCGCCGGAGGAAGATATAAAAAAGCTGGAGCGGCGCGTGAAGTCCGATGAAAAGAAACTTGCGGAAAAGTCGGGTAAGCTGACCACAAGTAAAACAGATGAATAAATGAAAAATCGGCAAGATTTTCTCTGCCGTCTCGTTTCCAACTTTTTTCCAACAGCTACGTTATTTTCCAACTATTTTCGTTGACCTACGTCACAAGACAAAAAGCGTATAACCGCTCATAGAGCGGTTATTTCTTTTTTGTGCAGGTGCGGTTTTAAATACCCGAAATGCGATTGTTCAACACGAAGAAATGAACAGCAACCCGCCGTTCATTTTTCCTTCAAAACACTAATCATACCCGCAATGATTTCCAGTTCCTTCACACCTAAGCCTTCCACGCTAATTGCGCGGTTCTTTTCAAGCCCGAGCAAAAAGTCGGTAGTAACGCCGAAAAAAGCGGCGATTTTAATAAGCACCTCATAGCTCGGCGAGCGTTGCTCAAGCTCATAGGACGAAACCATAGCCTTTGAAACGCCGATTCTGCGTGACAATTCGGTTTGTGTTATATGCCTTTCAAGCCGCAGTGTTCTGATTTTATTTCCTAAGTTTACCATTTGCATACACCTCTCTTCTAATTGTATACAAACATTGTAATCTATCGGCAGAATCGATTCAGCGATTGATTGACTTATTCTTCAGAAAATTGCTTGATGAAAACCTCAAAATTGTGCAATATGACAATTTTGAGGTTTTCATATCAACGCTTATTGCAATATATTCCGATTTATGATATACTATTTAAATGGCAATATTTTCTAAAAAACAATTGAGGAGAAAACTATGAAAAAGAGAATTTTCACGAAATCCATGTCAATCTTTTTAACAATCGCGATGATTATTTCGCTTATGCCGGCGGTGACGCTGACGGCAGGGGCGACATACGCCACGCCCGCGGGCTTCAACGACAACGACTATCAAAAATTAGTCGCGTTTGCTTTGCAATACGACAACGAAGCAAAGCTCGGCTGGGACTTAAATGACCCCGAATCATGGGACGGAGTTGGGGGTTGGGTTGGCTGGAATGATGATACAGAAAAAAGAGTAACATTAATCCATATTAACAACCTTGACTTAGAAGGCTCTCTTGATGTGTCAAATTTTACTGCACTTAATAGTTTATCTTGTCATAGTAATCAGCTTACAGAGCTTGACTTATCAAGTAACCTTGCGCTTACAGACTTGAATGTAAACAGTAATCAACTCATTGAGCTTAACGTGTCGGATAATCCCGAGCTTTTGACTTTGTCGGCAGGTTCTAACCAATTAACTGAAATTGATACATCGAATAATCCCGCACTTGTGATGTTAAGCGTCTTTTCTGACCAACTCGCCGCGATTGACGTATTGAATAATCCCGCGCTTTATCATTTGACTGTCGGCGGGCAATTCGCCGAAATTAATTTATTAAATAATCCTGCGCTTGTGCAGTTGTCTATACAAAGTAATAATATCACCGAAATTGATTTATCAAATAATCCTGCACTTGAACAAATACTTATTTTCAATTGTCAAATCACTGAATTAAATGTGTCAGATAAACCTGCACTTACTGACTTGCGTATTGAAAATACCCTTCTCACTGAACTTGACTTGTCGAACAATCCTGAGCTCGTATATTTGAATGTTATGAATAACCGACTCGCCGAGCTTGACTTGTCGAACAATCCTGAGCTCAAGGAATTGTATGTTACGTATAACCAACTCACCGACATTTCATCTCTCGAAAACCTAACTAATCTTGAAACTGTTGATGTACGTTATAACTACCTCGATTTAATTGACCCTAATACAGAGGCTTCTATTGCAAAAATACAGGCGACTGTCGATGCGAACGGCGGGACATTTGAATATTCAATACAATATATTACTTCCTGCAACGACCACGTCTGGGGCGAATGGGTCACAACACGACCTGCAACAAGAACAGCAGAAGGTGAGCGTGAGCGTATTTGCGATGTTTGCGGTCATAAAGAAATTCACGCCATTCCCAGACTGAGCACTGGTGGCACTGGTGGTGGCGGCGGCGGCTGGGGATATGAATACCTCGGCGATTATGACGGTGTCGGCTGCCTGCCTTTCATGAGCGGTATTATAAACACGAACTTCGGCAGAGACGGTATAGATTTTGGTGTGTATGCAAATGATGACCTCATGCCCGCAGATATTTTAAAGGTTCACGGAATCAGATGGCACATAACTGTTGTAAATCCCGAAGCAGGCTTCGGCGGACGCTTAGTTGTTAACGAAAACACCGACGGCTGGCAACAGCGTAACTGGGGCGACGCCGGCGCAGACAGAGATTTTTCTGCCGCGCATATCAGCGGTGATAATTATACTGTTACATACAGCGATTCAAACACGATATTTACCTCTGAAAATATTCGCGTTAACGCTGACGATGATGAACGCTACGCGGAGCTGGTCATAGCTGTTGACTGGGGTAAAATCGCAGTAACAGGATATGACTACCTCAGCGCAAACGGCAGTGTGATTTCCTCCTTCAAAGCTGAGGTGGGAAACTGCCAAGTCTGCACTAACCCCGCTCGTTACTTAGGCTACGAGTTCTGCGGAGTATGCGGCTTCCGCACCTGCGACTGCTCGGTTAAAGACGATTTGAAAGCACTCATGGATAGCTTTTCAAGTGATTTTCTTAATAACCAGCTTTATACATACGGTACTTTAAGCTTCACGCGGTTTGAAGTAGCTTATGAAAATGCGCAGGGTGTTTTAAGAGACAGATTTAACTCTACCGCGCGCGATTATACTGCGGCTATCGTTCTGCTTGAAGCGGCATACGAAAACCTATTCAGAAAGACGCAGGCAGAATTAAACGCGCTTATAGCGGAAACACGCCCGACTTATAATAGAGAGAACATCTTTAACGTTAATAAACCAGATGATTTAATTTTCACCGAATATAGCTTTGATAGATTCATGTATGCTTTTGAAGAGGCTGATTGGTACAGCTCTACTGACACCAATATTATCACCGACCTTTGGTTTGAACTTGACGCTGCGTTTTCCGCTCTTGAAAGATTAGTGGTGGTCACAAAAGACGAATATGCCGCTCTCGCAGCGCAAATTAACGAAACGCTTCTTATACGCAATAAGTTCCCAAATGACCAAAGAGGGACAATCCGCACTTCTTACGGCGAAATATTTAATGCGTTCCGTTACGACGGTCTCGGTCAATTCTGGCACAATACCGTTGCTCCTTTAACGTGGGAAATTCTATGGTCTGAAGCAAAAATGAGAGACCTTCACAACCTTGGTAATTATGCAACTGCCGGCTGGTGGAATAATTTCATACCTTTTGAAATTGCATATGATAAGTTTACAGATGCTAACAGCATATTTAACTCATTTACCGTAACCCAAACCACCGATAATATGCTGGTTAATGCATATATTGACGCTTCAACAATTGTTGGTTTTATAAACGGTTTTGAAGATGAAGATACTTACGATGATTCGGATAATAATACCGCTCCCATAAGCACAAGAGCACAGTTAGAGACTCTCCTTAGAAGCTCTTATTCGATTGATTGGATTCTTCTTCCGTTCTTCAGAGATATTAATCATGACATACGTGCTGCCCGTGCTGATGCTATTCAAACGTTGAACGAATGGCAAAACAGCACAGATGAAACAGAAAGCCAAAAAGCATACGGGCAAGCTTATTCACAGCTCACGGTCGCTGTTAATCGTTTCGTCAGCGCGTTGAAAATATCTCCCGTAGCTATGGGAATCGGCGATTATAACGTATTAGACTTAATTTACTCTACAGCAAACAGTAATGACGCAGAAATAATCGCTCTGAGAAATGCTCTCGCGATAAAGCTTCTCGAAGACGAGTCATGGGATTATGACATTATTGGCGGTGAGCCTGCCAATAATAGCAGAAGAGAGATGTTCTCGTATAATATCTTCACATTTAGCTCTATCGACATGGGTGTTTACCACTCTATCGACAGTAACGCCCGCCTTTACACAGGTCAAAGCTGGCACGAGTCCTTCCCCGCATATGAAGCTTATGAGGAACTGTTAAGAGCCTTCGGCGCGCGGAATATTATAGAAGACCTCGTAATCGAGAGACCTATTTTCTCTGATATACCTTATATCGAATCCACTTTTGTTCACGGCAGCGCAGCCGGCGAAAAAACAAAAGCAGAGCTGCAAACCTATGTTAATAGTTTTTCGGCGATTCAGCTTAACCTTTACGGAACTCTTTCCGCTGAAAGATTCGAGAGAGCTTTAAACTACGCTAAATATGTATTAGCGGACAATAGTGCAACAGCACGCGATTTCACCAACGCTTACGTGCTTCTTGACATGGCTTTTAATAATTTAGTCAGAAAGACCGCAAACGACCTCGCAGAGTTAGTAAAAACCTTGAAGCCGCTTCATGACCGCGAAAATATATTTAACGATAATGGTGACATAATTTTCACTGAAGACAGCTTTGAAGCTTTCGCGGAAACATACAAAAAAGCTTCTCAGAACACCCAAACTCAAAACACAAGAATCATCACTGACCTCTGGCTTGAGCTGCGCGATTCGGTGTATTCACTTGATGAATTGCAATTCGTGACAAGAGCAGAGATGATACAAGCTATAAGAAACCTCGAAAGAATCGAGAGTCTCCGCGAGAAATTTGATGAAAACCAAAGAGGTGAAACCTTCGCACCTTGGGGTGAGCGTGTCGGGCATTACCGCGTTACAGACAATTATAATAGACTGCCGCTGACATGGGGCGTTCTGTGGGAGGTCGATGTACCCTATTGGGTTAATGTAATTTCAGGCGACTGGTGGAATCACTTCGAGCCTTTTTACAGAGCATATCCGGCATTTGAAGTGGCTATGGATAGCTTCCTCGATTTCGGCGTGGGTGCAACTACCAACGACTCTATAGTTGAAGCATATAATAATGCCGCAAACATCATTGAATTGATTAACAACTTTACTGATGATTACAGCGAGGATTATACACCCGATGAATTCAAAACCAAAGCAGAGCTGCAAAGCATTGTAAATAAGTCTTATAATTATGATGAATTTGCACCGCCCTGCACCTGCGAAGAACCTAATGATTTCTGCGACCTTGATATTTTAATCGGAACACGTAAAGACGCTGTTGAATTACTTGCAAAAACATTTACCTCGGCAGAAATAGCGAATAAAGCAGACCAAAGACATTACGCTGAAGCGTATTATAATCTTTTTAATGTGATGAACCCGTTACGGGATTTTGCTATAAGCATGGAGGACGCTCTTGACCTGCTGTATTCAAGCGCAGTTATCAACGATAACAACAACCCCTACTCTTCGCTCAGAAGGCACGAGTTCGCGTTGGCGATTCTCGACCATAATGTAAACGACGAAACATTATTTAATGCGGCAGGCGGAATTAAAACCGAAACCCGTATAAATAGCGCCGGGGAATGGAACGGCGGCTGGAGCATAGCAAATAACTACAGAAGCGTATTTGAATGGGTCAATGTCGCTAACGCGCTCGCTGACCTTTCAAAAGCAGACACTCTCCGCGTTCATGGAATAGACTGGTATATCAAGCCGATTACTTACATTTACGGCGGACGCGCGGTAGTCAATTCAACAAACAATGACTGGGAACAGGTTTCGTGGGGTGACTCAAGCGCAGACAGACCCATAACAGCTACGCCCATTGACGGTTGGGACGGCGTTTACAGAGTCCGCTTAATGTCCGATACTCCGCAGTTTGACGAAAGCGTTTTCACAGCATCGGTAATTGAGTCATATGCAAACTTCCTGCTTCCGTTCGACTGGGGTAAATACGAAATTTGGGGCTATAATTACCTTGATAAAGACGGAAATATAATTAATTTCAGCGGATATGACGGATTTAGTACAGCTGATGTACTTGCTATTCTGAAAGCTGTAGTTGGATTAGAGAAATTGACAGCTGAGCAGGAAGAATTATTCGACTGGAATGGTGTCGGCGCAGCCGCAACTATTAACGCCCGCGCGATTTTATTACACGTAGCAGGGCTTTTACAGGGACCTTCACCGGCTCCTCCTGTTCAGTTCGATTTAAGAGCTGAAAGCTCGGGGCGTGTATTAGACTTGATTCTAACCGAAGATACCGACATTGACGGTATACTTACTCTAACTCTCGGAGAAGGAACTAAGATTGAAAGAATAATGGGTTTCAACGGCACATTAGCGGTTTATAACCACGAAAACGGTATATTAGCGTTCGTAGGTTTAGGACTACAAGCAGGAGACGTAATAGCCAGAATCACTTTTGAAAACGACAGCAATGACTGGTCGATAAAAGGAAGCGGCAACGTAAAAATACTTTCATGTGATGTCTGCGGTAATGTTATTTGCACCTGCGTTCCCTTAGACGCTGAGAAAATCAGAGATATACTTAACGACGACAAGCCCGTAATTATTATCGACGACAATTCAGGCAGCAAAATTACCGAAGAAATTTTAGAAATGCTCAAGGAAGCCGATAAGATTGTTGAGGTTCAGCTCCCGAACGGCTTGATTCTCACGATTGACCCTGCGAATATCACTGAAAATGCAAGAGCGGTTGACTTAAACATCGCAGTTGAAACTGTTTCGACCGGAAACCAAAGACCCGGCGTACCCGCGAACAGCGTCGTAATCGCTCCTAACACACACGGGGATTTCGGTTTTGCAATAGAAATTACTATTCCTGCGACGACGCTTAGCGGCGGAAAAATAAACGGTAATAACGTAAGCGTTTGGCACGTTGACGCAGACGGAAAGCCGACGTTCGTATCAAGAGAAAAACGCAATAACTACAATTCAATTTCATTTACAATCAGCAGTGCTTCGCACTATGTTTTAGCGAATGATATTTTAGGAATTACTATCACAAGCCCTGCTACTGCAATTTCTACCAAAGGCGGAACACTGCAGCTCAGCGCAACTATAAACCCTTCGGATTCTTTTGTTGACGTTATTTGGAGCAGCAGCAATAATAGCAGAGCGACTGTAAGCCCGAGCGGCTTAGTTACCGCTGTAGGTAACGGCGCGGTTACTATCAAAGCAACAGCAAATGATGAAAGCGGTATTTCCCGCGAGTTTAGTATTAACATCAGCAATCAAGCTTCCGGTGGCGGCGGTGGCGGTGGAGGCGGCGGCGGTGGCGGCGGGTCAGACCTTCCCATAACCATAACCCCGACTGTAGCAATAACCGCAGGAACAGCAACTTGGGTACTCAGCAGTATCCCGCGCACTGCTTTGACTGCTCTTGGGCTCAGCGCGAATATCCCCGTAAACCAACTCAGAGTACCTGCAGGTACAATCGGCAATACATCTGTCAGCGTCGGCTCTGCTTTCGTAGGGCAGAATGCAGTTTTAGTCAGATTCAACGTTGAAACAAACGAGCTTGAATTTGTATCAGCTTCTACAGTCGGCGCAAACGGGAACGCGAACATAAACATTACTCAAACCGGCGATTATCTCGTGCTGACGTTCATGACGGGCGACATCACAGGCACAGGCGAGGTGCAGACGGCTGACGCGCTTGCATTACTTCGTCACATTGCCGGAATAAACAAGCTCAATTCGATTCAGCAGTTCGTAGCAAACGGCGGCAAGGGTGATATAGGAACGAATAACGCGTTGGATATTTTGAGACTTGTCGCAGGAATTATTGAGAAAATCTAATTAACTCCTTGTCTTCCCCTAATTTAATATATCCCAAATCACACGATTGCGATAAAAAAGGAAAAAGCACTTCTCGGAAGAGAGGTGCTTTAAAATTTGATAAATATATAAAACTTACAATAATTACATAGTTACAAGAAATGTTTTAGAATCTTGAGAATCATATAAAACATTTTCACTGTGTAAATCCCACACTCTATTGAAATACTCCATGCAATCATCTAATCCTTCACCTTCGCCAAATTCTATCATCATACAGTCACTGGCTCTTTTATAACCAAACATAACTGTAAGTTGTGCTGTATAATTGCCTTCATTGTCTTTATATATCATCACTGCATTACGGAACTCTGTATTGAATGACCGAATTTCTATTTTTCCTCGATTCCCATTTTCTCGAGATTCTTTTTCTACTCTTTTAAATTCATTAATAACAGTATCAATTTTTGGGTCTAAACTTGTTATTTCATTAGTAATTATTTTTTCCATTAAATCAACTTCTTTACAAAATTTAGACCCTTTAGTACCAATTAAAATTTTTATTATAGCTCCTTTTTTAAAAGCGGCTATAAATTGTTCTCGATGCTCTTCTATAAATTTATCACCCGCATATGCAATAGAATAGAATTCCTTTGCAGTTTTTATTTCTTCTCTTATAGGTCTTTCCCATGGTTTATCATATATTTGTTTTATACCCAATTTTATAGAGCCTGATTTATTAATTATCGTGGTTTTTTCCAAATAATTTGCAATTTTGCTTATTATTCTTTCTGTGCTAATGTTATAATGGATAGGACTACTGGTTTTTTTATCATTGTAATCAATATTTATTAAATAATTTTTCAATGCTTTTTTCGTCTCGCTCGCGCTTTTTAAATCATCCCTATAAAATATGGTGCTTTCTCCTTTAATATCAAAAGGCAAATTAGTATTTTCTTCTGCCATGATAATACAAGGTGAGCCAAGTGCGTGTCTTAATGCTAATTCATACATAACATTCGGATTATTACCTGTTAAATTTGCAATTACTAAATCACTTCTATATATCCGCTCTAACACTTCTCTATCTATTGAGCCGATTTTATACATTCTGTGCGCTACAGAAATATCGTAGTCATTTTCCATTGTTGGAATTATTACGCTATCAATGACTCCGTCAATATGTCTGCGAATTTCACTATTTTCATCACCAATGGGGGTTATAATAAAACAAGTTCTTTTTTCTGCCATTTTTAATTGTTTCCTTTCAATTAAATTACCCTTATTATACCCCACCCCATTTCCCCCGTCAACCCTTTTTGACAAATTTCGATAATCAACTACTGTGCGTAGTCGTTTTTCTCGAAAACGGCACTTTACGACATATATTTTTAGACGTGAGCGCGTTTTGCGCTCACGTCTAATTGTTCATTGTACATTGTAAATTGTTAATTGTCCGTCAGTGCCCTTCCCAGCTATTCAGATACTTCTCCTGCACGTCCGTCAGCTTATCAATCGTAATCCCCCAGTTCACAAGCTGCCGCCACGCCACGTCGCGGTCAACCTCGAGCGGAACCTTTACGACATTTTCGGCGAATTTACCTTTATTCTGCACTAAATGCAACGCCGATAACGCCTGAATCGCGAACGACATATCCATGATTTCGGCAGGGTGTCCGTCGCCAGCGGCAAGGTTCACAAGCCTGCCCTCAGCGATAATATAAATCCAATTGCCGTTTTTCAGCTTATATCCCATGATGTTGTCGCGCGCAAGCTTCGATTCCACTGCGATTTTCTTGAGTCCCGCGACGTCAACCTCAATGTCGAAATGCCCTGCGTTGCAACAGATTGCGCCGTTCTTCATGTTGTTATAATCGGCTTCAACAATAACATCGCGGCAGCCCGTAACAGTAACGAAAACATCGCCCTGCTTCGCGGCTTCGTTCATGGTCATGACCTTAAAGCCGTCCATGACTGCTTCCATCGCTTTTATAGGGTCGATTTCAGTGATTATAACATTCGCGTTCTGTCCGCGCGCGCGCGCCGCGACACCCTTGCCGCACCAGCCGTAGCCCGCGACTACAACGTTTTTGCCCGCGACGATAAGGTTCGTAGTGCGGTTGATTCCGTCCCAAACCGACTGCCCCGTGCCGTAGCGGTTATCAAAAAGATGCTTACAATCCGCGTCGTTCACCAGCACCATCGGGAATTTCAGCTTGCCCTCTTTGTTCATTGCGATAAGGCGGATAATGCCTGTAGTTGTTTCCTCACAGCCGCCGATTACGTTCGGAAGAAGCTCGGGATACTCACTGTGAATTAAACCCACCAAGTCACCGCCGTCGTCGATAATGATATTCGGCGCGATTTTGATTACCTCGGTGATATGCGCTTTGTATTCCTCAGCAGTGCAATTGTACCACGCGAAGACCTCAAGTCCTTCTTTCACAAGCGCGGCGGCTACGTCGTCCTGCGTTGAAAGCGGGTTACTGCCTGTTATATACATTTCCGCGCCGCCCGCGGCAAGCACCTTGCATAAATATGCAGTTTTCGCTTCAAGGTGCACAGACAGCGCGACCTTTAAGCCCGCGAAGGGCTTCGTCTTCTCGAAATCGGCTTTAATCCCGCGCAGAAGCGGCATATTGCTCTGGACCCAGTCGATTTTCCGCTTGCCGCTTTCCCATTGGTTAACGTCTCTGATTTGGCTCATTTTAGTTGTTTCCTTTCAATTAATATAACTGTATTTTTCTATTGTTTCGGGTGCAAAAAGTTCATCGTTATTAATGGAAAAAATCTTCGGATAATATCCCCAATGAACGGGGCTAACCTCAATATACATGAAGTAATAAATCACGCCGTCCGCCATGAAAAAGCCCGACGGGAGGTGATAACTTCTTTCCTCTGCTACGCCCGTGCTGTGACTCCAATAAATCTCGGCTTCTCCGTAGAATCTTTCAATTGTTATTTTTATTTCGTTTTCAATCATTTCTTCGGAATTGTCATAAAAATTATATAGCTCTGAATTATTGCGTACAATTGCTTCAATTTTAGCTTCGGTTAATTCGTTAGCTTCTTCACGAGAAAACCCCGCCGCCTCGCAAAGCTGTTCAAAGGTCAGCAATTCACCTGTGATGAGGTCGAAATTATAACAGGTGTACCTCCATCTCGGTACATCTGTAAAAGCACCAACGTTAAAGCAAATCACAGACATAATATTCTCATTGAAATAAACATCGTAGCCCCTGAATACCTCAAATTTAATTTGCGTTAATAAATCATCAGTAAGCATATCCTGTACGTCTTCAAAAGCTTCTTTTATGCTTTCATTTATTCTTTCGACATCGGGCGAATCTATATTTATAAAAGGGAAAACAGCGTAAATATCGCCAATTTCAGTATTAATAAACGGTGAAAACTCCGCTTCATAAACAAAAGGCTTCGACGGGTCAATTTTTATACTGTCGTTTTGGAGCGGTGCTCCGCTGAAAAACGGTGGTTGATTTCTAAAAGCACCATAATACGCTAAAGACCAGTCGTCTTCACCGGGTACATATGGTTCATTATACGGTAAATCAAACTCAATTTCCGTTGCCGACTGTCCGGATTGTCCGTTGCACCCCGTCAGTAAAACGAACACTGCGATTAAAAGTAATAAGATTCTCTTCATTAAATTTTCTCCGTTTCATCAAAAATGAATAGTAGCCCCCGGGAAACGCCCTCTCAAAAACTCGCCTTGTTCAAGCTCGTTGAAGACGTCTATACCTCTGCCGTCCTTTGCATTGTCGTAAATATAAAGGTTTTTGAGCGCGGGTAATCTGCCGTAGAGCGGGCTCAAATCGGAAATAAAGTTCGCGCCGAGCTCAAGCTCGGTAAGATTAGTCATTGCGTATAAAGGCTCTACGCTGACGATTCTGTTGTGGCTTAAATTAAGATAAGTGAGGTTTTCGAGCCGTTCAAGCGAAGATAAATCTGTGATATTATTGAATCTTAAATCCAAGCGGACAAGACCCGTCATGCGCGAAAGCGCGCTTATATCGCTGATTTCACAAGATTTGAGTTCAAGGTGCGTAAGATTTACAAGGCGCGGAAGCTGCCGCATATCTTCCACTGTTAAATCAACAGAATTCAACGAAAGAGAAGTTGTCACATCTATTTTATAATCAACGCCGGCAATATTAACTGTGTTTTCGCAGGGCGGTTCGGGCTCAGGCTCGGGCTCAGGCTTATTCGCCACTGACGAATAAATCATGACGCCGATGAATAATGCCATAATTACAGCGACTGCAATTATCATGTTTTTCATTTAATCACTCCCTCAAACTCTATTTTAACACAATTACATAAAAAAAGCAATACTATAAAAATAGTATTGCTTTTAAAGAAATAACTGTTATCTCGCGCCGCCTACAGAGAATGTTATAGTCAATAATATTGATTCATCGCTGTAAGGAACACTGCTGTAAAGACGCATTTCAAAAACACCGTTGTGGGTGGGTGCCGCGATTTCGATAGTTTGCGTGCCCGACGGCGGAGTTCTGGTTAACAGGTTATCTCTGTGCAGCGCGCCTTCGTTATACATTGCAAGAGCCGCCCCAAGATTAACCTCGCGCTGTGTCATTCCCGAAACCGTTACCTGTATGGCTTCGCCGCGCTCGTAAATAGGCTTATTAAGCGTAACAGTGATATTTCCCGCTGTTGCTGACGGCGTGATTTCAGGTGCTTCCTGCAGCCCCGCTACGATTCGCAAAGCGACAAGAGCGTCAGCAGTGGTGATTTCACCGTCATTATTTAAGTCAAGTCTTGCTCTTTGCTGCGGGATTAAAGGAACAGTTCCCGCTACGTGTCTCAAAATTGCCAACGCGTCCATAGTGGAAATTTCAGACGCACTCGCCGGTAATGCCAGTGATAAAACCATTGCCGCAATAAGTAAAGCCGAAATAATTTTTTTCATTTGCAATTCCTCCAAAAATATTATATACATATTATAGCATATTCAAAATAAAAAAGCAATACTGAAAAATTCAATATTGCTTTTTATTAAATCGTAATTGTACATTGTCAATTGTTAATTGTCAATTATCAATACATTCCGCCCATTCCGCCGCCCGGAGGCATCATCGGAGCAGGATTTTCTTCTTTTTTATCAGCCACAAGGCTTTCGGTAGTCAGCACCATTGACGCTACAGAAGCCGCGTTTTGAAGTGCAGAACGCGTGACCTTTGCAGGGTCAACTATGCCCGCTTCAATCATATCGACGTATTTGTCGCCGAGCACGTCGTAGCCGTAGCCTGTTTTGCCCGAACGCTTAATCGCGTCGATAATAACTGAGCCCTCAAGCCCTGCGTTAGCCGCGATTTGACGGACAGGCTCTTCAAGCGCGCGCAGAATAATATTCGCGCCTGTCTTTTGGTCGCCCTCTAAAGTTCCTGCAAGCTTTTCAACCGCGCTCATAGCATTAATCAACACTGCGCCGCCGCCGGGGATTATGCCTTCTTCAATTGCCGCTTTTGTCGCTGCAAGAGCGTCTTCTATACGCAGCTTCTTTTCTTTCATTTCGACTTCGGTAGCCGCGCCGACTTTAATCACAGCTACGCCGCCCGAAAGCTTCGCAAGGCGTTCCTGAAGCTTTTCCTTATCGAAATCGCTGGTTGTGTCCTCGATTGCAATTTTAATCTGATTGATTCTTTCTTTAATAGAATCCTTCGAGCCTGCGCCGTCAACGATAATCGTATCTTCCTTGGAAACCTTGATTTGCTTTGCAGTTCCGAGCTGTTCAATTGTCGCTTCTTTAAGGTCTAAGCCGAGCTCTTCGGTTATAACTTCGCCGCCTGTAAGAATCGCAATGTCACGGAGCATTTCCTTGCGTCTGTCACCGAAGCCGGGAGCTTTTACGCCTACGCAGATAAAGGTACCGCGCAGCTTGTTAAGAATAATCGTGGTTAACGCTTCGCCCTCGATGTCTTCTGCAATTATGAGCAATTTTTTGCCGCTTTGGACAACCTGCTCAAGTATGGGAAGAATTTCTTGAATGTTAGAGATTTTCTTATCGGTAATGAGAATCAGCGGGTCGTCAAGCTCGGCTATCATTTTATCGCCGTCTGTTGAAAGATAAGGCGAAACGTAGCCGCGGTCAAACTGCATACCCTCAACAACTTCGCTGTATGTTTCGGCGGTTTTGCTTTCTTCGATTGTGATTACGCCGTCGCTTGTTACCTTTTCCATAGCGTCAGCGATAAGCTTGCCGACTTCCTCATCGCCCGAAGAAACGGTTGCAACGCGCGCAATATCCGCACTGCCTTTAACAGGGTGCGAGTTCTTTTTAATTTCCTCAACAGCCACGTCAACAGCCTTCGCAACGCCCTTTTTCACTATCATCGGGTTCGCGCCTGCGGCGATATTTTTCATACCCTCGTTAACGATAATCTGTGCGAAAAGCGTCGCAGTCGTTGTTCCGTCGCCTGCCGCGTCGTTGGTTTTTGTCGCGACTTCCTTTACAAGCTGAACACCCATATTTTCATAAGGCTCGTCAAGCTCAATTTCTTTTGCAATCGTTACGCCGTCGTTGGTAATCAGCGGTGCACCGAATTTTTTATCAAGTACTACGTTTCTGCCTTTCGGACCGAGCGTGATTTTAACTGTATTTGCAAGCTGGTCAATACCGGATTGAAGAGCCTTGCGAGCCTCTTCGCCATAAATTATTTGCTTCGCCATAATAATTATCTCCTTTAAAATTAATCTACAATTGCTAAAATATCAGACTGACGTAAAATAGTATATTCTGTGCCGTCTACCTTAACCTCTGTGCCTGCGTATTTGCTCATAAGCACCTTGTCGCCTACCTTGACAACCATTGCGCCTATGTCTTTCCCGTCATAAACGCCGCCTGGACCCACCGCAACGATTTCCGCAAGCTGCGGTTTTTCCTTCGCAGAGCCCGCTAAAATGATTCCACTCTTGGTTGTTTCTTCAGCTTCAAGCATTTTTATAACAACCTTGTCAAATAATGGCTTGATGTTCATAGATTTGCCTCCTTTTATGTTTGTTCTTTTTATGTTATTTAGCACCCTTGCGCTGAGCGCCTTAGCACTCGCCTGCGGCGAGTGCTAATTGCCACTAATATATAATTTACATTATTTAACGCAAAAAGTCAAGCGGTTTATGGGATTTTTAAAACTTTGTGAAACCTGCACAACAAGCGCAGTTCATGCGCGGTAATAATTGTCCGTTCCGCTCAATTGTTAAGTTTCTGTTAATAAACTGTTGATTTTCTGTTGACACTGCGCTATAATTTAAGTATTAAAGAGGTGTAAAATGGAACGAATTTTAATTGCTGACGACGATAAAACCAGCCGCGAAGCCCTTCAGCTCGCCTTACGGCGGGACGGCTTCGAGTCGCTTGCGACGCAGAGCGGCGCAGAAGTGCTAAGCTTATGCAAGGGTGAGAATCCACCCGCATTAGTGCTTCTTGAACCCGCGCTCCCCGACCGCGACGGCATTGAAATATGCAAGGAAGTGCGGAGTTTTTCCGATATTCCGGTGATTATTCTAAGCTCAAGGGACGATGTCGCCGCGAAGGTTCTCGGGCTGGCTTTCGGCGCTGACGATTATATAACCAAGCCGTTCGACACCCGCGAGGTCATGGCGCGGGTTAAGGCGGTTCTGCGGCGTACAAGGATTCATAACAAGCCGAAAAACACGCTGATTACCTACGAAAATCTGATTATAGACATGAACCGTTACGAAGCGAAAATCGGCGGAAAAGTCTGCGAACTGCCGCCTAAGGAAATCGAGTTACTCTTTCACTTGGCTTCAAATCCGAACAAGGTTTTCACGCGGGACGAGCTTCTTGACGATGTTTGGGGCTTTGAGTATTACGGCGATTCGCGCACGATTGACGTGCATATAAAGCGGCTCCGCACCAAGCTTGACGGCGTTTCGGACAAGTGGTTTTTGAAAACCGTCTGGGGAGTAGGCTACAAATTTGAATTAAACGAATAATTGTACATTGTTAATTGTCAATTGTAAATTGTTTCGTCAGTTCGCCTGTCGGGCAGATTTCATAAGCTTCGGGGCTTAGCTCGCCGTAATGATTAACCTTTACGCCGAAGCCGCGCCCGACGAACCCCGATGTTTCCTCGTCTAACCGCACGCACAAGCCGCACATTATGCACTTGTCGCCGCGTTTTTCACCCGCGTATTTCTCGGGCTCGACTGCGTATTCGTTTGCATATTTTAGCAGCTTACAGCTACGGTCGAAGTACGCCGCGCAGCCGCATTCAAGACAGCGCAAAGCTTCTTTTTTTGCCGCTTCTTCGCTGAAGCCGAAATTAATTTCCTTGAAGTCTCCGCGCCGTTCATTCGCACAGCGGTGCGGCATTTTTGCGCGCGGTTGCTTAGGTTCGTCAGCGAAATCATTGGAGGTTTTCTCGGTTTTTGCAAGGTATTGCGAATTTAACGGCGCGTCGGGGACGCCGCGCCCTACGAGGAATTCGTGAACTGCCTCTGCAGCTTTTTTCGCCTGCCCGATTGCGGTAATCGCAATGCCCGCGCCGTCATTCACCGCGTCGCCGATTGCAAACACGCCTTGCAAATTAGTGCAGAAGGTTTCCTCGTCTGCTTTTATTGTCCCCCATTTTGTAAGCTCGACAGCTTCAAAGCCGCTCGGATTCAGCTTTTGCCCGATTGCGGAGATTACAATGTCAACGTCTAAAATTTCTTCCGAACCCTCAACCGCGACAGGTGCGCGCCGCCCCGAAGAGTCGGGCTCGCCGAGCTCCATAATCTGTAAGCGAATTGAATTTAGCGGGCCGCCGAGGGCGTCGCCCCCTACAATTTCAAGCGGGTTTGTGAGAAATTTAAAAATTACGCCTTCTTCCTCGGCTTCGGTGATTTCGATTTCCTCTGCGGGCATTTCTGCGCGGGTTCGGCGATAAATGCAATAAACCCGCTCTGCGCCGAGTCTTACGGCGGTTCTGCAGGCGTCCATTGCTGTATTCCCGCCGCCGACAACGGCGACAGTTTTACCTTTAATTTCCGGCTGCTCGCGCAGAAAATCAATGCCGCCGAAGACGTGATTCTGCTCCTCGCCCTTACAGCGCATACTCGATGAAACCCACGCGCCGACAGCGATTATGACTGCGTCGTGCTCGCTTTGAACGTCGCTTAAAGTGACGCGTGCGTTGCTTTTTATTTCAACACCTGCTTGCACAATCGCGTCGATTTCCTTCTGCAAAATCGCCTTCGGAAGCCGATATTCGGGGATTCCGTAGCGAAGCATACCGCCCGGCTCGTGCATTGCGTCGTAGACCGTGACCGCGTGACCTTTTAAACGCAGAAAATATGCGGCAGATAAGCCTCCGGGGCCGCCGCCGATGACCGCTACGCGGTTGCCGCTTCGCGGCAATGTTTCGCCGCAAGCGGCGAAACATTTATCGGCGGCGAACGCTTTCAAGCTCGCAATTGCTATCGGCTCTTCCACCAAAGTCCGTCTGCAAGCGTCTTCGCAAGGGTGCGGGCAAACTCTGCCGATTGAAGCAGGGAAGGGATTCGTTTGCATGATTAACTCCCGCGCGCCGCTATAATCACCGTCTGCTATTAGCTTTACATAGCCTTGGCAGTCGGTTTCGGCAGGGCAGGCAAGCTGACACGGCGGCTTGCAGTCGCCTGTGTGGTCGGAGAGAAGCAGTTCTAATACGCTTCTTCGGTTGCGGCGAATCCGCTCGCTGTCTGTGTTTATCACCATTCTATCAGCCGCTAAGGTCGAACACGCGCGGAAAAGCCGCGGCGAATCACCGATTTCAACCGTGCAGATTCCGCACGAGCCGAATACTTCGACGCGCTCGTCGTGGCACAAAGTCGGGATTTCGATGTTATTTTCCTGCGCG
>Ga0123356_10000267_pt1 | contig 60216 bp, 58 predicted proteins | sample TergutEmb28metaG_2_FD_92546 | JGI IMG/M metagenome (GOLD analysis project Ga0123356, IMG submission 92546) | Embiratermes neotenicus P3 segment gut microbial communities from Petit-Saut dam, French Guiana - Emb289 P3 | ecosystem: Host-associated > Arthropoda: Insects > Digestive system > Gut ...
CATTTCAATATCAAGGAAAACTATATCATAGTGCGTTCCGCTTTCAAGGCTCTTGCACAATTCCTCACCGCTATAGTAAGCGGTTATTTCGGTTTGGATATTCAGCTTTTCGCAGACCTCGCTGATGTACCCTTTGACCTCATGGACGGAATTTTCCATATCGTCACATATTGCTATTCTGAGCATGGTATTACCGCCCCCTTGTCGCTTTTTGGAATGGATTCAAGATAACTATATCACATTTTTTTGAATTATGCAAGTAGTAAAGAAGGAAACCCCGCTATACTCGTGGGAAATACAGCGAAGGGCAAAAGGAAGCGACAGCGAAATATAACGCAAAAGCCTACGCGAAGTAGGCTCAGACAAGATGTAATTATGTGTCTATCTTTATTTTATCAGATTTAACTGTCTTTATTATACCGACAGCATCCACGTTCTTTGCAACGTATGTAATTTCGTTATACTGAGCATCATTCAATCCTTTTTCTAAAATCAATACAATCCTGCTATTCCATGAAGTTATTTCTCTTATGTCGTCGTTCAACGTGGTATTCGGAACGTAGTAATCACCATCTTTAACAAATCCCAAACAAGCGTGCACGCCTCCTACGAGTTTGTTTGTACGCAGAATCTGCTTGAAATTTCCATATTCGCCGACGATTTTGTAATTCTTCTTCGGATTAAAAACATGAGGTAAAATTTGCAATTTCAATTCTGTTGTGCCGTTACTTTTAAAGTTAAAATCTTTATTGGATAAGACATTACCGATGCACTTACTATAAAATGCGCTTGGAGATAGTTTTGTATCAACTCCGGTCAAATGCAGATATGCAGTCTTAGGGAAAACCGCTTCCATGAATCCGTATTGGTCTTTCCCATATATAATCATCAAATTTTTGCCGAGAAAATTATCCTTGTACATTTTTGCACATTCAATAATAATTTTTACCGCCGATTTCTTGTCCACGTTTATAAATCCTTTCAAAATTAAAGAGGCAAGTAACGTACCGCAGTATATTACCCGCCTCTTATGACTGATTTTTCCGTTGTCCGCCAACATACAGTCCAAAAAAACTGCATCGCTTCGAGTTTTTCCGTTGCTCGCCAACCGTAAGCCCACAAGTCTTACATCTATTTCGGATTTTTAAGGTGTCAGTCCACCGAACAACCATAGTTGTTTGCAGAGATACTCTTTGCAATGACATTATAGCATATAATTCTTGAAATGTCAATAAAAAATTTTACGAAATTTTAATGTAAGGATATGCCGATTGATTTAAATTCTGTCCTTTGTTTGTCCTTTTTTATTACGGAAAATTACGTCAAATTAGATAAACGTTCTGATAAACGTATTCGGACAAACCGCATAACAAAGCACTTTATGGCGAATCACGACAACTCTTATAAAATGCTCAAACGAGTTCAAGTCCTCTCGCCCCTGCTAATAGCAGATAATCCGAACCCCGAGCCGAAGCTAATCGGTGAAGCGTTCGGATTCGCTTTTTCGCTCAAATAAAAAAAGAACGGGAGGTTGTAAAATACGACCTCTCGCTCGTTGTTCTTGTTTTTATTTCTGATAAATCGCAGCGATAAATTTATAAAACCGCTTATCCCAAAAGTACGGATTATTCGGCAAACTCACAACAAGATAAGCCCCGCCAACCTCGCCCGTCTTGTCATATTTCGGGTCTGTTACGCTGACGTTTTTATATTTATCGCCGTTATAAGTGAATTTCGCCTTATAATGTCCGTTGCTGTTCCGCGAAAGAGAAAGGTCACTAACCTCAATAAAGGCAAGCGACCATTTTGTTTTATAGATGTTCCATTCGGTTAAATATTCTTTCGCATTTACGAACAACTTCTCAAACTTCTTGTTATCATTAAATATTTTCGATTTCAATTTCTCGAAATCAAGCGGTAATTTTCGGATAATTGACTTCAACAAAATCCGCCGTGTTTGTCGGACTTTGTAAGTGCGATGAATTTCATAATTCCTCCTAAATGTGTTTAATATTTATGTTTTCAAACCTTTCTGCGAGCATTTCGGCAAGTAGCCTCCTGTGGCACTGCTCCGCAGTCGGCTCAGCGCAAAGCAGGCAGATATTCTTTGCGCTGTATTTGAAATCAAACGTTTCAAGCGAATTCCGTTGTTCAATAAGCTCACAGTATTGCGTTTCGTAGTCAGCCCATGAAATCTTTCCGTTCTTGTAATCGTCAAGCAATTCCTTTGACGGCGCATACTCCAAAGCGTGAACGTAATCGCAGTCGCAGATAGTTTTCAAAAAATACCGCAGGTCGTTACCTTTGGAAAATCCGGCAAGCTGCGTGGAATTCCAAAGGCGAACATCGAGTAATAGCTCTATGTTGTTCGTTTTAATTAAATTGAAAAACTGCTCCGCTGATTTCTGCGTAAAGCCGATTGTATAAAGGTTCATAATCTGCCCTCTCATAAAGATTCGATAATACTATTATATACGAAACAGCAATGCAAGTCAATGCAAATATATTCATAAAAGTAATAGTAGCGGATACTCACTTTAGAACATAGTTTCTGTTTTTCCAGTTTTTCTTCGGGATAAACGTCCTTTTTCGGCAGAATATATAGAAAAGGAGTGCAGAATTATATGAAAATTACAAACAACGAATACAACAAAATGCTCAAAGCGGCTTCTCCAAAGACAGAACTGCACAAAACCCTGCCGAAAGCGTTTATCTTCGGCGGGCTGATTTGCGTTATCGGCGAGGCTTTTTTGCATTTATATATGAATTACGGCGCAAGTAAAGAAACCGCCGCCATGCTGACTTCAATCACGCTCATCGGGCTTGCGGCGATTCTGACCGGCTTTAAGGTCTACGACAAATTAGCCAAGCACGCAGGAGCAGGGACAATCGTGCCGATTACGGGCTTTGCGAATGCTGTGGTCGCGCCCGCGCTTGAATTCAAGACAGAGGGTTTTATTCTCGGTGTAGGCGCGAAAATGTTCGTAATCGCAGGTCCTGTCATAGTTTACGGAATCGCCGCGTCAGTGCTTTACGGATTAATCTATTATATAATGGGAACGGTGGTGGCATAATGGGCGCATATCTCGGAAAAGGCACGATTGAGCTTAACAACGCGCCGTCGATTTTGTCTTACGCTTCGGCGGTAGGTCCAAAAGAAGGGCAGGGGCCTTTGGCGAATTACTTCGATTATATCGGCGAGGAATCGACGCTCGGTGAGAGCGACAGCTGGGAAAAAGCAGAAGTAATCTTGCAAAAAAGTGCATTCCGCGCCGCGCTTGAAAAAGGGAAGCTCGCCGAAACGGACATCAGCTTTATTTTCGCGGGGGATTTGCTGAATCAGTGCACCTGCTCATCTTACGGAATCCGCGACTTTGACATACCTTTCATCGGGCTTTTCGGCGCCTGCTCGACTATGGCGGAGGGGCTCGGCTTAGCTTCGGTTTTTGTGGAATCGGGCGTAGCGCAGAACGCCGCCGCAATGACCAGCTCGCATTTCTGCTCGGCTGAGCGGCAATTCAGACTGCCGCTGAACTACGGCGGTCAGCGGACTCCCACCTCGCAATGGACAGCGACGGCGGCAGGTTGCGCGGTGGTCGCGCCGCGGAAAGACCCGCCGTATATTAAGGCGGTGACGTTCGGGAAGGTGACGGACATGGGGGTCAAGGACGTGAATAATATGGGCGGCGCAATGGCAGGCGCGGCATGGGAAACGATAGGCGCACATTTAGCTAACACCAAGCAGAGTATTTACGACTTCGACATGATTCTCACGGGCGACCTCGGAATGGTCGGAAGCGGCTTGCTGATTGACTTATTCAAGCGCGACAGGATTGATATAGCCAACATTCACGCCGACTGCGGAATGATGCTTTTCAAAAACAAGGAACAGGACACGCACGCAGGTGCGTCGGGCTGCGGGTGCAGTGCGAGCGTGCTTTGCAGTGTGATTCTGAAGCGAATCACAGAAGGTAAGCTCAAAAACGTGCTATTCGTGGCGACAGGCGCGCTGATGAGTCCCACGATGATTCAGCAGGGCGAGAGCATACCCGCAGTCGCTCATGCTGTTCATATAGGAGGTTAACATGAATTATTTATGGGCGTTTTTAGTAGGCGGCGGGCTCTGCCTCATCGGACAGCTTCTTATCGACTTAACAAAACTAAGCCCCGCGCGGATTTTAGTGGCTTACGTAGTCGCGGGCGTCGCGCTCGGCGGCATGGGATTATATACGCCATTGGTTGAATTCGCGGGTGCAGGCGCGACAGTGCCGCTGACAGGCTTCGGCTATCTGCTTGCAGACGGCGTACAGAAGGCAGTCGCCGAACGCGGCTTGCTTGGGATTTTCACAGGCGGCTTCACAGCCGCGGCGGCAGGAATCGCGGCTGTTGTGATGTTCGCGCTGATTGTAGCAACGCTGTTCAAGCGCGGGGATAAGATGACGTAAAATGCACAATTGACAAGCACCTCTGTAATATGGTATAATTTAACCATATTACGGAGGTGCATTTTATGAACGTTGGAATCATCATGGGCAGTGACTCGGATTTACCGGTCATGAGAGAAGCGGCGGATATTTTAAAAGAGCTCGGCGTTAGCTTTGAAGTCACAATAGTTTCCGCGCACAGAACCCCCGACAGGCTTTTTGAGTACGCAAAAACCGCGAAAGCGCGCGGCTTAAAGGTCATCATCGCGGGCGCGGGCGGCGCGGCACATCTGCCGGGCATGGCGGCTTCACTGACGACACTGCCTGTTATCGGCGTGCCTGTCATGACAAAAGCGCTCGGCGGCGTGGATTCGCTGTATTCGATTGTGCAAATGCCTCCGGGGATTCCTGTGGCGACGGTTGCAATCAACGGCGCGAAAAACGCGGGGATTTTAGCCGCGTCGATTCTTTCTGTAAGCGACGATGCACTTGCGGAAAAGCTTGAAAAATACAAGCAGAGCTTAGACAAAATGGTTCATGAAAAAATCAGTAGCATAGCCAACATCGGCTATGAAAAATATGCGGAGAATATGTAAATGACAGACGTTACTAAAAAGAAAATCGGCATAATCGGCGGCGGTCAGCTCGGAAAAATGATGATTTTAGAGGCGAAGCGGCTCGGTTTTTATGTCATAACCTTAGACCCTGCGCCCGACTGCCCGTCGAGCAGTATCAGCGACGAATTAATCACCGCGCCTCTTAACGACGAGCGCGCGCTTCGTGAGCTTGCAAGCAAGGCTGACGTAATTACCTACGAGTGGGAATTAATCAACGCGAAGCCGCTAAAACAGCTTGAAAGTGAAGGCGTTTTAATTTACCCGTCCGCGAACAGCCTGGAAATTATTCAAGATAAATTTTTGCAGAACACTGCATTTAAAAACGCGGGGATTCCCACGCCCGACTTCAAAAAAGTGCATAGTATTGCAGACCTCAGCGGCGTTAAAAGCGGTATGCTGAAGACGACAATCGGCGGCTACGACGGCAAAGGCACGGCTTTAATCCGAACAGAAGCCGACACAGAAGCGGCTTTCGCCGCGCTCGGCGGCGGCTCAAAAGAACTTATGCTTGAAGAGCTGATTGACTTTGAGCTTGAGATTTCCGTAATTGCCTGCCGCGCGATTGACGGTACATGCGTAATTTATCCGATTGCGGAAAATATTCACACCGACAGCATTTTAGATACAACGATAGTCCCCGCAAGAATTAACAAAGAGATAGAAGAAAAGGCTTCTCAGATAGCCGCAAAAGTTATGGAAATTTTCGAGGGTGTTGGTACTTTCTGCGTGGAAATGTTCGTCACAAAGGAAGGCAAAATCTACGTCAACGAAGTTGCGCCCCGCCCGCATAACTCGGGGCATTACACGATTGAGGGCTGCTTCGCGAACCAGTTTGAGAATCACATCAGAGCAATCGTGAACCTGCCTTTCGGCAGTGTAAAATTGAAACAGCCGACAGTCATGGTGAACCTGCTCGGCGAAAGCGACGGCAAGGCGACTCTCGTCGGCGCGGAGGAAGCGTATGCAGACCCGAACGTGCGGATTCACTTATACGGCAAGCCCGAATCGAAAAAAGCCCGCAAAATGGGGCATTTTACGGTGATTGATGATACGGTTGAAGGCGCGGTTGAACGCGCGGAGAGGGCGAAAAAGATAATTAAAGTTATAGGTTCATAGAAAAATCCCGCCGTAAGGCGGGATTTATTTTTAGTTTATGAACCCATAATTCGACTTACCGCTCTTTTTAATCTTATACATCGCTTCGTCAGCCATGCCGATGATTTCGTCAACGCGCTTCGCAGTGTCGCGGATAATCGCAATACCTATACTGACCTTGACGGAAAGCTGGTCGCCCACGTCGCACTTGAAGCCTTCGCCAAGCCTTTTGAGAATTTCCTCGGCAGTCTTCGCAGGGTCGTTGACCTCCGCGTTACGGATACAAACGACAAACTCGTCGCCGCCGAAACGCCCCGCCATACCGTAATTTGAAACGATATCGTTAATAGAAAGTGCAGTGAAGCGCAGAACCTGGTCGCCTGTCGCGTGGCTGTAGTTGTCGTTGAAAAACTTGAAATCGTCTACGTCTATGAAAAGAATTGCGAATTCATTCTTGCGCGCGGCAATGAGGTCAATTTCGTTGTTAATCAGCTCTTCGAGCGTTTCGCGGTTGTAAAGGCTCGTCAGCGCGTCGTAGTTCGCGCGGGCTGAAAGGATTTTTTCCTTCTTCTTAGCGTTGTCGATGTCAACTATAACACCTACAACCTTTATGATTTCGTTGTTCGCGCTGTGAATCGGAGCGGCGCGCAGAAGGAACCAAACATAGTCACCGAAGATGTTCTTCCAGCGGAACTCGTCCTGCTGTATTGTTTCGCCTGCCGCAAGCTTTTCGAGAGTTTTCTTATAATTCGCAGTGTCCTCGGGGTGAACCTTGCATTTTACTAAAAAGCTGTCTTTATATAGGTCTGTAGGTGCGCGGTAAGAGAATTTCTTACTGAAATTATTGGAAAAAATCACTTCATCCTTTTGCAAGTTCCACTCGAAAATAATATTGTCCGACATTTCAATAACTGTTCTGTGTCTGACCTCGCCGATTACCACGTTATCAAGCAGGTCGTTAAACTCTTTGGCGATTTCGCCGTATTCATTACCCTGCTTAATATTAATTCTGACATCATGGTCGCCGCGGCGGATTTTTGTGAGAACATCTCTGATTATAACAAGCGGCTGTGTAAACTTAATTACAAAGAAGACGCTGAAGCCCGTCATGAGTATTCCGAGGAAAATCGCAAGGTTTCTGATTAAGGAGGTCGCGTCCCTGTAATTATCCTCTATGTCAGCAGTTCTGCCGATTACGCCGAGCATCCAGCCGGTGTTCCCGACTTCGTTGAAGAGCGCGTGCGATTCCTCTCTGCCTACCTCAAAGCTGAAAAATTCTAAGCCGTTTCTAAAGCGGTCGTCTTGAATGAATCTTTTTATGTGCTGATATTCCTGCGTTGTTCTGTATTCTTCGTCAAGGTTTCCGCGCAGGTTATTGTCGAGCAGGTTGTTGAGCGGGCAAATAAGTATAAGCTTTCCTCTTGTCGAGGGTCTCGAATGGTTAAAAAACTCTGTAATATCTGCGCTCGAATATGTACATAACATATAATAAGATGAATCGCCGAGCCGCGCGAATTGAATAAGCTCAAAATCCTGCTCTGTTTCATATCCGCCCGAAACAGGGTTCACTGCGAACTGGTTTTCGCTGAGCCTTTCTCTGCGGGTCGACATAATAAAGTCGCGGAAGTCGCCGCCGACAGACATTATCACGCCCGCTCTTTCGTCAGCGTCGGACGAATCGGGGTTCGGCTCTGCGAAAATAGTGATTCCGGTGATTCCGCTGTCGCCCTCTGCAAAAGACTGCAACGCGCGTAGCGCGTTCAGATACTCGGGTGCGAAGTCATAACCGTTTTCGCCGTCGTTTTCGTCGTCAGCCTCGGCTTCAATTTTTATTTCGCCGCCGGCGTCCATGAACGCGGCAAAATCTTTGACTGCCGGATTCCCCGCGATAATATTAAACCGCTGTGTGTAAGAGTCAAAAAATGACAGCAAAGCTCCCGACTGCTTCCCGGACATTTCTCTCATCGTCTCTTTGTACTGGTTTTCCGAAGACGCAGACAAATGAATACCCAAGAAGACCGTAAACACAGTCATGGCTAACAGCGAGAAAATAATCATCGCAATAATCAGCATGGTTCTTATTTTCATATAAATCCCCTTTCATAATAAAGGATTTTAATTAATGACGCAGTGTTAAATACTATAATATCATAAAAAGCAAAAAAAGTAAATACATTATTAAAAATTTCCTGTAATAATGAAATTCTCCCGAGACATAATATTAACACAAAGGAAAGTTTCCTTTGTTATAATTGATAAAAGAAACTATAAATTATGTTTCTTTATTTACCGGAGGAGATTAATCATGGCTATCAAGAACAAAGAAACCCTTAACAATATTAAAATGCAGGCTGCTAACGAAGTTGGCGTGCCCCTTAAGCAAAACGGTTACAACGGCGACCTCACTGCTCGTCAGGTAGGTTCCGTAGGCGGACAAATGGTTCGTAAAATGATTGAAAGCTACGAAAACAGCAACAGATAGTTACACTATTTAACTGTTTTACAGTTTTTACGGACGCCATTTATGGCGTCCTTACTTATTTGCTTTAAGCGCGCTGCGAGCCTTTTTAATATTTACCAAGTCGTGCGAAAGCAGCTCTTCGACCTTTGAGAGCGTATTGTCTATGTAATCGTTCGTAGTTGAGCGCAGCTCCTTAGACTTCGCCTGCGCGGACGCCATAATTTCATTAGCACGCTGCTGCGCAAGCTTCGTGACCTCCTGCTGTGAAGCTAACTGCTTCGCGCGTTCCTCGGCTTTTTTGATAATAACATCAGCTTCGCCGCGCGCCTCATCGACGATAGTTTTCCTGTCCTGAACTAATTTTCTGGCTTGTTTTACCTCATTAGGCATATTAAGTCTGATTTCGTCCACTAACTCGCGCATTTTTTCAACATCGACTAAGCTCTTCTTGTTGGAAAAAGGCACCTGCATCGCTTTGTCAAGCGTATCGTCCATAAACTCGAGAATTTCTTCTATGCTCATAATTACCCCCTGTTCGGTACGTCGAGGACGCCGTACCCTACGTTTTTTATTTTTTTATTTCTAATCTTGTTTTTACGTCATTTATAATAGTATGCGGCACGAACGCGCTCACGTCTCCGCCGAACGCCGCGATTTGCTTCACCATGCTCGACGAAAGGAAAGTGCCTGTAACATCGGCGGCTAAAAATACCGTTTCTGCTTTATAGTGTAAATCCTTGTTGACTAATGCCATCTGAAATTCCGCTTCAAAGTCGCTCATAGCGCGCAGTCCCTTGACGATTACGTCAGCCTCCCGCCGCTTGAAATAATCCACCAAAAGCCCGTCATGACTGTCAACTTCGACGTTTTCCGCGTTCTTGAGCTCGCTAAGCGCGCGCCGCACAAACTCCATGCGCTCCTCAAGCGAGAAAAAGCAGTTGGGCTTCGCAGGATTAAACGAAACCAAGACGATGACTTTATCAAAAAGCTTCGCCGCACGGCTGATTATATCTAAGTGCCCGTAGGTCACGGGGTCGAAGCTGCCGGGATAAATTGCTGTTTTCATGTTTTTCCTCACGGACGCGCAATGCGCGCCCCTACATTACGTTTTCTATGCTTAGAATTTTATATTTGCCGTCTTCAAGGATAAAGGTGTATTTAATTATCCTCATGTTATCAAGCATTTCCAATGTGATAAAAACTTCAGTATTTTCATCTATAAATCCGTCTACTTCTATAGCAAACTCCCAGTTATAATAATCAGTTATCATAATATTGTCTTCATGGGTAGGGACATTTGATAAAATGCTTACAAATATTTCTAAGCTTTCGTCATGTTCTTTTATATCTCTTATAACGAAATATTCATTCCGAAAGAGTTCGGAAGGTCCTCTGGTTAATAAATTATCATTTACATATCGGAAACCATCGTAGCTATGAATAACATTAGTCGCGTTTTTTGAAAATATTTCTTTATAGATGCGGTCAATTACATCTTTTCTAAAGTAATAATAACCTTGTAAGTCGTGTTCTTCGTTATAAGCTAAAGTTTCTTCCCAAGTAAAACTCACTTCATCATCAAAATAAATAAAATTAAAAGGTGATATGTTTGCAACGTCTTCCCAACACCAAACTAAACCAAACTTTTTAATTATTTCAACTGCATTTGCTATGTCGCCGTATAAATTTAACAACTCCGATTTATCTGAAAATAAAGGATAATTACTGTAAAGTTTAACGTAAACGGGTTCGGGTTGCGGTTCTTCTTCGGGTTCGGGCGGGGGTGTTGTGGTTATTATTGGGGTTGTTGTGGTTATGGGTGGTTCGGGGGCTTCAATCGGGACGCTGGGGACAGCGTCCCCTACGTCGGGTTCAGTTTCGTCTGTAGGGTGCGCAGTCCTCTGCGCACCGCCGTTTTCAATTTCGTTTTCCCCCGCACACGCTGTCAACAACATCATCAAAACCAAAACCGCGATTATTTTAAGTTTCATCAGAATCGCCCCTAACGTATATCGTCACCGACTTTTTCCCGTGCGGATAGGTCTTGCGGATTTTGAAATTATTGCATATTTCTGCAGGCTTGTATTCCTTTTCATGCTCGCAGACAATCAGCCCGCTTTCGCTCATTTTCTCGGTCAGCGCAGGCAATGTCCTGTTTATTAAATCCTGCCCATAAGGCGGGTCAAGAAAAGCTATATCAAAGCTCGCGGTAGTTTTTTTCAGAAACGCCGCAGTCGTCAGCGGTGAAATTTCCGCGCTGTCGCCGAAGCCGCAGAGCTTTATATTCTCGCGGATAATCGCAATGCTCTCGGGGGAATTATCTGCGAAGTAAGCGAACTTAGCACCTCGGCTTAACGCCTCGATTCCAAGCTGACCTGTTCCCGCGAACAAATCGGCGACAACCGCGCCTTCTATATCGAACTGAATCGCGCTGAAAATCGCTTCTTTTACGGAATCCGAGGTCGGGCGAACGTCGTTGCTCTTTGGAGTTTTGAGCTTGCGCCCGCGGGCTGTGCCTGTAATAATGCGCATTTACATATTTTCCTTTATAAAAACTTGCAGCTCCTCTGCCTTTTCGCGGCTTATCTTCGCAACGCCTGCCAATTCCTCCGCGCTCGCGTCTTTAATCGCCTGTTTAGTCTTAAAATGCTTCAAAATCGCCGCCGCTTTCTTGTCGCCGATTCCCGCAAATTTAGTCAGCTCAAGCTCGTAGCTTTTTTTCTTGTGCGAGGCTTGGCTGAAAGAGAGCGAAAACCTGTGCACCTCGTCCTGAATCTTAGTTATAAGCCCGAAAACCTGCTTGTTCGCCGCGATTTGTATTTCGCAGCCGTCTGAGGCGATTGCTCTTGTGCGATGCTTGTCGTCCTTAACCATGCCGAAAAGCTTCACGTCCAAGCTAAGCTCGTCCAAAACCTCGCGAACCGCTGAAACGTGCCCTTTTCCGCCGTCAAGCAGGATTAAATCGGGCAGCGTTGCAAAAGCCAAATCATCGCGTACTTCCTTTGGGGCTAAATACCGCGCGAACCTACGCCGCAGAACCTCTTTCATGCAGGCGTAATCGTCCAAGCCTATGACTTCTTTTATTGTAAACCTGCGGTAATTTGCTTTCAGCGGCTTCCCGTTCTTGTAAACCACCATGCCGCCTACCTTTACGGCTTCGCCGATGTTGGAAATATCATAGCTTTCGATGTAGAGCGGAGGCTTCGCAAGCCCTAACAGCTTCGCTAATTCTTCGAGTGCGCCGAGCGTTTTCGCTGAACGCCCGACCTTGAGTGACAAATATTCACGCGCGTTATTTTTAGCGAGCATGACCTGTGTTAAGCCCTCGCCGCGCTTAGGAACTACGATGCTAACTTTCTTTCCGCGCTTCTCTGCGAAGTAGTTTTCAAGCAATTCACGGTCTTCGGGTTCTTCTTCCGTGAGGATTTCCGGAGGAATATCGTCGCCGTAATATTCCATGAGAAAATCCGAAAGCAGTTGCTTTATTTCGTATTCGTCGCCGAGGAAGAAATTCTCCTTATCGAAAAGCCGCCCGCCGCGATACTTTATAACCGTGACCGCCGCGAGTTCCGCGTCAAGCGCGCAGGCGACAATGTCGTAGTCGGTAGTCTTCGAGGTTTGGATTTTCTGCCCTGTCTCGGTTTTTACAATAGCGTTGATTCTGTCGCGGAGCTTCGCCGCTTTCTCAAAATCAAGCTGTTCTGCGGCTTTTTCCATCTCGCTCGTTAAAAGCTTGACGCTCTCCTTCGAGCCTTTTTTGATATAATCCAGCGCGCTTTGAATAATAGAATTATACTCGTCCTGCGCGACCTTTCCGCGGCAGATGCCCATACAGCGTTTAATTTGATAATTAAGGCAGGGACGAGCTTTGCCGATTTCCTGCGGAAACTTTTTATTACAAGACGGCAGTGCAAAAATACGGCAGGTTTCGTTGACCGTCTGACGGATATTAAAGCCGCTCGCGTAAGGCCCGATGTACTTTGCGCTTTTGTCATCGGTTTGAAGCGCGTAGCTTATCCTCGGAAACTCGCCGCCCGAAACCTTGATATAATTATATCCTGTGGAGTCTTTTAGTTTTATGTTGTATTTAGGGTTGTGCTGTTTAATCAGGCTCGCTTCAAGCACAAGCGCGTCAAGCTCGCTCCCTGTCACGATAAAATCAAAGTCGTGAATGATTGAAATAAGCTTAAATGTCTTCGCGCCGTGCGCCGCGATATTATTAAAATAGCTTGAAACGCGGCTTTTAAGCACCTTCGCCTTGCCTATATAAATTATCTTACCGTTTTTATCCTTCATGAGGTAAACGCCGGGGCTTCTCGAAAGCTTCCCGACTTTTTCTCTCAGAAAATCAAGGCTTTGGTTTACGCTTTGAACTTCACTCAACTCATTCTTTCTCCGCCCATAAAGAACATTGCAATCGTGCCGGGTCCGCTGTGCGCGCCGACAACCGGCGAAAGATAATCGGTGATTACCTCTTTAACGCCTGTTTTTTCTATGATGAGCTTCTTCACATAATCGGCGTCGTCCTCGCAGTCGCCGTGAACAACAGCCACGGTTTGCTCCTTGGGGTTTACAATCATCGCGGCTAATTTATCAACTAACTCGGAGAGCGATTTTTTGCGACCTTTTACCTTGTCGTACTTTTCGAGCCTGCCCTCGTTTGTTACGTGCATGACAGGCTTTACGCCGAGCAGAGTCCCCACTAAAGCCGTCGCGGGGTTAATGCGTCCGCCACGCTTTAAGTAAACCAAATCGTCAACTGTGAACAGGTGAATCATTTTTTTCTTGTTAGCTTCGAGCCACTCGTGAAGCTCTTCCATAGATTTGCCGTCGTCGCGCATTTTGACGATATAATGAATTAATAAACCGAGCGCGTATGTAACGCAGAGCGAGTCTACAACTACGATTTTTCTGTCGGGATATTTTTCTTTCAGCTGATTTGCGGTGATTTCAGCGAAGGAATATGACGAGCTCAAATTCGATGAAAACGAAACATACAGAATGTCTCTGCCTTTTTCAAGCACCTCTGTGAACCGCGCCTCAAACGTCGCGGCGTTAATGTTAGAGGTAGATGTAGACGCCTTTTCTCTCATTTTCTGATAAAAATTCTTTAAGGAATCATCGTTTTCCTTTTCAACATAGCTGTCAAATTCCTCATCATTCAGCGTATATTTCAACGAAATAATACCTATGTTGTTCTTTTCTGCGTATGATTTAGGGAGGTTGCTCGCCGAGTCTGTGATAATGTCAAAGCTCATGATTTTAATGTCCCTTCTTGAAATAATCCGCTGTTATCCTTTTACTTTAACATATAATTATATAATTGTCAAGTAGGGGTGGACAGAGTCGTCCACCCCTACTTGACTTTTTGTTAAATTCATGTTAGAATATGGTTGAAAATGTAAAGAGTAAAGGAGAAGAGCCTTGTTTGAACGATTTAAAAAGAAAGCGGCTTCCGCGGCGAAACGCTTGGCATCATACGAGCCCGACCCCGAAAGAATCCTGTTAAGATGCGATTTTAACAGCGACCTTTGCGGCTGGACTATCCGTGGGCCCGGCTGGCGCAAGGAAGGCGACGACAGCGGAAAAGGAATCGCGCTGTCACTCGACACAGACATAAAACACAGCGGAGCTTCCTCCTTGAAAATCACCGGACGCTTTGAATCGTGGCAGGGTGCAACTCTGAACATCGCCGATTATATCAAGGAAAGCATAAAAGACTACGAAGCGATGGTGTGGGTGAAGATTCCCGATAATGCACCGTCCTGCAAGGTTTGCTTATCGCTTGAAACAAATTCAAAGCTCGGCGGGGTGGTTTTCCCTTACTATGAACAATTCGCCGATTTTGACCAGAAAAACAGCGTCCTTTCCAAGTACAGGCTCCCCGTGAACGGCGACCACGGCGAATATGACGCGTGGGAAACAGCCTATCCAAAGGGTCACACGACAGACGACGGCTGGGTTCTTCTGCACGGAAAGGTTAAAATAAACCGCGCGGAATATTTCAAGGCATATGTTTATATCGAAACTAACAATCAAGGCGCGAATAACGATATTTATATCGACGATTTTGTTTTGCTTCGGGGGTCTTGACAACCATATAAGTTATATTATATAATAGTAATATTAACACGAATAACGTCGAAACGGCGAAAGGACGCAAAAATAATGACGATTAAGACATTTTTTCTCAATAACGAGCGTACAGCTTATGTCAGAGCCTTTATTTTAAGCAGAATCGAGGAAATCCCCTGGACGCACGCCCGCCCTGCTGTAGTTATTTTTCCGGGCGGCGGCTATGAATACTGCTCCGATAAAGAAGCCGAGCCGCTCGCCATGCGTTACGTCGCCGAGGGCTTCAACGCGTTCATACTTAACTACACCTGCGGCAAGAAATACCCCGCCGCCTTCACCAACGCCGCCTACGCTATGTTTAAAATTAAAGCAAGAGCAGAGGAATTCGGCATTGATAAAGAGAAAATCGCTGTTGTCGGCGCGTCCGCAGGCGGACACCTTGCGGGCTGTCTTGCTACGATGTGGAGCGATACAGGCATTGTGCGGGTCATAGGCTGTGAGCCCGACGATATTCGTCCGTCAGCAGCTGTGCTGTGTTATCCTGTAATCAGCGGCGTGACTTCTCCTCATAAGAGCTCGTTCAATATTTTAACAGGCGACGACGCTAATCAAGCGACCCTGTCGCGGCTCTCGCTTGAGAATCGTGTCACCCCTAAGACCCCGCCGATTTTCCTTTGGTGCACTGCCGACGATGCTTCTGTCAGCGCGCACAACAGCATAGTTATGGCGAAATCCTGCGTTTCCAACGGCGTGCCTGTCGAAATGCATTTATACGACAGCGGGCCGCACGGGCTCTCGGATTGCTCAAAGGGCGCGGGCGTAAACGAGAAGTATTTAGACAGCCCTTGCGCGGGCTGGGTGGATTTATCGGTGAAGTTCCTGCGGAAATATCTTCAGCTTTAAAAATAAAAAATAGTAAATCCTATTGACATATTGCAAATTATATGATAACATAAGAGAATGGAAATGGATAAAAGATTTCCATTCTCTTAAAAATAATAAATAAGAATGAGGTTTACCATGAAAAAGAAATTAAACACCATACTCGCAGTAATCTTAGCATTATCTCTGACTCTCGCGCTTGCCGCCTGCGGCACTGAATCTACTCCCGAGCCTACCAGAGACCGCGAACGCCCGGGAATCCCGAACGCCATAGGCGAGCCCGCCGCAAACGACACGCTTACAGTTACAGGCGACCCCGAGCCGGCTGCTGCCGAAGCCCCCGCGACTCCTGTTGTAGCCGAAGGCGAAATCCCCGCAACCATAACCATTAAAGGCGTTGAATACAGCACATCACTGTACGAGCTTGACTTAATGGAGCAAGGGCTCACCGATGCAGACATTGCGCCCCTGCGCTACATGACGAACCTTACATACTTAGACCTTGACGGCAACGACATCACCGATATTTCGCCGCTCGCGGGACTCGTCAACTTAGAAGTTCTTGACCTGCGCTTCAATCGCATCAGAGACATCAGCCCGCTCGCAGGGCTCACAAAGCTTGAAGCTTTGGTGCTTTGGGATAATTTGGTTGCAGACATAAGCGCGCTCTCCGCACTTACAAGGCTCGAATACTTAGACATAGACGACAACTTCGTAAAAGACCTCTCGCCCCTCAGCAATCTTTTCAACTTAGATGAGCTGTATGCAAGCGTGAACGAAATTTCAAGCGTTGCGCCTCTCGCAGGGTTAGTCAATTTGTACGAGCTGCACATTTGGGGCAACAACATCACAGACATCACGCCGCTCGCGAACCTCAAGAATCTTGAATTCCTTGACCTTGACGATAACAATATTTCGGACGTTACGCCTTTATTCGGGCTCACGAACTTAGAGTGGCTCGGCATAGCGGAAAATCCCGCACTCACCGACGCGCAAATCGCTGACCTCAGACGCGCGCTTCCCGATTGCGAAATAGAGGATGTTTGGGATTTCTGATGAACAATTGACAGTTAACAATTGACAATGTACAATTAAAGGAAACTTATGAAGAAGTTTTTTATTCTCGCACTTGTTTTGACTTTATTACTGACAGCGTGCGGCAGTGAACCAAGTTCACCGCCGCCGCTTGAACATTTTATAATTGACGATTTTGCATCGCAAACGAGCGGAGCGGAGTTGACAATTATTGAAGCCGAACCTGAAACAGAGGAAGGTGACGCTGTCGTCCCGCTTGATGAAGCTGTTTCCGTCACCTTCCGCGAGGGTTTGCCTTCGGGCGTTGAAGGCTATGAAGACCTGCCGCTCGTTGTAACCCATGCGAATATTAAAAGCGCAGAGGTTGTTATTCAAAACGGCGAAGCGGCGGTTAGCATTGTCTTAGATGACTACGGCGCAGAAAAATTCGCCGAAGCTACCGAAAGACTCATGGGAACAGGAATACCCATTTCAATATGGATTGACGATTTATGCGTTTCTGCTCCGATGGTTTCGAGTAGAATCACCGACGGAAGAATACAAATCAGCGGCGGCTTTTCTATCAGCGAAGCCGAGGAGCTTGTAAAATTGATAAACAATAATATACGTTAAAACCCGAAAAGGAGAACTGCCTTGAAAACCCCATTTGTAACACTCGAAAAAGTAAACGAAATCGAAAAAGAATTCCCCACGCCTTTTCACCTTTACGACGAAAAAGGCATAAGGGAAAACGCGCGCCGCCTGCACGAGGCTTTCGCTTGGAACAAGGGCTTCCGCGAGTATTTCGCCGTGAAAGCCACGCCGAACCCGTACATAATGAAGATTCTGCAAGAGGAAAGCTGCGGCTTCGACTGTGCAAGCTACAGCGAGCTTCTGCTCGCTGATAAAGTAGGAAGCAAAAATATAATGTTCAGCTCAAACGCTACGCCCGACGAGGATTTTATTCTTGCTTATAACAACGGCGCGATTATAAATTTAGACGACTTCACGCATATCGAAATCCTTGATAAGCTCTGCGGAATCCCCGAGATTATTTCTTGCCGCTATAATTCCGGCGGCGACTTCGGCGTTGAAGCCGGCAACGTCATGGACAGCCCGGGCGAGGCGAAGTACGGCTTCACGAAGGAACAGCTTATCGAAGGCTTCAAAATCCTCAAGGCAAAAGGCGCGAAGCAATTCGGGATTCACGCGTTTTTAGCGAGCAATACGCAGACGGAGGAATACTATCCGGTGCTCGCGGGAATGATGTTCGAGCTTGCTGTTGAAATTAAGGAAAAAGCAGGCGTTGAGCTTAATTTCGTGAACCTTTCGGGCGGAGTCGGCGTAAATTATCTACCCGATAAAAAACCGCAGGATATAATGAAAATAGGGCAGGGCGTAAAGGAAAAGTTCGAGCAGATTATGACACCCGCAGGGCTCGGCGACGCGGCGATTTATACTGAGCTTGGGCGGTTTATGCTCGCGCCTTACGGACATCTTATTACAAAGGTTATAAGAGAGAAGAAAATATACAGAGAGTATATTAACACCGACGCCTGCTCTGTTGATTTAATGCGCCCTGCGCTATATAAATCCTATCACCATATTACAGTTTTGGGCAAGGAAAACGCAGAGCTGACGCAGGTTTACGACGTTGCGGGCGGGCTCTGCGAGAATAACGACAAGTTCGCGATTCAGCGGGAATTGCCGAAGGTTGAAATAGGCGATATTCTCGCTATTCACGACACAGGCGCGCACGGCTACGCAATGGGCTACAACTACAACGGCAAGCTCAAAAGCGCGGAGATTTTGCTTTGTGAGGACGGCTCGTTTAAGCTGATTCGCCGAGCGGAAACGCCGCAGGATTATTTCAAGACATTTGATTTCTCGGAAGAGTTTAAATTTTGAAAGAAGGAGAAAAATCATGCTTACTAAAAACAAAGCCGTTGAATACACTAAAATTAAACATGGACTAAAAAGACCACAAATCTCCGTTCGCTTTGGAGACACAAAAAGATTTGAACAAGCTGAAAAACAAATCGAACAAGCCCAAGAACACCCAATATCAATAGATGAAATTATTAACCATACAAATGATTTTTTAGTGGCTCTCGAAATGGATAAAATTATATGTCTTCCAAAAGAAAAACCGAAATCTAAAGAGTTTTATAAGAATATAAAAACTGAATATAATTTAGAAGATAAACGTGACATAGTCTGGATGAAGTTTACAAAAGACAATTTTTTAGGTGTTGTTGCTGTTAGTGCCGATATAAACTTCAACATACCTCCATCACGATGTAAAAAACACTACACAGAAACGAAAAATGGCAAGCCAAAAAATAAAAATAATCATTGGGAATATAATACTTCCGGAATCATCATCAATCACTTAGGTCAAAAGTGGAAAGAGGATTTTGTTTTAATCTTTCCGCTAAAAAATATTCCCTCAGGCTTAAAGCGCGGACATATTGAATGTGGGATTGGAAATTATTTAATTGATAAGGGAGTTCCTATCTTAGATTATTATTCTCATATGTTTTGATTTAGTTGTAATATAAGCGTTTGTAAATATTAAAAATAAACACAAAAAACGCACTCCGTCATTTCGGTGTGCGTTTTAGTTTTATATTTAATCCCTCAGTAAAAACGACATATGCGCCAGCTTATCCATTCCCGACAGTATATAATCCTCTGTCATTCTTTTTACCATTTGACCATGCATTGAAATTCTGTAAACATCGCAGATTGATTCTATTAAATTTTCTTCGGTGATTCCGTAATCATGCAAAGCGGGAGCGCAGAGCAGAACACGCAGAAGCGCATAGGTTTCTGCCAAGAGCAGAATTTGATGCTGAATTCCGAGTGCCGAAATAAAAGGAAAAGCATTAGCGAAAATATAATTTACAAAATAGTTTTCGAGAATATGCCCGCGCTTTTCTAAGAACTCCTGCCAATATTTTTCCGCGCCTTTTTCAACCATAGTGCTGAGCTCTAAGTAAACAAGCTCCTCTGTCTTTTTGCCTAAGCTTTCCCCGAGCCTGTCAACGCACGGAATAAAATTCGGGAAGCGGTATTTCCCGGGTTTTTCAAAGCTCATAGCGGTGATAAAAATCTTTGTTTTAATAGTAGCTTTTATATCCTCGTTGTCCGCGAAGGAAGCAAGCAAGCCGTCGAACTGCCCTTCTGCTGCCATTGCTGCATATTTTTGCGCGATAACAGGTGCAACGTCCCAGTCGCCGACATCTACTGCTTCCCGTATTTTATTCAGCATCATGCCGATTGCCAATATCCTGTCAGACACAGGCAGTCTGCGGGTTTGCATTATGTTTATGCAAGCGTGCCTTAATGCAATTGCGTACCCTGCAAGCGGGTTGTTTTTTGTGTTTTCTTCAAATCTTATATGCTGAAAGGAAGCGAGAGACTTGCTGTGCGTTTTTTCCAAGTCCGTAAATTTAAAAGTCATCGGCTCTGTCGAGTACAGCCCGATACGAACTGCTTCGGGGCAGGACATACTGAGTGCGGATTCTAAAACCTCGCCGATTTTGCGGATTTGATTACGCGGATAAATCAGACAAGTAAAGCAAAGAGACTTAAAACCGTGCTCTAACTGAATTGAGCACATACCGTCCTTCAGATAACTGCAGCGGTCGTTCTCGTCAAGCGCGATATAGGCGTAGTGGTGGTCGCTCGCTTCCTCTCCTCTTACGCGCTTAACCCTGTTCGGCAGTTCCTTTTTGAAGTCAGGGTCTTTTATATTCCGATATAAATTATAGGTGCTTTTGTCGATAAAAATGTCCCAGCCCGCTTCACAGCAGTTCTTCTCGCAGGCACTGCCGATACAGCTGAATTTTTCATAGTAAGACGGCACTAAAACCTTCAATGTTTGATTTTGCATAATTTCTCCTCTGCTTTCTTAAAAATAAAAATCGTCGTCATCGTCATCGGGTTCAAAATATTCGTCGGGTTCGTCAATTGTCAATTGTTCATTGTCAATTGTCAATTGTTCGTCAGGCTCGGGTTCAACTACCTCCGGTAGCTCTCCCTGCATAAACCTATCGGGAATTGCGACGCTTCCGTCGGGACTGGAGCTTATCGGGCTTCGCGCGAGATACTTTTGGATTCCCTGCACCATCGCCTGTGCGATTCCGTCCTGGTGCTCTTCGCTTGCGAGTGCCATCGCATCCTCAAGATTACTTACAAAGCCGAGCTCTACCAAAACCGACGGGAAGCCCTGCTCAACCGTCACCCAGAAATAACTGCTTTTCGCGCCTCGGTTTTTATCCGCGCCGTCACTGTAAACATTCCGCGTGAAATACCCTGCAATACTTTCCGAAATCGCGGCGGCAAGCGGCTGTGAAAACGGCGTGTAATAAAACACCTCTGTTCCGCGGGCGTCGGGGTTCCCCGCGACTCTGTTGCTGTGAATTGAAATGAATAAATCCGCGTTATAGCTCCGCGCAACTATCGGGCGATTTTTCGTGACGAACAGTGTTTCCTCGGTTCGCAGTCGTATAACGTTCGCGCCGAGCGCGGCAAGCCGCGCTTCAAGCCGCTTCGCCACTGCCAAGTTCGCAGAAAACTCAGTAATATGCCCGATTGCACCCGGGTCAAGCACTGACGCACTGCTCCCGTGACCGTGCCCGGGGTCAATCACAATCGTCATGCCTGCGAGCGCGTTTGTCATAACAGGAAAAGTCAGCATTAAATTGCCTGCTGTGTTGTAATATGCACTGTTCCCCGCGTAAACACCGCTTGTGCGAAGCCTTAGAATAAGCCTAAACTTCGCTACTCCGTCAACAACTACCTGCTCCCATCTGCCCGAACTGAAAACCAAATTCGCTTCAAAGCTCGGCAGCTTGGTCACAGACGTGACGTTATCGAAGGTTATGTAAACATATTCGGCGTTGAAGCTGCTGATATTATAATCACTGCCCCAGTCGCGTCGAAACGTCAGCCCGACGACCTCGACGTTGTAGCTGATTTTAGTATCGAGCGCGATTTCAAAGTAGCTGTTCCCCCCAAAAGTCCCGCTTTCAAGCACAGTCAGCGCGTTCTGTCCGATTCCGTTGCCGCTGATTAAAGAAACATCAGCCGAAAGAAACCGCTTGCCCGATTCAGTGGTTAAAAACCCGCCCGATTCCGAACGGTAATAATCCATCGTTCCTGCAGGTAACTGCCCGAAGCGCGGGTCGAAGACCGTGCCTGTAGTCTTCGCGTCGAAAACGTGCGTATGATTATTATTAAGCCGCACGAAGCGGATATTTTCATCTCTGCCGCGCACCGCGCCGATTGTCCCGACCACTTCGCCGTCGCCGAGCGCGCTTTGGTCAAACATTACGGGGTTTAAATTCACGACAGGCGGCGGCACGGGCTTCGCGTTTACTGTGACGTTCGCGCCGTTTAGGTTGCTCGTGTAGCCCGAATATGAGGCTTGAACGCTGATTCTTCCGAGCGGCTGTTCGGTGCCGATAATGCCCTCGGGAACAGTATAACGCCCCGTAAAGCTCGTGTAAGCGGAGTTCACGTCCTCGTCGTGAATTGTGCCCGACTGCTCTGTCAGCCGCACGGATTGCCCGTTAATCGTAGCAGTAACCGTTGCGCCGCGATATGCCACAGCTTCAAGCGTAATGCTTGTCCCGCCCTCAACGCGCAGGGTTTTCCCCTCCGCAATTGAGTCGTCAATTTCACGCATAACGATAATCCTGCGCTCGATTCTGTATGTATAAGTACTGTCCTTGTGCCTTATGGTAAAGGTGTTCCAGCCTATATCCAAAGCCTCAGGGAAGAAGAAATTCCCCGCTTCATTCAGGACAATTTTGTTATTATTAAAGTATACGTCAAAGTTACGGTCAAACGTACCCATGAAGTCTACAGTCGGCTCAAAGGTAGTGAAGCTGAAATTCCGCGGACTCGTCATAACTAAGTCGCGCATAAGGCTTTCTTCGTCAATCAGCTCGTCATAATATCGCTTCAAGGTCACAGCGGAATTAAGCACATTGCTTTCAATTGCATTATATGAATTAAAAATACTGCCGCTGTATGCAGAAATATTTTCCTTAGCGATTTTGAGCTGACGTAAGAGCTGGTCTTCTCCCCAGCCGTCGCCGATTTTCTCGTTGTGGTGAATTAAATAGAGCGGGATATTATTTTCCTCGCAGATTTCGCCCCACCACTGCGCCGCCGCCTCAAAGCCGTCGGTCAGCGAATCGGAACGGCGAACCATTATGAAGTCAACGTAGCCCTGCTCTATGTACTTCTTAGTATCTGCGAAACGTTCAAGCGACTGCGCCCACTGCGAATTAATCATAACGCCGACAGGTATACTGTTGTCGGTTTTGCGTATAACTGCACCCGCAGTCTCAAAAAGGTATTCCGTGCTGTCTGCGAGCCAGTTTTCGTAGCCGATTCCCGCGCCGTTTTTCATGTAGCGCGAGAAATCATTTACCTCAATATCGTTGTAATAATTATCGAGAATTATTCCGTTGCAGGGGTATTTTATCGTCAGCTTATGTATTTCGGAAATGAGTGAGTTGAGCGCGAATTCCGAGCCGTTTTCGGGATTCACCGCGTGACCTATATCGTAAATTAAATAGATATTCAAGTGATAAGCGCGCGCCCTGTCAACCGCGAGCCCTACGACGTCAACCTTGCCGTTTCTGTTCATGTCAAGGTCGTAGTATGCCCTGTCCTCAGCCGATGTTTTTATAATCACGGAATTCAGCCCGATTGCGAGGATTCTTTCAAAAATATCATCAAGCTGCATGGAAATTTGCATTGCGCTGTCGTCGGGCGTCAGCGCGAAGTTTACTTCCGGGCTGATAATAATTCCGCGCATATTATGCGGCAGGAAGAAATTCGGAAAGTACGGAATCGGTTCAGGCGCAATAAATTCCGATTCAGGCGCAACCAAGTCCGACTCGGCGTACACGGGAAAACTGCCTAAACAGAAAACCACTGCTAAGATTAATGCAATTAATTTTAAACTTTTTTTCATTTTTACGTTCCTTTTATTTTATCTGTAGGGAACGCATTTATGCGTTCCGACAGCAGTATAATGCGTGTTTTTCATGCGGAACGGATAAATCCGTTCCCTACAAAAATCTATAACTGAAATAAATATACCCGCCGTAATTCCCGGCTTTTTTCGCGGCTTCAATCTGCCGCCCGATAATCGTATCGCGGTCAGTTATCCACTCGTTTTTGCCCGCTTCTCCCGCCCAGTTGTCAACCTGACCGAGCTTGTAGCTTGCGAGCCCGATTATAAGCTTGATATTCGTGCCGCGAACCAAATCCTCCCATTCAGCCAAGCACCGTTCGAAAGGCTGTGCAGCATTGAGAAAACCATAATACAACTGCGGCGCGATATAGTCGCAGTAACCCGCCTGTGAAGCCCATTTGCGTACATCTGCATAAATTTCATAGCAGTTTTGAATACTTCCCTGCGGGCTGATTCCGAAAAGCACAGAAGAATTTATACTCTTGACTGTATCGTACAAGGCTTTCACCATGCGCGTAGAATTATCGAGTCTGAACGCGGATAAATCCGAAAACGAGCTCGCCGCGAAAGCCGCGCTGTCAAAGGCTGTCCCGCTGTTCGGCGGGTAGAAATAGTCGTCAATGTGAATCCCGTCAACTTTATAATTTCGCAGAATCTCCGCCGCGCCGTCCGCAATAAGCTGACGAACCTCGGCGTAAGCGGGATTCAAGTACCAATGCTCGCCGACACGGAATATACGCGTGCCGTTTTCCGCGCCGCTGTACCACTTGCTGACGGGCAGAGCGGGATTGCTCGCGCTGACTGCCTTCATATCCGCGTCAGTCATGAGCCGCATGGGATTGAGCCAGGCGCGGAAGGAAATCCCACGCGAATGAGCTTCCTCAATCATGATTTCGAGCGGGTCGAAGGCGGGCGCAGTCCCCATTGTTCCCGTGATTTGCTTCGCCCACGGGAATAATTCGGATTTATAATAAGCATCGCCGTGTCCGCGGACGTGAACATAAACCGTGTTGATTCCGAGTGATTTGCAATTGCTCATCATTTCGGCGAAAGCCGCGCGGAAGCTCGCTTCAGTGCGCCCCGCGAAAGCGGTTTGCAATTCTATGAAGGAAATCCACACGCCGACGACCTCGCCGCTCGCCGCCGCAGGCGGCGTGGCTATTAGTGCAGGCGTCGTTGTGACGACGGGTGCGGGGGTTGTCGTGGTTACGGCTGGCGTTGTTGTGGTTATGGTTGGCGTTGTTGTGGTTATGGTTGGTGGTGTTGTGGTGGTTATCGGGACGACAGGGTCGTCGTCCCCTACATTTGTTGTGGTTGTCGTGGTTATAGTCGGTTCTGTTGTGGTAGTTATTATTGTTTGTGAGGTTGTAGTATTTTCCGGCGGAAGCGGCGGAATTTCAAGCGGCGGCGGCGAAATAATCTCGGCACCATCGTAGTTTTCAGCATTTATAAGCCGTACAGGCTCAGGCTCGTCCCCGTTAGAAGCACAGCCCGAAAACAGAACAGCAGTCAGCAAAAATATAAAAAATAAGTATTTTTTCGTCGATTTAAAAGCAAACATAGTTAATTATAGCACCTTTTGTTGAATTAGTCAACTTGACAACCTTTGTATTTTTTGGTATAATGAAGTTTACACGTAAAGAGAAGGAGATTATCCCAGTGGAAAAAGCTTTAACCATTACAGAAAAAATAGTAAAAGCACATTTAATAGACGGCGATATTAATAAAAAAGGCTCGGAAATCGGGCTCAAAATCGACCAAACGCTGACGCAGGACGCAACGGGAACCATGGCGTATTTGCAATTTGAAGCAATGGGCGTAGATAAAGTTAAAACCGAGCGTTCCGTGGCGTACATAGACCACAACACGCTTCAGACGGGCTTTGAGAACGCTGACGACCACCGCTATATTGGGAGCGTTGCGAATAAATACGGGATTTATTTCTCCCGCCCAGGTAACGGAATCTGCCATCAGGTGCATTTGGAACGCTTCGGAAAGCCCGGCAAAACTCTAATAGGCTCTGACTCGCATACTCCCACAGGCGGCGGCTTGGGTATGCTGGCAATCGGTGCGGGAGGCTTGGACGTGGCTGTGGCTATGGGCGGCGGCGCGTACTATATAACTATGCCCGAGGTTGTCAATATTAGACTCAGCGGCAAGCTCTCGCCTTTTGTCAGCGCGAAGGATATAATTCTCGAAGTGCTTCGCCTGCTGTCGGTTAAGGGCGGCGTAGGCAAGGTCATGGAATATACGGGCGACGGCGTTCATACCCTGTCCGTGCCTGAACGCGCGACGATTACCAACATGGGCGCGGAGCTTGGTGCGACTTCCTCGCTGTTTCCCTCGGACGAAATCACGCGGCTTTTCTTAAAGGCGCAGGGGCGCGAAGAGGATTATATACCGCTCGAAGCAGACGAAAATGCAGTTTACGACGATGTTCTTGAAATAGATTTATCGAAGCTCGTGCCTATGGCGGCTTGTCCGCACTCGCCCGACAACGTAAAAACCATAAAAGAAATCGGAAATATTAAGGTTGACCAGGTAAGTATTGGCTCTTGCACGAATTCGTCGCTCAAGGATATGCTTACTGTTGCGGCGATTCTGAAAGGCAAAACTGTCGCCCCGAACGTTGACCTTTCGATTGCGCCGGGTTCAAAGCAGGTTTTTGAAATGCTTGCTTCCTGCGGCGCGCTGACTGACATGATTGCGGCGGGCGCGCGGATTCTCGAAGCGGCTTGCGGGCCTTGCATTGGCATGGGGCAGTCGCCGAATTCAGGCGGCGTGTCGCTGAGAACGTTCAACCGCAACTTCGAGGGGCGCAGCGGCACAAAGGACGCGCAGGTGTATTTAGTTTCACCCGAAACTGCGGCGGCGTCAGCTATTGCAGGCGTTTTCACCGACCCGCGTGTAGGGTGCGGCGTCCCCGACGCACCGAAAATAGAGCAACCGAAAGAATTCTTAATTAACGACAACATGGTTATAAAGCCGAGCCTTGACGGTGAAATTCAGCGCGGACCGAACATCAAGCCGTTCCCGAAAAACACTGCCCTTGCTGACTCGATTAAGGCGAGCGCGCTCCTTAAAGTCGGCGATAATATTACAACTGACCACATCATGCCCGCAGGCGCGAAGATTCTGCCCCTGCGCTCGAACATTCCCGCAATCAGCGAATATTGCTTTGTTGCCTGCGATGAAGCTTTCCCGAAGCGCGCAAAAGAAGCAGGAAAAGGAATCATAATCGGCGGAACTAATTATGGTCAGGGAAGCTCCCGCGAGCACGCTGCACTTGCTCCGCTCTACCTCGGAATTAAAGCAGTTGTCTGCAAATCTTTTGCGCGGATTCACAAGCAGAATTTAATCAATAACGGCATTTTACCTTTCACTTTTAAAAACGAAGCGGACTACGAAAAAGTTTCACAGGGCGACGAATTAGAGATTGCGAACATCAAGGAAAGCCTTGACGCACCTACGCTCAAAAACCTCACTACAGGCGCGGAAATCGCGCTTATCGGCGGCTTTTCACAGCGCGAAAAGGATATGCTTTTAGCAGGAGGTCTGCTCAACTTAACAAAAGGAGAATAATATGAAAGGTTTGATATTTTTCTTGGGTTTTGCGGTCGGGGTGATTGCGGGAATTTATATTTCGCCGATTAAAAACGGCGTGAAAATTATCACGAAAAATTATAACCAGTGCGATGGTAAATTAATAAAAGAAATTGAGGAGGAACAAGGGCATGAAAAAGCTGATAGCGAAACTGATTCTGATTAAACTGGGGTTTTTACTGGGGATTGTTGCAACCCTGTACTTCACGAAATCAAGGCTGATGATTGACATCGGCGTGGAAAAAGACTGCGAAAATTTGGAGGACGAGTTTGAAGATGAGCAAGAGCAGGATTAAAATGACTACGCCGCTTGTCGAGATGGACGGCGATGAAATGACCCGCGTGATTTGGCAGAAAATCAAGGAAATTCTGCTCGAGCCTTATATTGAGCTCAACACCGAGTACTACGATTTAGGCTTAGAAAAGCGCGATGAAACAGGCGACCAAATCACTATCGACAGCGCAGAAGCTACAAAAAAATACGGCGTAGCCGTAAAGTGCGCGACGATTACGCCGAACGCACAGCGCGTTGAGGAGTATAAGCTTAAAGAAATGTGGAAGTCGCCGAACGGTACGATTAGAGCGATTTTAGACGGCACTGTTTTCCGCGCACCGATTATCGTTAAGGGTATCGAGCCGCTTGTTTCGGCGTGGAAAAAGCCTATTATAATCGCGCGTCACGCTTACGGCGATATGTACAAAAACGTTGAAGACAAGGTTAAAAAAGGCGAAAAAGCAGAGCTCGTTGTAACTGCAAAGGACGGTGCGGAACGCCGTTTCTTAGTGCATGATTTTGCAAGTACAGACGGTATAATTCAGGGCGTGCACAACACAAAAGAAAGCATTGAAAGCTTTGCGCGCTGCTGCTTTAATTATGCGGTTGACCTCAAAATGGATTTATGGTTCGCGACAAAAGACACGATTTCAAAAAAATATCATCATACTTTTAAGGATATTTTTGAGGAAATTTACGAGGCTGAATATGACGCTAAATTTAAGTCGCTCGGCATTGAATATTTTTACACGCTGATTGACGACGCGGTTGCGCGAGTTATGCGCTCGGACGGCGGCTATATTTGGGCGTGCATGAACTACGACGGCGACGTCATGTCAGACATGGTTGCGACTGCGTTTGGCAGTCTCGGCATGATGACCTCGGTGTTAGTTTCGCCCACCGGCGCGTATGAATACGAAGCCGCACACGGCACGGTTACAAGGCATTATTACAAGCACCTCAAAGGTGAAGAAACCTCGACAAACAGTGTCGCAACGCTGTTCGCGTGGACAGGCGCGCTTAATAAACGCGGCGAGCTTGACGGAAATGCAGAGCTCTGCAAATTCGCGCAGATGCTCGAAAAAGCGACGATTGAAACTATTGAAAGCGGCGTAATGACAGGCGATTTGGTTATGCTTTCGACTTTGCCCGAGAAGAAAAAAGTGAACACCGAAGAGTTCCTGCACGAAGTCGGCGAAAGGTTAAAGAGGTTATATAATGCCTGCTAAAAATTATATTTCAAACTCAGTAATCCGGCGTCTGCCGCGGTATTATCGGTTTTTGGCTGACTTGCAAAAGGAGGGAACGACGAAGATTTCCTCCGGCGAGCTGTCGCGGCGCATGAAGCTGACGGCTTCGCAGATTCGGCAGGATTTGAACTGCTACGGCGGCTTCGGGCAGCAGGGCTACGGCTATAACGTCGATGTTTTGCGGCGTGAAATCGGCGCGATTATCGGCGTTGAGCGCAGAGCTCCCGCGATTCTGATTGGCGCGGGAAACCTCGGCAAGGCGATTACTTACTTCTTCGATTTTCCGAAATACGGCTGTGAATTAGTCGGCATTTTCGACATAAATCCGCAGCTTGACGGCACGGAAATCGCAGGAATTTCTGTGCGCAATATGACGAAATTAACAGCGTTCTGCACCAAAAACAAGCCGGAAATTGCAATCCTGTGCATACCTAAGGCGAGCGCGCCCGCAGTCTGCGAAACGCTGGTGGAGAGCGGCGTTCGCGCGTTTCTCAACTTCTCGCATTATGACATAAATTTGCACTTCGACGGGATTATCGCCGAGAATGTGCATATGGGGGATAGCCTGCTGACGCTGGTTTATAATGTGAATAATCGGGAGAAAAAGTAGATGAAATTAACCCCCGCTCGGAAGAGCGGGGGTTATAATTTTAATTACTACTTGACACCTCTTCTGCCTCTGCCTCTGCTTCATTTGGAGGTTGATTGGGTGAAAAGTTCTCATCATATTCTTTAATCTTTTCATCTATAATTTCATTTGCTATATCAACTTCGGTATTTTCATCACCAATAATAAGCATAAAACCCGAGTGTGTATTTAACCATGCCGACGAACGAATAATAATGGATTCTCTTGTTTCTTCATTCAATTCCGTTTTTAAAGAATTATCATAAACCACATTTTCTTTTATTTTTAATCCTTTTTCACAGTTTAATTCAAATCTAACACCATCACTGGGAGTTACTAACAAAAAGCCATAACATAACCAATGGTCATATCCAATGTCAATATATTTTCTTCTTATATTTAAATACTCACATTTATTGTATTCATCCGGTACTTTAAATTCATACTTATGTTTGAAATTACAAAATTCATCGTCATCACTTTTATAATATGGCGTTATATCAATAGACTTTCCATCTGGAGTTTCTATTATTGTTTTTAATATTTTTATTCTTTCGCTATCAAAATAAACGGGAAATGATTCATATTTATCTCTCCCCTTATGGACTCTATACGCTAATTCTGTATCTGCTTTTATCACATCATCTTCTTTATATATTTTCGCTTTAATAAAAAATTCTGACCTAAAATTATTCTCAAATATTTTCATTGATTTATCAATTTGTTGAGAAAAATATTTGTTAAAATTATAATATTGAACTTTCTTATCTGGTGGTTGTAGTATTAATTGTAAGGACTGCTTTTTTTCTTTTTCACTCAATTCAGATAAAAATGATTTTGAAATGAAAATTTTTGAAAGCGTATTTGTAAATGATTTTGTGTTTAATACTAAATCAAAAATAGAACCAACTATTAAAGCTATTCCTATTGATTGCAAAAATTGAATTAATACATCTGTCATTATACTATTTTTTTCAAAATTTAATCTAACAATAATACTTATTAATAATAATAAAAGCCCTGGTAATAGCCAACCAATAAAGAATCTAAACCATTTACTCATTTTTTCGTCCTCCATAGATGTTGTGTTATAATTTGCATTTCTCATTTTACCATTGTTTTTCACCCCTTGTCAACCCTTTTCGACAAATTTCGATAAACAACTACTGTGCGTAGTCGTTTTCCTCGAAATCGGCATTTTGCGACATATATATTTGGACGTGAGCGCGTTTGTCGGGCAGATGGTGAATTATAAAACTCTCGCTGATGCTTCCGAAATAGGTGCGGGCGGGATTGTTTGTATGTGCGAGGAGCCTGTACCGATAGATGGTTAAAATTGTTTTATTCCGTGTAATAAAATATAAATATGTCTCTTGTTATGTCATATCGGCATATGTAGTGGTAGCTTTGACAAAAAATCTGTCGCTTTCGGGGAACTCATCGGGGCGGTAGGTTTTGAAGTTGATTTTTTCAATTATTTTCTTCATGATTTGCTTCCCCCGTGCTTCGTTGAATCCTGTATAATTTAGTAGTCCTTTATTTTCCATTTTTTGTTTCAGTTTAGTTTTCGCAATTAATGCAAACGATGTTATTAACAGTAATAAAAATTTTAAACGGTTGATTTTCATCAACCGTTTTTTGTTTATTTATGTTCCTGCGCCGGTATCATCTCCTGATAATAATTCAAGAGCTCGCCGAAGTTAGCGATTTAAGTAACGAAGCTCAATCACTTTTATAATCACGGATTTAGCCGTGTGCGTAATTAGGTTTTTCGTGTTGACCTTTGTCCTTTTTTATTGTTTAATCAAAAATCCACCTACAACAAATTCAACATCTGCGAGATACTCATAATAATCCTCGTCAGAAGACGCATTTAAACTTATATTGAAATGCCGCTCTCCGTCACTAATTATAAACATATCGTTCCACAATGAACTCCATTGGTTATTGTCATGATAAATAATCCTGTGTACATCATAATCCGTTCCGAGATAACTTGCTTTTTCGATTAACGAATATCTTTCTGAATCAAAGTCGATTCCCGTTAAATACATCAGCACATCTAATGCTTCCGAAGCGTTTTCGCACTCATCGTAACTACCCGCTATACAATATACAGGCGTGACGTGTATCTGTGCTTTGCCGTTTGGCGATATATAAATGGGGAATGTTTCGGTCTCTCCTTCGCGCCAACCTGCCGGAAGCGTGATAATAAAATCATCATATTTAAAAACGAGGGATTCTTCGGGAGCACTAAGAATCTTTCTGTACGAAGAGCTTATCATAGGAGAAGCTATATACTCTCTATAAACGTTAACATTAATATCCCAGCCGTTATCAACAACATCACGAATGCTTATACCGCCGTACATAATATCGGGATTATTTATGTCAAGCCATTCAATCCACATATTCGAGAAATCTTCTTCGTGTACGATAAAAATAATTATATCGCCGTTTCTGTAACTTTTTTCTGTTATATACGATTCATTAATAATAACCGTATTCCCCATGAAAGACCATGCCCCAAACACGTGCGCCGCAAAGAAATCAGGGTCACATTCTTCCCAATCTTCATATGGAATGAAAACATCGCCGGCTTCTGTAATTATATAGCCTAAAAGTTCTAACGGCTCAAAAAAGTAAGAATCTGTGAATACCATTCTGCCTTCAGAATCTTCCGTGAATGGCGTCCATATATCTGCTTGAGTTTCGGGTTCTTCCTGTGTTTTATTTTCCTCCACAGGCTCCTCGTGAGCACGAGGGCTTTCATAGAGAATTAGGGAATTATTGTCGCAGGCTGTGAAACAAAGTATTATTGAGAGCAATATTGATAATTTCTTCATGATATTTTCCTTTATATTATTTGGACATATCCGCGAAATTCACCGTGGGTAGGGTGCCCTTTAATTGTACCTTCTTCTGGACAGAGTCCGATAAAATCACTAAGTAATTTCTTTGATACTTTACCTCTGTTGCCGCCGTTTTTCCAGTCGTCGGAATAATAAATCCATTTTTCTCCATTGATTACTTCAATCGCTTCTATGAATACAACGTGCCCCCAAGGAGCGGGATTACCAAAGCTCACTGCGCTTTGGGGTACGATATTTTCCCAAGACAGCTCTCTGTGAACGGTTCTGTATTCATCAGTCTTTTCGCCGTCTTTCCAAATATACGCTTTTTCTTCAGCGTTTTGTGCCCAAAGACCGCCGTTTCCGGAACCGTCAAATGTTACTTGTACACCATATATTTCACCAATTCTCCCCAATACAAACCACGGGCATTGGTGCTCTTCTATCCAATTAAACGGGTCCTCATACCATATATCATCCATATCAGCTATAGAAGGGTATTTACCGCTTGAATCCGGCTCCTCCGATGTGATTAGTGCGATAATTTCCGCATTAATATCAATTGTCGGAACACTTGACGGGGTGTCAGGCGGTTTAACATTAGCCGGCATATATTTCCGCCAGTCAATAATCGACGGTGTGTTCAAGACGATATTGGTTATGTCAAACAAGTTTGGCGAATGGCTCTCCTGCTCGTTCCCCGATGGATTATCGCTCTCTTCCAAAACATCAATAAAACAAAGGCAGTTCGGGTGAATCGGCGGCATATTAACTCCAATGGAAGCATCACAGATTCTGAACACACTTTTATCTAAATCACAGCAGGTCGGGCAGGCGTTCATGTTTTCCGAAGTGAACCGATAGTACTTATTCCTGTCGCCTTCTCCCTCCCATAATAACATATAATCTCCGAAAAGTCTACTGTTTTCGTATAAATAATTCCCGAGGATTCTGTTTCTGTCCTTGATTATGTCTGTAGTGCGCTCTAAAATCTTGTTAGAGCTACTGCCGGTTGAAAGCTCTTTGACTATAGCATCAATGGTCGTTTCCTGAGAAATCTCAAGTACATTATAAAATATTTCAAGATATTCTTTTATTTCGTCTGCGTAATATAGGCTTGAGTTTTTTGACATTTTACCTAAGTCAAACGAATCATAAAGGCGGTTCAGGCTTACATTGAGCGAGTTGTGAAATTCCTGATATTGTTGCGAACTGTTATCGCTTAGATTCCTTTGAAGTGCCGCTGCGCTTGAAGCGTTTATTACAGAAGGCATAAGCTGCTGTCTAATAATATCGAGGATTTCGCTTTCAAATTCTTCTAATTTTTCAGTAAGGTTTTCTCTGTTCATGGGGTTCTCCTTGGTGTTGTGATAGTTTTATTCTTATTATAACAGAAAGTCTGTATGCAAAACAATGAAAAATTAAAGAGCCTCCGAATCTTTGCCCTATGCAATTTATACATTATATAGTTATAACGCTTCGGCTCGCTATTATCGGCGTGTCGATTTTATTTTACCGAAATTTATAAATACCGTTTATAGATTCTAAAAACGGAACTATTTTAGGAGCGTTTAATTATCCGTTTCGAGACTGGATTTAAGACAGGTATTTCTGCTATAATTATACAGCAAGGGGGGAGAATTGGCATGATTAAGATAGATTTCGACAACATAACCGATGAAATAGTTTATAAGCTTTTCAAGGTAGACGGGAATGAATCGGAAGCATTAAATGACATTTACTTAGAATTATTTGAGCTTATCGGGAAAGATGCTATGTTTAAAATCTTCAAGCATTATCACGGAGATAAGCTTGATTGTCCTATGCGTCTTTACCGCCCGGAATTCATCGCAGACCTTGCAAAGCAAGAAACAGATAGACGCGAGCGAGCAAAAATAGCAAGGGCGGGCGGATACTCGGCAAAACTTATTGAGGGATTGCTCTACAAACGTAAAAAAGACGAATGTGAGCAGGAATAAAATTAATAAAAGGAGATAATTAAATGAAAAGGTTTATCACAGCTTTACTCACAATCACAATGCTGGTATTGTTAACAGCGAACACCTCAGCAAACGAAGCCTACACAACCGCGGACGCACTGACAGTTTTACGTGCTTCGGCAGGACTGATTCATCTGACCTCAGAGCAAGCAGTGCGCTTTGACTTAAACGGCGATGGTGTCATTAATTCTGCTGATGCGTTGATTATTTTAAGGATAGCAGCGGGATTATCAGAAGCTCCGCCGCAAGTAAGCGCACCGGTTGTACTGCTGCCGTTCGAGGATTATCTCATACAAGAACTGAGAGCGTATAGTATGGGCATTGATGTCCACGATTATATCGGAGAAGTATGGGCTTCAGAGGAACAGCGCGAGGATTTCCTTGACCGAACATGGGATATTCGTTATGACGTGCCGCTTTTGTATCATTTTAACCGTTTTGTCTATCTCGATTTTGTTGATGACCGACGTACTTTAATTCCCTCATACATCATGACGGAAAGTGAATACCGGCAATCACAGGCATTGTATGAAGCTGCTGTTGAGAGGGCTCTCGCTGTTGTTCAGCCGAATATGACCAAATATGAAGCAGCAAAGGCTCTCCATGATTACCTTGTTTTTAATGTTGATTATGACCTGGTATATTTAAGAAGAACCATTACAGAAGACAATCCGAGGGGATTGCAAGATACTTCTTATGGTGCATTGGTTAATAAGCTTGCGGTTTGCGAAGGTGATACATTAGCATATATTGAACTGCTTAGTCGTGTGGGTATAGAATGTATTTACATATCAACCGTCGCCGCGATGCCCGGGTCGAATCTGGGTCACGCCTGGAATTATATAAATCTTGATGGCTCATGGTATCATGTTGATATTACCTCAAATCGTCTTTGGGTTAACGATTCATATAATTCGGGAGATTTTCCGTTTTTCATGTTAAACGACAGAGAGTTGATTGAAGCGGCTGAAGGAGCATACACATCCCGAAATGACTGGACAACCAGAGGTCGTCCGGCTTCCACATCCACAAAATTTTCAAGTTAAGAAAATATTTTAAACTACTATTATACGAGGAGGTCAAAAATGACAAACACAAAAACAGGAATCAAAAAAGTATTTTCCGCACTTATGGCGTTAATAATCGCCGTAACAATCTTACCATTGCCGCTCGAAGTATCCGCTTCAACAATACCGAGCGGGTTCAAGCCGATTTACACGGCTGATGATTTGTATAACATCAGGAACGATTTAGCAAGCAACTACATACTGATGAACGACATCGACCTGAGCGAAGTCACCGCACCCGGAGGGGATTTAGACTTCGGCAACGGCTGGGAGCCGATTAATCGAATAGGGGGATTATCAGGACAACCCATTGGGTTCTCGGGGATATTTGACGGGAACGGCTATCAAATCAAAGGTATGCAAATATTTGGCGAGCTTGATGTTCAATTTTCATGGGGCGATAGTAATTTTGGGCTTTTTGGAACCACTTGGCAAGCGACAATAAGAAACCTTGCTGTCGTTGATTTTGATATTAATGTTTCAACTAAGGAAAGTTTATATGATTACGATAATCTCCACAGCCATCGCTTTGGCGGCATTGTAGGGTATGGCGCGAATTCAACTGTTGCAAATTGCTTCGCTTCCGGTAGAATTTCTGTAAATTCTGATTATAATTCATATGTCGGGGGATTAGCGGGTTATATTCAACACATAAATAATTCTGCAAGTGATGTTGTTATAAATTTAAATGCAAGTTTTACTAATCTTCGCCTTCGGCATAATATTATTTACAACAATATCGGCGGAATTGCCGGCGGAGCCGAAACTATAAAAAACTGTATCAGTGCCGGAAAAATTACGACAAGCAGTGTCGGTAATAATGTTCGTGTGTATAGAGGCGCTGTTGTTGGTCGTGCTCTTACTTGGTCAGCTTTCAGACAAACTCACTTTGATTACACTTCCAATTGGTCTCCTTATACACCTTTAATAAATTGCTATTATTTAAGCGGCATAATCGACTCCAACACAAATTCAGACAACGGAAGTTTTTTAAACGAAAATCAAATGAGAAGGGCTATATCCTTCCTCGGGTTTGATTTTAACGATGTCTGGGCGATTCACCCCGACTTTAACAACGGCTTCCCTGTTCCGAAGGTTTTGCTTAAATTCTATGACCTGACCGTTTACAACGGCACGGGCGGCGGCAGTGTTCTGCGGCACACAACAGCAGAAGTCACGGCTAATCCGGCTCCTGTGGGTATGCAATTCAAAAACTGGACTGCTTCGGGAGTTACTCTTGCGGACGCAGACAGCGTAAGCACAAGCTTTACAATGCCCGAGCAGGCTGTATCAGTAACAGCTAACTACGAAAGGCTTGCTGCAACGGTGTCAAGCTTGAGTGTTAGTCCGGGTACCGCAGAAGTGCAAAAAGGTACCGCTTTCCAATTAAGCGCGGCTGTAGCCGGAGCAAATGACCCTACGCAAACCGTGACCTGGGCGGTTTCTGGCGGAATAGCAGGAACGACCATAAACAACAGCGGACTCCTGACGGTAGCCGCTGATGAAACTGCCGAAACACTTACAGTCACCGCGACGTCAGCTTTAAGTGCGAATATCTCAAATACTGCAGTTATTACAATCACAGACGAACCGTCGGCTGTTGAGGTAACGGCAGTGACAGTAACTCCGGGAACAATTTACTTTAATAAAGGCGACACGCATACGTTCAGTGTGGCTGTCGCCGGCACAAACTCACCGCAGGGGGTAAAATGGGAGGTTTCGGGCGGAGTTGCGGGAACGACTATTAATAACAGCGGACTCCTGACAATAGCAGCGAATGAAACAGCGAGCACTCTCACTGTTACAGCTACATCAACACACACGGAGAGTATTATCGGCACGGCAACGGTTATGGTAATACAGCCGACGATTACTAAGACGCTTGTAAGTATTACTCAACCGACAGCGATTACAGGGCGACCGAACGCCACACCAAAAACCATAGCGGGGTTAAATCTCCCCGAGACAGTTACAATGGTTACGAATGACGGCAATGTGCAAGCAAACGTAACATGGGACGTTGAGGCGAGTACGTATAACACTGCGACAACAACCGCACAAACATTCCCTGTCAACGGGACAGTAACCCTTCCCGCCGGTATTCTTAATCCAAACAATGTATCGCTCGCAGTCAGTGTTTCTGTAACAGTCATCGCTAAAAGCAACAGCTCCGGTAGCGGCAGCAGCGGAAGCTCCGGCGGTGGAGGCGGCGGCGGTGGAGGTGGCAGCACTGCGGCAGGCGGCGTTTTCACTATTACCTTTGTCAGTAATTACGCTACCTATGCCACTCTTCAAACAGGTGCGGACGGGAAACTGACAAGCCTGCCCGCAAACCCCACAAGAAGCGGCTTCACTTTCGATGGCTGGTATGCAATTACAGGCGGCTCTCAAATAACCACAGGTACGGTTTTTACAGCCAATACCAATGTTCAGGCACGTTGGAAGGAAGGCGGCTCTACTGAAATTCATTCCGGTATCAGCACTATAATCGTTAATATGCCGATTACGATTATAAACACAATCAACATCAATATCCCCATACATCAAATGGTAATTAGCTCTGCGGGAACACATACCTTGAACGCAGGTGCGGCTCACGCAGGACAGAACGCTGTTTTGGTAAAGTTCAACGAACTGACCAACAGTTTTGAATTCGTGACCGGCGCTACAATCGGCACGAACGGCAATGCGAACTTCAATATATCACAAATCGGTGAGTTCCTGTCTTTAATCTTCAAAACAGGCGATGTCACCGGCACTGGTGAGGTTCAGACATCGGATGCACTGGCTCTGCTCAGGCACGTCGCGGGTATCGCCGAGCTTGATGCGATTCAATTGTTCGTCGCGAATGGCAAAGAAGGTGATGTCGGCACTACCGACGCGCTTAATATTCTGAGGTTGGTTGCGGGGGTAATTGAGAAAATCTGATAATATTAACAGTGACCGCTGCTCATTTAAACGGGCGGCGGTTATTTTTATTATAATAAGTTTAATTAAACTATTGACAACCCTTTATTTTTGATGTATAATATAAAATATACAAATATTTTTCGGATGGTATTTTCTAAATGACTAATTTTGCATCCTGAGGGAGACAGATTTAAACAAAATACAATTCTGTCCTTTACCTCAACTATTTAATGTTTTGGATAAAGGGCAGTTATTATTAAACTGCTCATGTTTTGAACGTGGGTATTTTTTATTTTAAACATCAATGAAAGGAACATTTATCATGGGAAAGATAACAAAATGCAAAAAAACAATCGCCGTGCTCTTAGTGTTGGCTATTTTGATAGGTACTCCTGGAATAACAGATGTGGGTATGGTTTTTGCCGCATCATCCCCTGCACTCGGAACGCAAGTGGGTGTTGACAATAACGGGGTCACTTGGGTATATGCTGGTGGTTTAATCGATAGCCAACGTCATGGGCGAGGAATACTATCTTGGGGGAACGGAGAAGTATTTATCGGAGAATTCATTAATGGTCAACGCCACGGTCAAGGTACGCATTCGTGGCCCGACGGCACTATTCATGCAGGTGAATGGTTTAATAATCAACCGCACGGCAAGGGAATTTTGATAAATTCTGATGGTGATATTCAAGAAGGAATATGGGAAGACGGTGAATTCTTTTCACCGATGTCAATTCCTGCATTTATCCCCGCAATCCCTCCTCTTCAACGCCTGGCACCAACGATGAGCATAGCACAAGAAGGAAAAGATGACGATGGCGTATCTTGGGTTTATATTGGCGAAAAGAACGGCAATGAGTTCCATGGTCAGGGAATAATGTCATGGAGCAATGGCAATGTGTACATTGGCGAGTTTTTAAACAATCAACCCCACAGTCAAGGTATCTTCATAGAAAAATGGGGCAATAAAGGTTGGTTCACTGGTGATTGGATTAATGGTCATCGCTCAGGGCAAGGAGTGTGGTTTTTTGTAACTGATTGTAATTTAAAAACCCTTTATATTGGTAGTTTTTATGAAAATCACCAGCACGGGTATGGTTCAATATACTTTGAAGATGAATCTTGGTATGAAGGTAATTGGATTTATGGTATGCGTCAAGGAAATGGTAAGTATGTAGCTGCTGATGGAGTTATTTCTGAAGGAATATGGGAAAAAGATATTCTTGTAACACCATTAATATCTATAACACCTAGTTTATTTTTACTTACAGAAAGATGTCGAAACTGTGGCGCAACTGGTCCCGCAGGGATTTTTGAACCTGTGGGGTTTCATAAAGACATGAATGGGAGTTTTAGATGCTGTAGTTATTGTGGCGGACTTGACGACCAACATGGTACCGTTGCTCGAACTTGGACAAGATGGATTCCGTTTATTGGGTGGATATTTGGTGCAGTTTTTCACGACCCTTGCCCAGCGAGACCAATATTTGGGATAACTATAAACCCATCATCAAATAGAACTTTTCCTATTGCAACTGTGGGTTATTCAGCTCAAACGCCGCATACCGTTACAATAAATAATACGGGGAATCGACCAACAGGAACATTAAACATTCTATTTTCGGGTGCTAATGCTTTTACATTAAATAAAACATCCATACCGAGTATAGCGGTTAATGGTAGCGACAGCTTCACTATTACACCAAATACAGGACTTGCGCCAGGAATATATAATGCAACAATTACTGTGAGTGGTGCAAATATATCCTCCAGAAGCTTTACAGTGAGTTTTACTGTTGGTGTTGTTCCTGTTTCCAGTATAACAGACGTACCGACAACGAAAACAACAGGAACACCCTTAACGCTTTCAGGTGTTGTTAATCCGACAACAGCCACAAATAAAAATATTTCATGGAGTATTGTTAATGCTGGAGGTACAGGTGCAACAATAAATGGAAACATACTAAATACGACAGTAGCGGGAACAGTAAGAGTTAGAGCAACCATAATTAATGGTAGAGCTATAGGTTCTAACTATTCCCAAGAATTCAATATAGTTGTTCGTGATGCGTATACTCCTGTTGTGAATATACTTGACGTTCCAACAACAGCAACAGCAAGAACTCCTTTGATTCTTTCGGGTGAAGTTAATCCGTCTAACGCTACGAATAGGGTTGTTTTATGGAGCATTGAAAATGAACGTGATACAGACGCAACAATCGTTGGGAATGTTTTATACACAACCGCAGCTGGAATTGTGACGGTTAAAGCAACTATAATTAACGGCACAACCGAGAGTGTTAATTATACTCAGAGTTTTAATATTACTGTCAATGTAGCAAATACACCAAACCCTAATTCAAGTGGTAAGTTTATTGCTCCCATCGACCCACCCTCGGCAGGTTCTATCCCCATATCAAACAGAACGGAATTAGAAGCTATAAAAAACAATCTGAGTGGCACATATCATTTAATTGCTGATATTGATTTATCGGGGAAAGAATGGATACCGATTGGCGACAATTCTACAAATTCACCTATAAGTCGATTTAGCGGTGTGTTCGATGGGCAAGGATATGTAATTTCCAATCTCACGATTAACGGCAATCATAAATATGGGGGGTTATTTGGAAATGCTCAACAAGCTACTATTAAAAATGTAGGTTTGGAGAATACATATATAGATATTACTTATGAAAGTCATGCTGATGCTGGAAGCATTAGTGCAGTTGCTCATTCATCAACTAACATAAGTAATAGTTATAACACAGGTTATATTTCTGCTCGTTCTTCTATAAACGCATATGCCGGAGGAATCAGCGGACATAATCAAGGAGTATCAATTAGCAATTGTTACAATAAAGGAACAATTTTTGCTTACTCTATTACGACACATGCTGAAGCGGGAGGAATTGGCACTTCTTCTGGTGACGGTGTTATAATCCAAAATTGTTATAATACCGGAAATATTTCAGCTGAAACATTCGCAACAACATCTGCGACTGTATATTGGGCTAATGCAGGAGGGATTGTTTCTGGCATTGTAGCAAATATTGATAATTGTTACAATTCCGGTACAATATCATCGACAGCTTTATCGGCTTATGCTCATGCTGGAGGAATTGGTGCTTTTATGCCAACTTTAATTAATAATAGCTACAATTCTGGGGATATATATACCTTCGCTTTGCATCCTGCATATGTTATGATTGGAGGGATTATTGGCAGAGCTAACGGTTCTTTAAATGCTATCAATAACACATATTGGAATATAGACAGTAAACAATTTTTCAATGGCAAACCAACTTCTTCCCAAAAAGGAATTGGATTTGGTATTGATACCACAATACCAATTTCATCCGTTCAAATGCAACATCAAAGCACTTTTGCAAGTTTTGATTTTGACACAATTTGGGATATAAATCCCAACATAAATAATGGCTATCCGTTTTTGCGGATGTTTGGAGCACAGCACCAGCAACCTATAAGTCCGCCTGATTCCAACTGTTTACACTCTAACATTACAAAAACGATTTATCTTATTCCGACCTGTACAACAGATGGCACGAATAATGTGACTTGCGATGATTGCAACGGTGCAGTAAAAGCCGAGGTGGTTAGAAAGCTAGGTCACAGTTGGGGTAATTGGAGATTGTGGGTGAATAATGTGCGTATCCGTGCTTGTACTCGCTGTCACGAAGTTGATATCGAAACTAGAAGCGGAAGTGGCGATAATAATTCTACAGGTAGCGGAGATTCTGGTAACGGCGGGGGTGGAGGCGGTTCAAATGATACTACTATAATCCAAAACATCGTCAACAACGTCACAATTATTCAACAACCCGGAATAACCAATATAGTCGTTAATATTCCGCTAAATATTATTCAAACAATAAATATTAATATCCCCGTGACTCAACTCAAAGTCCCCGCAGGCGCAATAGGCTATCAAACTGTGAGCGTAGGTGTAGAGTATATAGAGCAAAACGCGGTGTTAGTACAATATAACGCAACAACCGGCGAGCTTGAATTCATCGCTACTTCCATAGTTGGCTCAAACGGTAATGCGAACATCAATGTCAGGCAGACAGGAGATTTCTTGGTACTGACATTCAAGACAGGCGACATAACAGGCACCGGCGAGGTTCAGACGGCAGATGCACTGGCTCTGCTCAGACATATCGCAGGAATCAGCGAGCTTAACTCAGTTCAGTTATTCGTCGCAAACGGAAAAGAGGGTGATGTAGGCACCACGGATGCGCTTAATATTCTGAGATTGGTTGCGGGGATAAGTGAGAAAATCTGATAGTATTAACAGTAACCGCTGCGCGTTTAAATGGGTGGCGGTTATTTTTCTTTTTGTGAATAGTAATATATCATAATAATAATTATATATTCTAATTATAAACAAATGAAGAGAACCGCGCGGGAGCTGCCGAAAGGCGGCTTTTCTCTATGCTTTTTGTAAATATAATTGTAATCGTATTTTTTGCACTATGAAAAGATATATTATTTTCTTAGTATGAAAGCATACATCATTAAACTTTAGGAGGACTTTCAAAATGGCAAAAACCACAATCGCAGGCAATTCGTTTGTAATCACAAGCGGAGTTTCACTGGCAGACTTAGAGACGGTTCAGAAGTACCGACCGTCGGCATTAGCTCTTGTTGACGAGGAAACCAAAGAAGCATACTTCAAGGTAGGTATCGGTGCAAGCAGCGCGAACGAGCACGGCATCAGCTTCGGCGGCGTCACGAACGATGAGAAGAAGTTAGCAACAGCAACTCTCCCAATTCCGTCGGACACCGAAGACGCGAAAGAATACGTTCTCGACAAAGCGGGATTAGCTCTGGCGAATTTAGCTAAAGTTGAAGCGGGAATTGCAACAACTCTGAAGGACATTAAAGCCGAGCGCGATAAAATCGCAGCGAACATTCAAGTGAGTGTTTAAGAATCAAATGGGCGGGAATTCCCGCCCACAACTATTTTATGGAGGAAAAATCAAAATGATAAAGGCAACATTAGGCAACAACGTCAAACGCAAAACCGAAATCCTTGACGCAAACACAACGCTCCGCAAGGCGTTAGAGGACGCGGAAATCGACTATACACGCGGGATTATGAACTTAGACGGGTCAACTCTCAGTCCGGGCGACTTAGATAAAACCTTCGCCGATTTCGGAATCACGGAGAAGTGCTATTTATTAAATGTAGTCAAAGCTGATAATGCAGTGTAAACTTTGCGGGACGCCGGGGACGGCGTCCCCTACAGGAAGGAGGTGATTTGAAGAGTGTTTACCAAGGAAATTCACGATTTGACTTTAACGAGCGACGCGGCGGACAGGTTGTTTTCAAACATAACAGAATCGGGAACACCCGATGATTCTTTTCTTGCGACAATGCGGGTGTTACTTCGTAAGCGTATGGACGACAGAGGTGTGCGGTTAATTTGTAAGCGCGTAAATCTATCAGAAATCGAAGTTTCAACACTTTCTGCAACGCAGGCAATGGGCTGGTTTGTGCCGGATGTTATCCAATACCCGAATAGTTCAGAACATAATATCGTCATAATTTATATGAGCAACGCAGAAGCTGGCAGAAAAATGCTTGAAATCATCAAAGCTAATGCAGGTACGGGCAAACGTCACATGGGCGATTACACACTACAAGAGGATTTACGGGTTTTCTATGCTCGGAAGCTGAACGCACTTTTCTATCACTCTGCAGACGACCGCAGTACAGTAATTTTCACCGATAGGTTGGAGCTGAAACACTTCCATGCGCTTCAGATGATGCTTCCGAAGTACCTGCCGTCGCTGTTCAAAAATAATCCTCTTTCTGAAAGCGAAACCGCGCTGTTAAAGAGTTTAGGGGACAAAACGTCTACAGAGTACGAGAGGCTGATTGAAGAATTTGCGAAAGAAATAGATATTCGTGCTGAAATCATCAGAACCAAATTAGCAGGCTTTGAGACTGCTTTTGAGCGCGTGAGGCTCGATGAACTCAAAGCCGAAATTGATAAACATGAAATTGAATATCAAGGTTATTTATATTCTTTACGAGATGTGGCGGAGAAAATCCAAGAGCGCAAGTACACGCTTGCCGGGCTCGAATGTGAGATTGATAAACACTCGGATGATTCTGAAATCATGGGGTATTTCCAGTGCAACAAGAATCTCTCGTTGATAAGCGTAAACGGCACTGTGGTTGAGTTTGTCGTGCATGGTTATGCTGATGTTTATGACCAAGAAGCGTTCGATAAGTACGTGCAGAACCATAAAGGTTATTTGTACTCGCAGCTCAATTCCGCGATTACAAAAGCGCAGATGGAAAGGCTGTACAAGGCGATATTCGCAGATGGAATATACAAGCTGCGAATCTGCGCGGCGTATACTGCGGACATGAAAAACGGCTTGAAAGCCGCAAAGATGTATATGTTCCCGCCGGAAAGTAATTCATATCTTCCGAACCCGCATATTCAGCACCACGGCTGCATTGGCAGCTATGCGATGAGGTTTCAGGAGTACATGAGAAAGCGGGATTATGTTGGGGCGATTGACCAGGCTGTAGTGTCAGCGCGGAATCTAAATTTCTACGATTCTACAGTGATGATGAAGTTTGCTCGGGAGCTTTCCTGTTTGTCGAAAAGCTGTATTGAAAAGTCGGACGGGACGTTATTGACGCCGTATGAGGCGGTTTTGGAACTGGAGGGAAGCTATTCATCTGAACCATAAATTTCAAGGAAATCCGCGGCTTTCATTGGTTTGGGATATTCCATATCAAGCTGCAGGAAATGCTTGTCCCCGCTGATAATTACGTCTACTTCATGCAGAATCGCGGCGTTCAGAATCGGCGCATCTTTGGGGTCGGCAATTAACTTTTGGGCAGAAATCGGTGCGGACACTAACTCAAATTTTAATTTTGCTAATAACGCATCAGCATCTGGCAACTTGGCAGGAAATTTCTTTGCGGCGACACGATGGAGTTCCGAAATATTATAATCAGTTAAAATTAACTCGTGCTTGACTGCAGCTTGAATTAGTGCAATGGCTGGTTTACTATCAGGGTAGAGCAAAGCGGAGATTAAAATATTCGTATCGGCAAGTATTTTCACGCTTCCGCCGCCTTTCCGTAACGCACTTCATCAACCCATGACTGAATATCTTCCTCAGTCGGATTTCCTAAAGCTTCCGCAACACCTGCGAACGCTTCCTGCGCCTCCTGCAAAGCAAACAGGGACGCGTTACTGACAACAATTTCGCCGTTGTCTTTCCGCATGAAAAGCAACTTGTTACCTTCCTTCACTTTTAAAAGACGGCGAATCTCTACCGGCACAGTAATCTGTCCGTTTGAGGACACTCTCGCTAAGTTCATAACATACATCTCCAATCTCAAGAATTCTTTAGTTTTAGTATATCATGAATTCTTGTATTTGTCAATCTAAAACTACAACAGAAAGGAATGATTCTATTTCACGACCAATAATACTCACAGAAGCGCATAAACAGCAGATTTGCGAAGAGTTCGCGGAGTCTTTGAAGAACGTAAAGATGTCCGATGGGAAACTCAGCTACAGCAAGACTTTCAATTATTCTAACGCTTCAGCTACTGTCTGGCTCACACCGGAAGCGTACAAGAAGACACTTGCTCTTGTGACTTCGTTCAGCGATGAAGTCGCCTGGCACGGGACTGTTGTGCGTGATGGTGATAGTGATTTCATAATTGAAGATATTTTCGTATATCCGCAGGAGGTCACCGGCAGCACCGTGAACACCGACCAGGAAGCGTACACCGAATGGCTCTACGCCTTTGATAACGAAACATTCGACAAAATTAAAATGCAAGGTCACAGCCATGTCAACATGAGCGTGAATCCGTCGGGCGTGGATGAGGGGCACAGAGCGCAAATCCTTGAACAGCTTGAACCGGATATGTTCTACATCTTCATGGTCTGGAACAAGTCTTTGAGCGTCCATACGCTGATTTACGATATGCAGAGGAATATTCTGTATGAGGATAAGGACGTTGAAGTCAGAATTATGGGTGAGGAAGGTATGGATATTTTCTTAGCTGACGCAAAAGAAAAAGTGCAGAAGCGCGGCAACAAAAAGCTTGTTCAAAAGCCGAGAAAGACGAACTTCCCGGAAGATGAAGAATTACCGTTTTCGCGGTGCGAAATGTACGAGCAATATTTATTGGGAGGAGAACGATGGATAGTTTAAACTTATCAAAAAGCTATGATTTCTTTAAGCCGGAAGATTGCAAGGAGCGGATTCATATTATCGGCTGCGGGTCGGTCGGGTCAACAGTGGCGGAGCTGCTGACGCGGTTCGGCTTAACCAAGCTGACGCTTTACGATTTCGATACTGTAGAACCGAAGAACTTGGCAAATCAGATGTTCTGGCAGAAGCACGTCGGGAAGCTAAAGGTCGAGGCTTTAACCAATATGCTCTGCGAAATCAATCCGCAAACCACGGAGAACATTCACATTGACGAAAGGGGCTACACCTCACAAAAGCTTTCGGGATATGTGTTTCTCTGCGTGGACAATGTCGAAATGAGAAAGCAAATCGCAGAAGCTAACAAAGATAATCCCTACATCAAAGCTATGTTCGATTTCCGCACGCGCTTAACCGATGCACAGCATTACGCGGCTGACTGGAGCGACATGAAATCTGTGGACGATTTCATTCGCTCGATGAGCTTCACGCACGAGGAAGCCGCAGAGGAAACACCCGTCTCCGCCTGCAATGTCACACTGTCGGTTGCGCCGACGGTTCGGACGATTTGCTCGCTGGGAGTCGCGAACTTTGTGAACTTTGTCAAAGGCGAAAAGCTCAGAAAATTTATTCAAATTGATGCGTTCAGTTTTGTGCTGGACGCATTTTAAGGAGGGAATCAAGAAATGAAAGTTATCGAAATCATATTATCAGCCGCAGGTGCGTTAGTTGCGGCGGCGAGAGATATAATTAAATTCATTAGTTATATCTGCAATTTAAAGAAAAAAAGGCAACGCGCATAGTTTATTAGATTCGTCGCCGTGAGCGACGAATCGTCGTTTAGTAATGTATATTCCGAGAAATCGGAAGCTTCAAGCGATTCGCTGGAGTAATAAAAAGTAAGGTGAATGGGTGCTGCCGCTGCCTCCTTGGCGGAAGGCGCTGAGGAGTCTTTTCGGCGTTGGGAATTCGAGTAATTCGGCAAAAGTCAGGAAACATCAAGGTTTCATGGTTTCGATTAATTTGAAATCCATCTTGACATTTCACCGCGGAGCTGGAACTCCTGCGTTCGAAGCCCGGTCTTCAGGATGCGTCGCCCGCATCTTCACACCGTAGATTACAAACGAAAAAATAAAAAGAAAGGATTCATTTATGCCATATATCACAATCAAACAACCGCCTGTATACCGCCAAATGTCCTTTGAGGAAGCGATTGCGGGGGTTGATGACCTGAGCAAATATGTTCAGCCGAATATTACGAACACGCGCACATATTTCGTGGAACAGCCGAATCAGAGGCTATTAGAAAACACAGACACTGAGCGAATGATTGCGGCTTTAAAAGCGTTTAACACTTCTAAAGATTCACTGTTCGCGCAGAATAGAAAATCGCTGTATCACTCGTTTCACATTCCCAAAACCAGCGGCGGTCTGCGACGCATCGACGCACCGCTGCCGGAGCTGATGACAGCACTACGGGAACTCAAAACCCTGCTTGAAATTAATATGTTCGCGCTCTATCACACCACGGCTTTCGCCTACGTCAAAGGCAGAAGCACTATTGATGCACTCAAACGTCATCAGCGCAATGAAAGCAAGTGGTTCTTGAAGTTGGATTTCTCGAACTTCTTCGGAAGCGCTACACCAAAGTTTGTATTTTCCATGCTTTCGCAGTTATTCCCGTTCAGTGAAGTTGTAAAGCACAGCGACGGAGCAAAAGAACTTAAAAAGGCTCTAAGTCTATGTTTTCTGAATAACGGACTTCCGCAGGGTACACCCATCAGTCCGTTCCTGACGAATCTGATGATGATTGCGGTTGACCACAAACTCAGCAACAGCCTGCGGAACTTCGACAGCCGCAGGTTTGTTTACACGCGCTACGCTGACGACCTACTCATTTCCTGCAAGATTGACTTCGACAAAGAAAAAGTCCAGCAGTTTGTAATCGACACGCTGGCTGAGTTCAACGCGCCGTTTTCGATAAACACAGCCAAAACCCGTTATGGTTCTGCGGCGGGGCGTAACTGGAATCTTGGATTAATGCTGAACGGAAATAATCAGATTACCGTCGGGCACAAGCGGAAAAAGGAGTTCAAGGCAATGCTCGACAATTATATCCGCGACAGGAAATCGGGACGAGGTTGGGAGTTGCACGATATTCAAGTACTTGGCGGGTTGATTTCGTACTACAGAATGGTCGAGCGAGACTACATTGACTATCTGATTAAGCAGTGCGGCGAGAAGCACGGCGTAGGCATAGAAGCGTGTATTAAAGCGGATTTGTCTGCATAATTCCTGTTGTAATGGATAGCGTTTCGGCGCGCTTTGAGGTAAAACCCAAAGTATTTAAAAGTCAGGTGAAAGGGGATGCTGGCGCAGGCGACGGGTCCAGCGCGCAGGTCGCGGGCAGCTTCAGCTGCCAAGTTCGAGCGGCGAAGATGTAGAGAACATCGGGGTTTTCACGAGTCGATGTTAATACTTTGCCAGAAAAACTATTGTCATTTGCCTCGTGTTCAGGTATCCGCTGAGGTTAATACGCCGCGCTCATCTCCTTCGATGTAACGTAGATTACAAAGGAAATCAAAAATATCCTAATGCATAACTTGTTTTCGCAGCAAGTGCGCCGTGGTTTGACCCGGCGTATTGACCTTGGCAGCGGTTCGCAAATCCACCGGAGACCCTCAGGGCTAAAGCCCAACGGGTCCCCTCCCGATTTGCTTCTTCTGACAATTCAACGAGCTGATTACAGGATGCCGGTCTCTTCCGTATTCGTTTACAAACGAAATACGGAGCCGACCTCCATCCTTCCATCAGCTTCGTTTTCTTTGAGGATTGGGATATTGATATGTTCGTAAAAGCTCCGTAAATAACGAACATATCCGCAAATTGAAATGCAGACTTTACGGACGGAAATATCGGCAGAAATAAAGTATCCGCAATAGTTTACTTTTGCGAACGGAGGAATTCAAAAAATGCAGTCACGAACATTTGGTTACGCCCGCGTGTCGTCGTTCGACCAAAACCTCAGCCGTCAGATTCAGGCTCTTTCAGCGTATGGCATAGACGAGCGGGATATTATCACCGACAAGGTTTCGGGAAAGGACTTTAACCGCCAGGGTTATCTTATGCTGAAGAATCAAATCCTGCGGAGCGGCGACACACTTGCCATAAAAGAGCTTGACCGTCTCGGCAGGAACTACGAGCAGATTAAAGAAGAATGGCGGGAGCTTCAGCAGATGGGCATTGACATCGTGATTCTCGATATGCCAATTTTGGATACAAGAGAAAAGAGCGACCTTGAAAAGTCGCTGATTGCCAATATCGTGTTCGAGCTGCTCGCGTACTTAGCCGAGAAAGAACGATGTAAAATCAAGTCACGGCAGAAAGAAGGGATTTCTGCCGCTAAGAGTAAGGGTGTCAAGTTCGGCAGACCGCAGGCGGAGCTGCCGCCGAACTTTTATGAAGAGTATGCAAAGTGGCGAAACGGCGAGCAGACAGCCGTTCAGACTATGAAGCGACTGGGGTTGAAGCGGACTACGTTTTATAAATTAATCAAAACTGAGAGGAGATGAACGGAAATGCCCAACTGGTGTAGCAATTCTATTGCTTTCTATCAGGAAGACGGCGGAAACTGTCTGCTTGAAGCGTTTTACACTGATGTAAGCAAGTATATGGATTTCAAAGATGTAAACGGCAGTCCCTCCGATTGGGTCGGGAATTATTTAACCGAAAACAAGATTGACACCGATTCGCTCTACTGCCGCGGCTTTTTCGCAAACTGCGAATTACACAGCGACCATGTACTCGTCAGCATGGAAACTGCGTGGGAACCTCTGCCGCAGGTGTGGGACAAGATGGCTGAGAAGTACGGACTTTCGTATGTTTACATCGCCGAAGAACCCGGCATGGGAATCTACATAAACACTGATGTTGAGGGACGTTTCTTCACCGATCGTTATTTGCTTGACTATTTCGAGGTCGAGGATTTGGAGCTTGACAGCGAAACTTTGGCGGAGTTCGGTGAGCGGTTGAAGGCTTTCAGTGAGCATACGCATTATTACGAAAATTTCGATGACGTGATGAACGACTTCAAGGATTTCGGATTTAAAGCAGACAACATCGAAAGCCTAAACAAGCATTTGGAGCGGTTCAATCTCGAGGTTTACGAGTATGCAAAAGAATGAGGGGTGAGGATTTGAGAAAGGGTGTTATTACACGCAAGGTCAGTCAGGAGCACCGCGCCGCGCTGATGAAGCTGTTCGAGAAGTTCCGGCATCAGTTTGACGTTTGGCAGGTTTGGGACGACTTAATGTACTTCTGCGCGGCAGCTTTAGCTCAGCCGTGTCAGTGGGTTCAAGCGCGTGAGGACGAGTATTTGCGGCGGATTAAACGCTATCCGAAAGACCTACAGGAGTTATTTCCTACGATGTTTGCTGAGATTGTCTTGGCTTTTGAGTGGGAGGGTTTCGCTGACATTTTAGGTTCGATGTACATGGAAATGGGGCTCGGGAATCACAGGCGCGGGCAGTATTTTACGCCGTATGAAGTCGCGCTGATGATGGCGAAGGTGGCGGGTGAGAATCCGACTGAACAGATTAAAGAAAGCGGATATATTTCAATAAACGATTGCGCTTGCGGGAGCGGGGTTATGTTGATAGCGTTCGCACAGAACGCAATTGATTGCGGCGTTAATTATCAGACAGATGTGCTTTTCGTCGGGCAGGATGTTGATGCAGTCGTAGCGAGGATGTGTTTTATTCAACTGAGTCTGCTTGGCTGTGCAGGTTACGTGATTATCGGGAATACCTTTACGCAGCCCGCTTTGGGTCATGTGCTGATGCCGAGTACGAGTGATTCTGATGTTTGGTTTACGCCGATGTACTTCCGGCGCGAGTGGGAGTGGAGGAGGGTGTGGTTGCAAGTTGGTAGATTGATGGATGCTGTAAAAAGCGAGAAATTATAACAAGGGCGACATCGCCCTTGTTTTTGATTAATAGTAGATTGTTTATGGATTTGAGGAGGTTGGGTGGAATAACATTTCTATGAAATAATGTAAAGTTTTATAATAAACATTCATTATCTTATACAAACTTCAAAACCCTTATCATCTTACCATGTAAAAGCACATCACATTTTTTTATTATATTTTGAAAGTTGTTCAAAAGCTAACGGGAACTTTTTTCTTCGCTCAGAAAAATCATACGGTATCCAATAATCCCCTGCTTGTCCAAGATATTCTTGTAAAATATCTTTCATATATGATTTTTCACCATTTTTTTCCGGAAGAAATTCTATGTCATATTCAAGAATAAAAGGTTTTGCAAATTCCATCTCTTTAATCATATCAAGGCTTATCAAAGAAGCGGTCTTCCCTTTAGTGGAAATAAAATAATAGTTATTGCACTCGTTTTGCATAGTTATAGAGTGTTGAAAAGACTTTGTGATTTTCTTTTTAGACAGCAATTCATCATAGACAGCTTTATTTATACAACAAGATACGCCATTAATCTTTACACCCTCTATTAATGTATCGCATTTGAAGTTGGACTGATAGAACCACTGACTGTTTTTGTCGGAATGCGTGAGAGTAACACATATCGGAGCCACATTTTTCCATAAGGCGAAGTCGAATATATTAGTCTTTTCCACACCATAAGAAAAGTAACATATTATAACTTTTGAGGTATGTGTTCCTTCCAAAAATGGTTTTGCTGCTAACGTATATCCTGATTTGCTGTGGATAATTGAATCTTGGCGTGGGATATACGAATGACCACGACCATACCTATAATTATTTATGAAACCACTTTTATAAATAAAATTTCCGTTCAAGGAGGATTTAACATCTAAGCACAATAAATCAGCTAATATATATCTGTAAATATCCTTAACAATCAATCCAGAATCTCTTACATGATAAACCTCGTTTCTTGCTAAATTAATTGGTAAATGACCATTATAATCAGTGAATGAAATTGTGGGATAATTAATCGAAAAATCAAAGGGTTTTCTTATGTTATCGTTAAAAATTTTATTAGTTCCATTATTTATATATATTCCATTGCAATATAATGTACTCGAATCATATTGAGAATTAGGTATGTTCCACTTTACATTTTGAAAATCAGGAATATCCACAGAAAACCATCCATCTATGTTGTTGTTTTCCATTGGAATAAAGTTTCGGGAACTCCGGCGATTTTGCTCTTCTTCATTTATATAGTAATTAATAACGGGATATTTATAAAAAAACCACTTGCTCCAACCTTGGGATTCAGGCATTGAATAATCTCTTTCATTTTTTATCAATTTTTCAAGAGTTGATGTACTTACTTCTATTTCTATTTTAGTCCCATAATCTACATCAATCCTCTGAATATCAAGTTTTTCATCGTCAATACTCACAGAAAATTGATAACCAAGACTATCATCAATATGACGTGTAGTTACAGTTACTTTTTCACCAAGTAAATAAGTTGCTAGAAATCCAACACCAAATCTCCCTGAGCGTTTTACCAAAGATTCATCCTCAGAATCAGCAAATGATTTTAGCCAAGCGTCACTTCGGCGGTATGAAGAACCGGCAACCAAAAAATAATTTGCTATAACATCGGCACTCATGCCAGTTCCATTATCTTCAATCACAAAAAGTCTATTATCTTTATCAATAGACACATTAATAATTGCTTTATAATCCTCTTTTTTTTGTTTTTCAATGAAATCCCTTTCGTTACAAGCATCTACAGCGTTTTGAATTAACTCGCGCACACCGAAACTAGGATTATTACCATAAAGAGGGGCAATCATTAGTTTAACAATGTCTGGATTTGCGCTAATGGCAACGCTCTGAGGTAAAAATAATTTCTCAAATTCATGGCGGCTTGCGCTTTTAAAAAGATTTGAAGTAATCCTTCGAATCGTCAATCCATATTTATTTCGGTAAAACTCGCCCAACACTGCCCAGCACAAATCCAACTCGTTTTGAACCGATTTTAACCATGACTCAACTTTGACGAATTGCGAACTGCTTTCTGGGGTTGCGTGGATATTTACTGTGGCTATATCACCATTCCATTTGTAATTGTCATAATTAATTATTTGATTCCACGACCACTCTTCTTTCGAGATGGAACTGATTTTTTCCTGCATATTATCAATCACATGAGAAGCTCTGTCACAACCAGCATCCAAATAATCAGCAAGTCGAATAATACACATAAGATAGTATACCGGCACACCTAGCGGATAATGGTCTTCTCCACCAAATGTCGCAATATAGTCAGACGTTTGGCGCATGGACATTCCATGGCTTCTTGCAACCAATCCGATTAAGTTAATTAGAGGTTTCCCGAAATCACTCTCAAAACCTCCGAGAAGAATTGTATTTTTACTCCCTGGAAAACCATCTACAGCTATTTCATGCGCTAATCTATGATGGTGTTGGCGAAGAAAATCGCCGTAAGTTAATACATCCTTATTTGTTAAATCTTTCATGTCTGAGTTTGGTATAATTACTGGCTCAGAATCTCCATAGATTTTCTTCAACTTGCTTCCAGAATAACGGCGTATACGCTCAATATATGCACCCCATTCGTCAACCCATGTCAGATTATCCAGATGGTTTGTTTTATTGAGTGCTTTTGCTCCAAATAAAATATCAATCAACCCATCTTTTTCAATGAACATTGCTAAATCGTGAATGTATATAGAAACTACTAAAATAGATATGTCTCGTGTTGACAGGAGAGAAAAAGTATCATCTGGGATTAACAAGTCAGCGATTTCCAAAACTCTGTTTATATGCAATATGCCGTGATTTGTATATTCTGGGAAGAAATATGGGGAGCGATACAGATACTTCTCAATCAACTTAATAGCTAACGTTGCGTTAGCTGCATAATTGTCTGTTATTGGCATTTTTTTCGTAAATCTTTCTGGAAGTTTCATACCTTTCGTTGTCTCCTTTTTTATAAGCCAAATAATACTACAAGGATTCCTTTGAACTTAAAATATTAATCATTCCCAATCTATTCTTTACAGTATAAATTAATATTAAATTCAAATATTATTTACCGAGTTTATTTACGAAATATTCAGTATATTCCTTATTTTTACTTTTATAATATATAAATATTTTGCTATTGATTTTATTTAATAATCCTTTATAACTTAATGTTTAAATAATAATTTTAACATTAAGCAAATAAAACATAAAATCTTTATATTATTAAATTTATTACGTTCCACGCACACAACCCCTCAACCACGCATAATTACCCAACTACTGAATTTGCTAAGAATCACATAAAATGTCGATATTTGAATGAACTTGTATTATTTTACCATATTTTCCCGTTATTGTCAAGCCTCAAAAATCTACGGCAATGCCGTATTTTACATAGAAATATACGGAGTTTCCCGTGACGGGAACTCCGTAAAATCTGTATATGTGGGTATATGTATTAATACGTTTGTATTCGTAAATTGTCAAGACATTGCATTTCATTCCTCAATATCAATCAGCACTGCCCTCACTGGCGAACCGTCAGAACCCTCAAGATTCAGCGGAAACGCCACAAGAACATATTCACCCGCACTCACGCCCGATAAATCCAAACCCTCAAGCAGTACGATTGATTTTCAAGAAGAATCACATGAACGCTCAGCGGGATTTCAATATTCGCCACGCTCTGGTTTTCAACGCCGAATAGCTTAACATTGGAATCAACGATTAACCGCGCTGTTTCTTCCGAAATCTCGAAATCGCCTTTAATCAATATTCGTTCGTGATGATTTTCTAAAGCCGATATAATTTCGCTTGGCTCAACGACAATGCATTTCCCGTAGAACAACTCCAAATCAAGCTTATGAACAGCTTTCTCGCTCGCTACAAAATGATTTGGTGCGTCAACGTGCGTGCTGTTATGCACGCACATCGAGATGTTTGTGAGGTTGAACTTATCTTTTCTATGCTCAAAACCTGCTCAAACGCAGGCTGTGAGTGGCCTGGAAAGACACGGCAGGAGAAAACCTCCTGCGTTATATCACTGATTCTCATAACACACTCCCCAAATAAACACAGCATTTCCGAGCAGGTGGATTCTCGATTTTCTTAAAACTAAAGCTCTCGCTTTCCTCCGCAATATGACAAAGCGCGATTCCCATATCAATGCAGTTCAGCTTGTTAAACATGAATACGAGCAGCGGATTCGGCTTTTTTTGGTAGCAGTGGATTTTATTATTTTCTGCAATAAAGTGCCAATTCTGTGTATTAACCGCGCTTGGTGCAAGCCGCGCGGCTTCTATGCGTTCATCGTCGCCTTCGCTGATGTCAGAAAGGGGCTTGCGCTTGAACTCGGAAAGCTCACGGTGCAGAGGCTCGGCGGCTTTCCCGAAAGCCATGCAGATTATATGAGGCAAGGCGGTGTCTTCTTTTTGCTCGGGCTTCGACGCGCCGAGCCAGCACGAACCAAGCCCCGACGCGGAAAAGAACAAGTCCATCTGCTGACCGAAGAAGCCAATGTTCTCAAGATGCCCTTCTCTTTCTTCACTGCAGAAAATGAGGTAATGCGGGGCTTTTACGTTGAAAACACCTTTAGTTTTATTCGCGATTTGAACAGAATATTTTATATTACTGTAAAGCGGTTTTAACTCCTCAATTTGCTTCTGTACCTTTTCGAGCGCGGCAGAATCAAGTGGCGTCATATCGTATTTCCTCACAGATTTGCGCTTGCGGATAATTTCGTTCATAGCTTCACGTCTCCTTTTATTCAGTATAAATCATTCGTTGCGAAATGTCAATTAGACCTTGTTTTTTCTATTTTAATATGATAAAATAGAAATGAAAGGTTGGGTGAGATTATGTATAAAAAGAATTTTTTTAAAGATTCGAATTGTATGTCTATGAATGGCACAAATTATTTACCGTGTAAAACAGGAAGTTTTCTTGAATCTATGCAAATATGGAGTGAAACTGATTTTATAGAATTCTTTTTGCCATTTATAAGACATATGGACAATATTAATTTGATGAAACCTTATAATGTGCTATGCTATAAAGGTAGTAAATGGGAAAGCCCGAAAAACAGGGCGGTTATGCCGTTTGTAGCATAATAGCAGAATAACGGCAAATTCAAAAACCGCCCCCGAAAGGAAAAAAGCCATGAAAAAGCAAAAAATAACCATTTTGTACGAACGGTTGAGCAAAGATGATGAAATGCAAAGCACTTCAAACTCAATTCTCAATCAACAACAACTGCTTGAAGAATACGCAGAACGCAACAACTTAAAACCGTATATCCATATAAGTGATGACGGATATTCGGGAACGAACTGGAACAGACCCGGTTGGCAAGAACTGATTGCAAAAGTAGAAAATGACGAGGTATCTTGTATCTGTATTAAGGACAACACAAGGCTCGGCAGGGATTATTTAAGAGCAGGGCTTTACCGTGAAATGTTCTGTGAAAAAGGCGTTAGACTAATTGCCGTTAATGACGGTTTTGACAGCGAAAGGGGCGAGGACGATTTTACCCCTTTCCGTGAAATCATGGCGGAATTTTATGCTCGTGACACTTCAAAGAAAATCAAGTCCGTATTGGCGGCAAAAGGACGGAGCGGAAAGCCGACAACGAATACACCGCCGTATGGATATGTCAAGAACCCGAACGACAAATACAACTGGATTGTTGACGAAATCGCCGCCCCTGTTGTTCGCCGTATTTTTCAAATGGCTATGGACGGAATGGGAATGTTTCAAATTGCTCGTGCCTTGTCTGATGATAAAGTGGAACGCCCCTCATTCTATCAAGGCAAAGCAGATTAAAGGAAGTAACAGCCGACATTGAACAAGGGCGTAACTACAAGCAAAATAAAGCAGTATATGAGCAATACAACAATATACAGCCGAGCCGAATGGATAAACTTTTCAAGCGTAACCCTAAATCGGATTTTTATGAAACACACAGGGCAGAAATCAGCTTGTACCAATCCGCAGAAAAGCACTTGAAAAAGCACCTCAAATCGGGAGCGTTACCCATGAAAGCATGGAAAGCCGAGAAAGAGAAATTGACCGCCGAGAAGAACAGGCAGTACAGCGAATACAACAGGCTGAAAGATGATGTAAAAATGTTTGATGATGTAAGGCGTGAGGTTGATGAAATTGTACGCATTAACAGCCTTGACAATGACAGAAACGAGCAACAGAGAAAACGGAACAAGGATTTTGAGAGGTAGAAAAACGGCGAGAATTTTCTCGCCGTTTTACACCGTGAAATGCTTATAATAGTCGTTGAAATGAATAATCACAAACATCTATGTTGCTTGTCGATTTTTCAATTTCTATTTCCTTGAATTTCGATTTCAACTTCACCAACAAATCATCGCAAAATATATTCTCGGTGTGAAAATGTCCCGCCTCAATCAAAGTTAAACCATAATCCGCAGCAAATATCATTCTGTCATGGGTAACTTCGCCGCAAATAAACGCATCGCAACCCGCATTTAATGCCATTTCAACTGATTCTTCCGCACTGCCAGAAGTTACTCCTATTTTTGAGAGTGATTTTTTTGAATCAATATAACGAATTACTGTACTGTCAAATGCTATTTTACACTTTTCCACTAATTCATCAGTAAAAACAGGCACATCTAATTCAATTATTCTGCCATAACCTGTTCCGTCATGGTTAATAGGAACAATCACGATGTCGCTTTTTGGAAAACCTAATTTTTCAAGCATTAAGTCTGCTATACCGCCAACAGCGACATCAAGGTTCGTGTGTACTGCGATATGGTTAATATTATTACGAATTAACGCATGAAGTGGGGCAATTTTTGAAATTTTCGATATAGGGTGTTCCATTAACGGGTGGTGTGAAATAATTAAATCAAAGCCTTTATCAACAGCTTCATCTACAATTTTATTTGTTACATCAAGACATAAGAGGATTCTTCTAAATTCCAATTCGCAATCGCCAACAAGTAGCCCTGCATTATCGCTTTTATCTTGATTGTTGAAGGGTGCTATTGTATCTAAATAGCTATATAACTCGCCTATTATCATTAAGTTTTAACCTCCCATTATATAAATACCGCCCCCTGCGGTTCTGCTTTACCAAAACTCTGCTAATGCTTATAATGTAAAGATTATAAGCCCTCAAAAGCATTACACGCTAAAACAAGATGTTCTTCTCTCCAACTCAATTGCCCCTCATCATAGTTTCGAGAATAATACTCAATCTGCCAAATCAAGGCGATATATAAATCATACAAAGCCAAGCGGATTTTAGCGTTTTTATCGAGTGCGGTAAAGTCAATGCCGTAGCCCGAATTAAAATCAGCATTTATTGCGTGTTTTCGGAAATAATGCTCCATCAAAACATCGGCATACAATGACCGTTCAAAGTCAATTATTCCCGAAATTTCATTCCCTCGCACTAAAACATTTCCGTTCCACAAATCCCAATGAACAAACTTCGGCGTTTTCACATCATCACAAGCGTGAATGTGTGCATCAATAATGCTCTCTATTTCGGCATACGGCACTGAGATTTTGACGTTCAAATCCCTGCTGTCACTTAACAAATCGGTGATTATGCCCTTAAAACAATCCCGCCAGTTGTCGGTATGCTTGTCGGGGTGAGCCAAATAACCGAACTTGTTATGCTCGATTCCGTTGATTTGACGGTTAAGTTTTCCAAGCTGAAAAACAATGCTCGTTTTCTGTTCCTCGCTTAAATCAGACATTACAGAGTTGAAATTATCGCCATTCAACCTTTCTGCAAAGAAGTATTCAGAATCGCATAACGTCTTTGAAGTGTCGTAAAAAAGCACTTCGGGTACAGGAACGGTAGTGTTGGCTTTAACCAATCGTAATGCCTCAACCTCTCTCTGCATTGCATTTTTCTCATATCGCAAAACACGCACATCGTCTTTTGGTGCAATTTTCAAGACTACCCCTTTGTCGGCGAGTGTAATCATGTATAATGCACTAAATTCGCCGATTGTATTTTCAGAAATACTGTCGGCAGATTTCCCAAACGCTCTTTGAGTTAGCGAGTTGATTTGCTCGGTGGTCAATTTGTTTTTTGATAAACTTTCCATGTTGATTATCCCCCTGCATATCTTAATAAATACCGCCCCCTGCGGTTCTGCTTGACCGAAACTTTGCTAATGCTTATAATGCGAAATTCATTTTATTCTGTACCAATATTTATAATGGTCGATAAACTCTAATTTGTTGTACAATCTAATTGCCGGAGCGTTATCTGCTACAACTTGAAGATATGCTGTTTTTGCCCCTATTTTAATTGCAGCATTTAATAATGAATTGCAAACATCAATTCCCAAACCCTGTCCACGGTATCTTGAATCAACTACAATGTCATAAAGTCCTGCATATTCACGCTCAACGACACATAACCCCAAAGCGACAGTAACTCCATTTTCAATTATCGTAGCACATAGCGTTTTATTTAATATATTTCCTTGTATTATTTTTGCTGTTTCAATTTTATCGTTAGAAATATTGTTAAGTCTAAAAAAGTTTTCCTGCCATTCAGTGGTAATTTTATCTGTAATGATTGATTTAATTTGTAATTGTTTTACAGGCACAAGCGGCTTTATCATAACATTAGTCTCTGTAACTTTTTCATAACCTTTATCTGCGAGTATTTCATCTAAAACATCAAATGAAAGCGAGGTTAGTTTGAAAACGGTTACTAACCCTTGTGACTTATAAATTTTCTCACAGAAATTTATTTTATCATCAATCGCCATTTTTGACGGATAAATGGGATTTATTGAATTGGCTCTGTTTGTATATCCATTGGCAAAACGCA